>Ga0070726_10001535_pt1 | contig 23069 bp, 15 predicted proteins | sample tdAd471_FD_67275 | JGI IMG/M metagenome (GOLD analysis project Ga0070726, IMG submission 67275) | Marine sediment microbial communities from the Atlantic coast under amendment with organic carbon and nitrate - tdAd47.1 | ecosystem: Environmental > Aquatic > Marine > Coastal > Sediment | place... | reverse complement strand
CGAGGCCTACCACCTGCGCCGCTTCGCGAAGAACTTCGAAGGCGACCCGGATATCTACGTGCCCGCGGTCATCGACGAGCTGAGCACCTCTCGCATCCTCACCGAGGAGTTCGTGGAAGGGGTCAAACTCAACGACCCCAAGATCCACGAGCACGAGGAGATCGACCTCGTCCGCATCGCCAAGAACGGGCTACGGCTGGCGGTCAAGCAGACGTTCGAGCACGGCTTCTTCCACGCCGACCCGCACCCGGGGAACCTGTTCGTCGTCGAGAACACAAAGCTCTGCGTCATCGACTTCGGGATGATGGGCAGCCTCGATCAGGACCGCATCGACGAGCTGCTGAGCTTCCTCGTGGGGATCCTGACCCACGACGTCGACCGCCTGATCCGGCTGTTCTACCGCCTGGACCTGATCGACGAAGAGGTCGACGTGCGCGCCCTCCGCCGCGACGTCGACGACATCATTCACCGCTTCAAGTCCATGGACCTGGCGTCGATCAACCTCGGGGCGTTTCTCCAGCAGGTGTTCGACGTGATCTCCCGCCACGACATCCAGGTCCCGGCCGACCTGCTGCTGGTGGGCAAAGCGCTGGCGACCATCGAGGGCGTCGGCCGCGAGATCTACCCTGGGTTGAACGCGGTCGAAGAGTTCCGCCCCCTGATCCTCAAGGTGTTCCTCAGGCGGCTCACCGACCCCAGCTTCTTTAGCCGCACCCCCCGGCGGGTGATGGCGGACGTGACCCACCTGCTGGAGACCGCGCCCCGTGACGTGCGCTTGATCCTCCGCCGGCTGCGCGAGGACGGGGTGAACCTGAACATCGGCGTCGAGCAGCTGGAGATGCTCTCCCGCGCCCACGCTCAAGGCCAGAACCGGATCGCGGTCGGGATCGTGATCGCGGCGATGCTCCTCGGCGGGGGCTACCTGCTGCTCCACACCGACCTCACCCCCTGGCTGGGGAACTTCCCCCTCGCGGGGGTCCTGGCGCTGGGGTGGCTGATCGGTGCCGGGCTGCTGGGCTTCGTGCTCTTCGTCGGGTCGGTGCGCTCGGGGGGGGTCTAGTGGCCCCGGCTCCCCCGCCCATGCCGACGCGCTCGCCGTTCCGCTCGCCGCTGCTGCGGCCGCTGCTGCGGCTGCCGGTGAAGAAGATCGGGATCTGGGCAGGCTTCCTGTTCCTGCTCTACGAGCTGCGCGACTTCTTCGGCCTGATCTTCCTCACCTTCGTGCTCAGCTACATCACGAGCACCATCGTCAACCGGATCCAGGGTCGGTTCTCCTCCCGGCTCCTGCCGGTGGTCCTCGTCTACGCCGCGATCGTCGGCTCCTTCGTGGCCCTCGGCTGGGCCACGATCCCGGGCGCCCTCAGCGACGGCCGCGAGCAGATCAACAAGCTGAAGCGCATCGACGACCCCAAACGCTTCCTCGACGTGCGGGTAGGGATCGCCCTCGGCCAGCGTCCGGTGATCTCCGGTCAAGCGGCCGTGCACGGCGGGCTGTTCGGGGCGACCTTCTCCGACCCCATGCGCCGAGGCGAAGACCAGGGGCTCACGCACCAGCTCTCGGCCTACTTCACCGACCCCGCCAACCGCAGCGCGCTCAGCGACACGATCTCGCACTCCCTGCTCGAGGTTCAGGAAGAGTTCCTCGTGCCCGGACTGAAGGGCATCGTCTCGGGCCTCTGGAAGGGGATCCTGACCATCTTCCTCGCGCTGCTGTTCTCGTTCATGATCGTGTGGGACATGCAGCGCCTGGGGCGGGGCGTGAACCTGCTGCAGAACTCCCGCCTGGGCGAGATCTGGGACGAGGTCGCGCCATCCATCGCGACCTTCGCGCGACTGCTGGGGAAGGCCTTCGAGGCCCAGACGGTGATCGCGCTGGTCAACACCGCGCTCACCTGCGTGGGCATGCTGATCCTCGGGATCCCGGGGGTCGGGTTCCTCGCGGTGGTCGTGTTCCTCTGCAGCTTCGTGCCCATCGTGGGCGTGTTCGTCTCGACCGTGCCCATCGCGCTGGTGGCCTTGCAGCAGAGCGGGGTCGGGATGCTCATCGGCGTCATCGTGATGGTCGTCTGCGTGCACCTGATCGAGGCCTACGTGCTCAACCCACGCATCTACGGGCACCACCTCAAGCTGCATCCGCTCGCGGTGCTGGTCGTGCTCTACCTGGGCGAGCACCTGTTCGGGATCTGGGGTTTGATCCTGGGCGTCCCGCTGGCGACCTACGTGTGGCGACACCTGATCAAGGGCGAGGCCAGCCTCCTGCACCTGCCCGAGCCGGGCGGCGAGTCGGCCTCGTTCTACGTGCTGCCCCCCGCGCCCGCGGTCCCCAGCTTCGCCCGGCGGCCCGCGACCGACTGACTACCCTCGCGTGTGCGCGAACAGGCGGCGCGAGATCACCAGGCGCTGGATCTGCCCGGTGCCCTCGAAGATGTCGTAGACCTTCTGGTCGCGGTAGAGCTTCTCGACCAGCCGGTTCTCGCGCACGCCCTCGGGGCCGAGGATCTCGATGGCCCGGGAGGTCACGCGCTGGACCATCGTCCCCGCGTAGGCCTTGGACATGCTGGACTCCTTGGCGTTCGGCAGCTCGCGGTCGAGGAGGTAGGCGGCCTTGTAAGAGAGCAGGCGCGCCATGCGGATCTCCTGCTCCATCTCAGCCAGAGCATCGACCAGCCGCTGGTAGCGATGCGTGTGCTGGCTGAGCGAGTAGGTCTCTTGGACCCAATCCCGGGCGATCTCGTACGCGGCGCGGGCGATCCCCACGGCCATGATCGCGACCAGCGGGCGGGTGGCGTCGAAGGTCTTCATCGCGGTCTTGAACCCGCCCTTGGCCTTGGCCTCGTAGTGGGCCTCACCACCGAGCAGGTTGCCCTCGGGCACGCGGCACTCCTCGAACACCTGCTCCGCGGTCTCGCTCGCGCGGAGGCCCATCTTCTTCTCGACCTTGGGGCAGCTGAACCCGGGGGTCCCTTTCTCCACGACGAAGGCGCGGTGACCGGCCCGACCGAGCTTGGGGTCGAGGGTCGCGAACACCACCGTCCACTCGGCGCGCTTGCCGTTGGTGATGTAGATCTTGCTCCCGTTGAGCACCCACGCGTCACCCTCCTTGCGACAGAGGGTGCTCAGGTTCTTGGCGTCCGACCCCGCGCCAGGCTCGGTCAACGCGTAGGCGCCGAACTTGTAGGTCTCGGGGGAGAACACGCCCATGAAGCGCTCGCGCTGCTCCGGGGTCCCCGTGAACTGCACCGGGGGGCCGCCGAGCCCGGGCCCGGGCATGTTGAGCGCGGCGGTGGCGTCACCCCAGGCGAGCTCCTCGGCTGCGACCAGGCGCATCCGGTTGCCCTCCTTGATCTTGCCCGGCTTGGGGGCCTTGGGCTCGTTCATCCCCTCCACGCCGCTCAGCTGGCCCGTACCCAGCTGAAACTGCTTGCAGGCCTCGATGAACTTCGGGTGGGGGCCGCAGAGCTGGTCGCTCTCCAGCGCGTAAGGGCGGACGTAGGTCTCGGCGAACATCCGCGCCATGTCGCGCGCGGTGCGCATGCCCTTGCTCAGCTCGAACTCGATAGCCACGGCGCGCTCCTAAAGGCTCAGGGTCAGGGTCGAGGCGCGATCGAGGGGCACGGTCAGCCCGTCGACCAGGCTCAAGGTCCGCGCGTCGCGCATCCACTTCTCGACGGGGTGGTCCCAGAGGTAGCCGTGGCCGCCGAGGATCTGCACCGCGTCGCTGGTGATCGAGACGGAGAGCTCTGCCGCCTGCTGGTGCGCTCGCAGCGCGGAGGCCAGCGCGCCCTCCCCCCGGTCGAAGGCCCAGGCGGCCTCCCACACCAGGGTCCGTAGCCCGTCGGTGCGCGTGGCCATGTCGGCCATCATGAACGCCAGCGCCTGGAACTCGTAGAGGTACTGCCCGAAGGCCTGACGCTCGGTCGCGTAGTTGAAGGCGTAGTCGCACGCCGCTCGCGCGCAGCCGACGAGGGCCGCGGCCTGGGTCAGCTTGACATGAGCCAGCGTCCGCTCGACGACCTCGCGCAGCGTCCCGGGCTGAGCGGTGTCGAGGACGCGCGCCGCCGGGACCCGCACCCCGTCGAGCTTCACCGTGGCGTAGTCGGCGGTCCACACCCCCATCGTGCGATCGGGGTCCTCGGCCGCGAGTGGGCCGTCCGCCGCGAGGAGTTTGAGCCGATCCCAGGGGTCTGCAGCCTTCGAGCTGGTGTCCCGCGCCAACACGAGGGGCAGCTGCGCCCGCCCGCCGGCGAGGACGTAGCGCTTGCTGCCCGCGAGCACCCAGGCGTCGCCGTCGCGGGTGCAGGTCGCTTCGATCGCGCCGGGCTCCACACCGCAGGGCCCTTCGGCCCAGGCGAGGGTCCCGCAGAGCAAGGGGTCACTCGGCTCAGCGAACGGGACCAGCAGGCTCCGCTGCTGGGCCTCGCTGCCGGCGGCGAGGATCGCTACGGCCGCGCTCCCGGGTCCAGGGATCGCCGCCGCGACGCCCACGTCTCCGTAGGCGATCTCCTCCACGCACAGCGCTTCGGCCCGGGCGTCGAGGTCGTCGGACCCGCCCAGCGCCTCGGGCAGGGGGAGGGTGGTCAACCCCAGCTCGACCAGCGCCTCGGCCAACTCCGCGGTCAGGCCGCGTGCCTCCTCGAGTTCGCGCAGCTGAGGGCGGATCTGCTCGGCCGCGAAGCCGCGCACGGCCTCGACGATCGCCTCCAGGTCCTCGTCGGCTTCGAAGCTAAAGCTCATTTCTCACCCCCTTGCTCACCTTCGGTGAGCAGGTCGATCATAGCGTTGAGGATTTCGAGGAAGCGCCGGGCCTCCTGCTCGGGAAGCTCCTTGACGAGCTGACGCATCGCGCCGAACTTGCTCGCGCCCTTGGGCAGCGAACCGAGCAGCTCCTGGCCCTTGGGCGCGAGCACGACCTTCACCTGCCGGCGATCGGTCTCCGAGCGCTCTCGGCGCACGAGCTCGCGCGCCTGCAAGCGATCCACGATCCCGCTGAGGGTCGAGCCCGAGACGAGCATTAGCCCCGCCAGCTGCGACTGGGTCTGCTCGCCGCGCCGCTCGAGGATCCTCAGTGCGGAGAGCTGCGCCGCGGTGACGCCGTAGCCACGGGAGAGCGCCTGATTGAACTGCCGCGCGCCCCAGAACAGGCGCACGAGGCTGTTGAACACTTCGTCGGCAAGGTTGTTCGCGGTCGATTGGTTCAAGGCGCTTCGCGTCCTATTCGTTCGTATGCGAACAAGTTAGTGGGGGGACCGGTTGGGCGCAACTCACCCCCAACCCACTACAAGATTTCGACTTCCGGCGGGTCTCCGGCGGTCAGACCCGCTTTCAGGAGCTGCGCGTGCAGCGCCGCCGCGTCCTCGGCGCTGAACGCCTGAGGTTCGAGGGAGTCGAGGTCCAGGACGCCCCAGCAAGCACCGCCAGGCTCGAGGCAGGGGACCACGACCTCGGAGCGGTCACGTGGGTCGCAGGCGACGTAGCCCACGCCGGGAGGGAGATCCAGCACGTCGCCCACCACCAGCGAGCGCCGCGTGAGGCAGCTGCGCCCGCACATGCCTTCCAGCCCGATCGGCGAACACGCGGGCTTGGGCTCGCGCACGGCGAGGAGCATCTCCATCGGACCTCCCACGTGGCGCTCCCCGCGCACGTCCTGGAAGGGAACCGCGGGCGCCACGTAGAAGCCGATCCAGGACACCCCCTGCTCGGCGAGCGCCGGCCAGAGGGTCGCGACGAGCTGGCGCATCCGCGCCTCGCGAGTGCCCTGACCAGCGACCGGCTCGGGGTAGCGGCGCCCCACTTCAGCCCCGCGCGAAGGTCAGGTCGGGGCCCCGCCCGCGGATCGCGGAGACGAGCACGCAGATCAGACCGACGAGGGCCACGAGCATGCCCAGTTCACGGAGGAACGTGGGGAGCAGGGCCAGCAGGCAGAGCGCGGCGAAGAACCGCAGCGTAGTTCGCGCGAGGAGCAAGGCGCCGGCGGCCAGCGAGGCGAGGAGGAACACGCCCACGTCGACGGGCACCGCCCAGGACGACTGCCCGTGGGCGAGGTGCCCGCACATGCAGCTGTGTGCGAAGGCGCACACCCCGCCGCCGATCCACGCCAGTCCGCCCAGCCCCAGCGCGATCAAGTCGGGCCGACGCGAGCCGGGCCGACGGAGTGTTCGTGGGGGGCCGTCGCTGACGCTCTCTTGGGGAGGCCGGTAGGGGCTGTCCATGCGCTCACGCTAGCTGGTGCCTCCGCACCCGCCAAGCCCTCTCTGCGAGCCCCGTACATGCCGCGCGGCACGGGGGTTACCCGTGCCGCGTCAGCGCAGTGCGGTCGCTCGCCTAGGCTTGAACCGAGAGGGTGCCCTCGGCGCCCTCGGTCTCGGCGCCGACGAACTCCAGCTCCTCCTCGGGGACGAGCTTCTCGACGATCTTCTCGTTGTAGGAGGCGTGGCCCGTGCCCGCGGGAACCATGTGGCCGAGGATCACGTTCTCCTTGAGGCCCTGCAAGCTATCCCGCTTGCCGGCGAGCGCGGCCTCGGTGAGGACCTTGGTCGTCTCTTGGAACGACGCGGCCGAGATGAAGGACTCCGAGAACAGCGAGGCCTTGGTGATCCCGAGCAGCAGGGGCTCGGCGGTCGCCGGCTTACCGCCGCGGTCCTGGATCTGCCTGTTGGCCTGCTTGAACTGGAACTTGTCCACGATCTGGCCGGGGAGGAACTCAACGTCGCCCGGATCGATCACCTGCACCTTGCGGAGCATCTGCATGATGATCACTTCGATGTGCTTGTCGTCGATGGTCACGTTCTGCGACCGGTAGACGCCCTGCACCTCGTTCAGCAGGTAGCTCTGCAGCGCCTCGGGGCCGAGCACCCGCAGCAGGTCGTGCGGAATGAACGAGCCCTTGGTCAGCGGCTGGCCCGCGCGCACCACGTCGCCGGTGTGCACCTTGAGGTGCTTACCGTGCTGATAGAAGTGCTCGCGCTCTTCGCCGGTCTCGCTGCGAATGATGATCGTGCCCTTGCCGCGCTTCTTGGGACCGATCTCGACCTCGCCGTCGATCTCGGCGATCACCGCCGTTTGCTTCGGCTTGCGGACCTCGAAGATCTCGCTCACCCGCGGCAGACCGCCGGTGATGTCCTGGGTGCCGCCCATCTCGCGCGGGGTCTTGGCGAGCAGGGTTCCGGGGACGATCTTCTGACCCTCGGAGACCTCGATGTGCGCCTTCTCAGGGATCGGGTAGCTGGAGATCGTGGTCCCGCTGCCGGTGTCCTGCACGAGGATCATCGGGTGGTGCGCACCCTTGTGCTCGATGATCACCTTGCGCTCGATGCCGGTCTTGGGGTCCATCTCCTTCTTGAAGGTCGCGCCCTCGATGATCCCCTCGTAGGAGATGGTTCCGCCCTTGAGCGCGAGGATCGGCTCCATGTGCGGGTCCCACTCGAAGAGCACGGGCAGCTTCTTGCCCTTCTTCTTCAGCTCCTCGCCATCCTTGACCTTGACCACCGCACCCAGCGGAACGTCGTGGGTCTCGAGCGGCCGCCCCTTGGGGTCGAGGATGTGCAGGCGACCCTTGCCCTCGAGCTCGACCAGGTCCTTGTCCACGCTGACCACCGACATCCGGTCGTAGCGGACCGAGCCGAGGTTGGTCGCGCGGATGTCCTTGTCCTGGCGTAGACCGGACGCGACACCACCGATGTGGAAGGTCCGCATGGTGAGCTGGGTGCCCGGCTCACCGATCGACTGAGCGCCGATGATCCCGACCGCCATGCCCATCTCGACCGGGCGGCTGACCGAGAGGTCGGCGCCGTAGCACATCACGCACACGCCGATCGGCGTCTCGCAGGTGAGGCTCGAGCGCACCCGGATCTTGCCCTTCTTGCCGACGACCTCTTCGATCCGACGGGCCTTGTCTTCGCTGACGAACTCGTTGGCCTGAATGATCGTCTCGCCGGTCACCAGGTCTGCGATCTGGTCACAGGCGTAGCGCCCGCGGATCTGCTTCCAGAGCGGGACGATGGTCCGGTCGCCCTGCATCACGGGGCCCTTGGTCACGCCGTTGAGGGTGCCGCAGTCGTGCTCGTTGACGACCACGTTCTGGGCCACGTCGGCGAGCTTGCGCGTGAGGTAACCCGAGTCCGCCGTCTTGAGCGCGGTGTCCGCCAAGCCCTTCCGCGCGCCGTGGGTGGAGGAGAAATACTCCAGCACGTGCAGGCCCTCGCGGAAGTTCGCGCGGATCGGCGTCTCGATGATGTCACCGGACGGCTTGGCCATCAGGCCGCGCATGCCGGCCAGCTGGCGCACCTGCTGCGACGAGCCGCGCGCGCCGGACCCGGTCATCATCATGATCGGGTTCAGGTAGCGCTTGCCCTCGCGGTTATCGTTGCGCAGCTCCTCGAACATCGCCTCGCCCACCTGATCGGTGGCCTCGGTCCACTTGTCGATGATCGCGTTGTAGCGCTCGAGCTCGGTGATCGTGCCCTTCTCGTACTCCTTCTGGATCTTGTCGACCGACTTCTGGGTCGCGTCGAGGATCCCCTGCTTCTTCGTCGGCAGGCGGAGGTCGAAGGTCGAGAAGCTCACGCCGCCGAGGGTCGAGTAGCTGAAGCCAGTCGACTTCAGGTCGTCGAGCAGACGCAGGGTCTGCTCGCGGCCGAGCAGCTTGTAGCAATCGGCGATGATCTCGTTGATCCGGCCCTTCTTCAGCGGGTAGTTGTAGAGCGGCATGCCCTCCGGGAGCATGTCCCAGAAGATCAGGCGCCCGACCGTGGTCTGGGCGATCCGGTTCTTGGGCAACTTCTCCAGCTCGCGCTCGCCCTTGATCATCTCCATGATCTTGGTGCCCTCGGGCATCCGCACCCGGACCCGGGTCTGAAGCTTGACCTGGTGCTGCTCGTAGGCCATGAACACTTCGTTGAGGTTCGCGTAGACCTCGTCGAGGTTCTCACCCGTCTCGCCCTCGACGATCTCGCTCAGGTAGAAGATCCCGAGCACGATGTCCTGCGAGGGCGCGATGATCGGGCTCCCGTTGGCGGGCGAGAAGATGTTGTTCGTGGCGAGCATCAGGGTGCAGGCCTCGACCTGGGCCTCGAGGCTCAGGGGCAGGTGCACCGCCATCTGGTCCCCGTCGAAGTCCGCGTTGAAGCCCGCGCACACCAAGGGGTGCAGGCGGATCGCGTTGCCCTCGATGAGGATCGGCTCGAAGGCCTGGATTCCCATCCGGTGCAGGGTCGGCGCACGGTTGAGCATCACCGGGTGCTCGAAGATCACCTCTTCGAGGATGTCCCAGACCTCCTCGTCCTTGCGCTCGAGCATCTTCTTCGCCGACTTGATCGTGTCGGCGTGGCCCATCTCCTTCAGCCGACGAATGATGAACGGCTGGAACAGCTCCAGCGCGATCTTCTTCGGCAGCCCGCACTGGTGCAGCTTGAGCTCCGGCCCGACCACGATCACCGAGCGCGCCGAGTAGTCGACCCGCTTACCGAGCAGGTTCTCGCGGAAGCGGCCCTGCTTACCCTTGATCATGTCGGTGATCGACTTCAGCGGGCGGCTGTTTGAGCCGAGCACCGGGCGGCGGCAGCGGTTGTTGTCGAACAGCGCGTCGACCGACTGCTGGAGCATCCGCTTCTCGTTGCGGATGATGACCTCGGGGGCGTTGAGGTCGAGCAGCTTCTTGAGCCGGTTGTTGCGGTTGATCAAGCGCCGGTAGAGGTCGTTGAGGTCCGAGGTCGCGAAGCTGCCGCTCTCCAGCAGGACCAGCGGGCGCAGGTCCGGCGGGATGACGGGGATCACGTCGAGGATCATCCACTCCGGGCGGTTGCCCGAGTCCTTGAGCGCCTTGACGGTCTTGAGGCGCTTGATGATGTCCTTCATCTTCTGCTTCGAGCGGGTCTCGCGCAGCTCGACGTAGAGGTCCTCGAGGGTCGTCTCCAGGTCGAGCTCTTCGAGGACCTTCTTGATCGCCTCGGCGCCCATCCCCGCCTCGAAGGCGTCGCCGAACTCGGCGAGGTACTGGCGGTATTCCTCGTCGGTCAGCAGCTGCTTGAAGCCGAGCGGGGTGTCACCGGGCTTGGTGACGATGTAGTCCTGGAAGTAGATCACCCGCTCGAGCTGCGAGGTCTTGAGGTTCAACAGCGAGCCCAGGCGACTCGGCATGGCCTTGAAGAACCAGATATGGGCTACCGGGGCGGCGAGGTTGATGTGCCCCATCCGCTTGCGGCGCACCCGGCTGTGGGTCACCTCGACGCCGCAGCGGTCGCACTTGATGCCCTTGTGCTTGATGCCCTTGTATTTACCGCAGGAGCACTCCCAGTCGCGCTCGGGTCCGAAGATCCGCTCGCAGAACAGACCCTCCTTCTCCGAGCGGTAGGTGCGGTAGTTGATGGTCTCGGGCTTCTTCACCTCGCCGTAGCTCCAGCGCCGGATGTCCTCCGGGCCAGCGAGCTTGATGGTCACGGCGTCGATGTCGTTTTGGCGAATGCCGAAGTCGCGGTCGAAGCGGCTCATGGGTCGGGAAGGGATCATTTGTTAACTCCGTAGTTCATAGCGAAATATAGGTTTAGAGGTAGCAAAGCCCTTCGTCAGACCGGACTGATCTGCCGCTTGTTGAGTTCCATGTTGATCGCGAGGCCCTTGATCTCGTTGCAGAGCACGTCGAAGGAGACCGGCATCCCCGGCTCCAGCACGTTCTCGCCCTTGACCATCGACTCGTAGATCTTGGTGCGCCCGTCGACGTCGTCGGACTTCACCGTCAGCAGCTCCTGGAGGATGTTGGCCGCGCCGTATGCCTCCAGCGCCCAGACCTCCATTTCGCCGAAGCGCTGACCGCCAAAGCGCGCCTTGCCGCCCAGCGGCTGCTGGGTGATCAGCGAGTAGGGGCCCGTCGCCCGCGCGTGCACCTTGTCGTCGACGAGGTGGTGCAGCTTGAGCATGTACATGTAGCCCACGGTGGTCGTCTGATCGAACGGCTCACCGGTGCGCCCGTCGAAGAGCTGCATCTTGCAGGTCTTCGCCGCCCACTCCTTCTCGGGGATCTTGTCGGTGTTGGCCACGATCGCGTCGACCAGCTCGATCGCCTCCTCGCGGGTGTGCTTGCCCTCGCGGTAGTCGTCGGCGACGAGGCAGATCTTGCGGATCTGCGGCTCCTTGGCGCCGTCGAAGACCGGGGTCACGGCCTGGAAGCCCAGCGCCTGAGCCGCCCAGCTGAGGTGGGTCTCGAAGATCTGACCCACGTTCATGCGCGACGGCACGCCCAGCGGGTTCAGCAGGATCTGGACCGGCGTCCCGTCGGAGAGGAACGGCATGTCTTCCTTGGGGGTGATCTTGGCGATCACGCCCTTGTTGCCGTGCCGGCCGGCCATCTTGTCGCCTACCGAGAGGGTGCGGCGGGTGGCCACGTAGACCTTGACCATCTCCAGCACGCCAGTCGGCAGGTCGTCGCCGCGCTGGAGGCGGTTCTTCTTCCGCTCGCGCTCCTGGTCGAGGTCCTCGATCCGGTCGGCGTAGCGGTTGACGGTCGCGCGGAAGTTCTTCTTGCTCGGGCGGCCGTCGAACTCCAGGTCGCGGAAGTTGAGGAAGTTGCGCAGCTCACGCGGGGGGAGCTGAGCGAGCAGCTGACCCTCGACGTATTCGCCGGTGTCCTTGCGGCGCACGTCGCCGCCGGCGACGTCCTGCAGGGCCACGACCATGCGCTCGATCTGGGTGTTGATCGACTCCTCGTAGTAGTCCTCGAGGGTGCGGATCTCCCGCTTGATGCGCACGCGGTCCTCTTCCTTGAGGTGCGTCTTGCGCTGGAAGCGCTCGGTGCCGATCACGATGCCCGCGACCCCCGAGGGCACCTCGAGCGAGTCGTTCTTCACGTCCTCGCCCATGCGGCCGAAGATCGCGTGGAGCAGCTTCTCCTCCGGGGAGAGCTCGCTCTTGGACTTGGGGACGACCTTGCCGACCAGCACGTCGCCGGGGGCGACGCGCGTGCCGACGCGGATCACGCCGTCCTCGCTGAGGTTGCGCAGCGCCTTCTCGGAGACGTTCGGGATATCCCGGGTGAACTCCTCCTTGCCAAGGCGGGTCTCGCGAATCTCGATCTCGAACTCGTCGATGTGGATCGAGGTGAAGGTGTCCTCGTGGACCAGCTCCTCGCTGACGACGATCGCGTCCTCGAAGTTGTAGCCCTCGTAGGTCATGAACCCGACGAGGATGTTCTTCCCGAGGGCGAGCTCGGCTTCCTTCGTCGCCGCGCCGTCGGCGATCACCTGGCCCTTCTTGACCTTCTGGCCGACCTGCACGATCGGCTTCTGGTTGAGGCAGGTGCGCTCGTTGAGCCCGACGAACTTGCGCAAGTGGTAGACGTCGTCGTTGTCGATCTCGATCAGGTCCGCGGTCGCCCGGGTGATCGTCCCGCCGCGCTGGGCGGTGATGACCATCCCGCTGTTCGCGGCGACGACGCGCTCCATGCCGGTGGCGATGAGCGGCGGGTCCGTCTTGATCAGCGGCACCGCCTGGCGCTGCATGTTCGCGCCCATCAACGCGCGGTTCGCGTCGTTGTGCTCGAGGAACGGGATCAGCGATGCCGACACACCCACCAGCTGGCGGGGGGAGATGTCGACGTACTGGACCTTGGGCGGATCGGAGAGCTCGAACTCACCCTTGACCCGCGCCATCACGTGGTCGCCGGTGATCTTGCCCTTGCCGTCGACGGCGGTGTCCGCCGGCGCGAGGACCGCCTGGTCCTCCTCGTCGGCGCGCAGCCACTGGATCTCGCCAGTGAGCTTGCCCTTGGTCACCGTCTGGTAGGGAGTGACCAGGAAGCCGAACTCGTCGAGCCGGCTGTAGATCGAGAGCGACGCGATGAGGCCGATGTTCGTGCCTTCGGGGGTCTCGATGGGGCAGATGCGGCCGTAGTGCGAAATGTGCACGTCGCGCACCTCGAACGAGGCGCGCTTGCGGTTGAGGCCGCCCGGGCCGAGGGCCGACAGCCGGCGCTCGTGGGTCAGCTGCGAGAGCGGGTTGGTCTGGTCGACCACCTGCGACAGCTCACCGCGACCGAAGAAGTAGTCAATCGCCGAGGACACGGTCTTGGAGTTGATGATCGAGCGCGGGGTGAGGTTTTGCTCCTCGAAGCTGCCCATCCGGTCGCGCACGGTGCGCTTGAGCTTGAGGAAGCCCTTGCGGAACTCCTCGGCCGCCAGCTCGTCGACGGTGCGGATCCGCCGGTTGCCCAGGTGGTCGATGTCGTCCAGGTCAGCGCCGGAGTTGGGGTCGCGCAGCGAGATCAGGTAGCGGATCGCGGAGATGAAGTCCTCCTCGGTCAGCGTCTGCTGCTCGAGGGGGAGGTCCAGCTTGAACTTCCGGTTGATGCGGAAGCGGCCGACGCGGCCCAGGCGATACTTGTTCTCGTTGCCGAACTTGTCCTCGAACAGGCCGCGGGCTTTGTCGAGGCTCGGCGGGTTGCCCGGACGCAGGCGCAGGTAGATCTTGATCAGCGCGTCCTGGTGCGTCTTGTGGGTCGGGTTCTCTTCCTTGAGCGTGTTCAGAATCAGGTAGTCCCGGACCTCGTCGATGACCTCGATCTCGTTGATGTTCGGGTCGTCCTTGAGGCGCTCGGCCAGATCCTCGGGGATCTCCTCACCCGAGGCGCGCAGCACCTCGCCGGTCTCCATGTCGACCACGTCACGCACGACCACCTTGCCGGTGACCTTCTTGGCGGCGCCGCGCGACTTGAGGTTGATCACGGAGGTCGGATAGAAGGTGCGGATGATCTCCTCGTCCGAGTCGTAGCGCTCGAACATCGCGCGCAGCAGCGTCGTGATCGGGAACTTGCCCGACTGATCGATGCGCACGTTGAGGGTGTCCTTGCGCGAGACCAGGAGCTCGATCCAGGAGCCGCGCTCGGGGATGATCCGGCACTTGTGCAGCACGCGGTCCGAGCTGTGGATCTCCTTGTCGAAGTCCACGCCAGGCGAGCGATGCAGCTGGCTGACGATCACGCGCTCTGCGCCGTTCACGATGAACTCGCCGCCGCCGATCATCTTCGGGATCTCACCCAGGTATACGGTCTCTTCCTCTTCCTCCTCGCCGCGGATCAGGCGCACGCGGATCTTGAAGGGCATGCCGTAGGTCAGGCGCAGCATCCGGCACTCGTCGGCCGAGTAGCGCGGGCGACCCAGCTCGTAGCCGAGGTATTCCAGGCGCACCTTGCCGTCGTCGTAGGGCCCCGCGATGGGGAAGATCTCGCGCAGGATGCCTTCCAGCCCCTGGTGCTCCCGCTCGTCCTGAGGCACGTCGACCTGCAGGAACCGCTCGTAGGTCGCGGTCTGCAGCTCCATCAGGTTGGGGGGCGGCATGACCTCGGTCACTTTGCCAAACCGCTTGATCTCCCGCGTCATGGGTCACTCCTGAATGCATGGGCTGGGGCAGATGCCCCGAAATGGAAACAAGCGGGCAGGCGCCCGGCGCTCGACGTCGGGCCGGCGAACACTGCGGAGCTGCGCCTGGCTCCCTCGTGTCCGCTCACCCGGGTCGAGCGGCGTTCGCCGCACCCGCTCGCAGAGCTGTCGTTATCGAAATCGGTGGAATCGATCGGCCCTGGGTCGCACGAATCAGGAGTGCACGTCACCGTGGCGCGGTGGAGAGGCACCCCTGGAGCGCTGTCCAGGGACGAAGGTGAGCTCTAGGCGAGCTCGACCTCCGCGCCGGCCTCTTCCAGTTCCTTCTTGGCCTTCTCGGCCTCTTCCTTCGGCAGCTTCTCCTTGACGACCTTCGGAGCACCCTCGACGAGGGCCTTGGCCTCCTTGAGGTTCATGCTGGTCATGGCGCGCACGACCTTGATGACCGCGATCTTCTTGCCGCCGGCTGCCTTGAGCACGACGTCGAACTCGGTCTTCTCCTCGGCCTCGTCGGCGCCGCCGCCGGCCGCCGGGGCCATCATGACCGCGCCACCGCCGGACGCCTTGACGTCCCACTTCTCCTCCATGGCCTTGACCAGGCCAACGACCTCGAGGAGCTTCATGTTCTCGGCGGCACCGATCATCAACTCGGTGCGCTCTTCGGTGCTCAGCCCGTTTACCTTCTCGAGCAGCTCTGCTACAGACATTTCAATTCTCCGTGGCCTTCTGCCACTGTTTCGTATCGTGAATGCGTGCTGTTCCGCGCACGAACGCGGCTCAGTGTAAGGGGAAATCGCCAGAGGGCCAGTGATTAAATGAGCCCTCAACCCCCGGAGTGAAGAACCAGCCTTCAGCCCCTTGGGGGTGAGCCCGAGCGGCTTTGCCGCGAGGGCGAGGGGGCCCGCGGAGAGGCCCCCCACAGAAGCACGAGCCTTCAAGCCCGTTGGGGGTGAGCCCGAGCGGCTATGCCGCGGGGGCGAGGGGGCCTCGGAGAGGCCCCCCAAGGAAAACTAGCCTTCTTGCTTGCGCTTGTAGGCGTCGAAGACGCCGATCCAGGACCGAGGCACCTCGTTGAGGGTCCCCATCATCTGGGTGATCGGAGCCTGCAACACCCCCGCCAGCATGGCGTAGGCGTCGGAGCGCGTCGGAGCGTCCTTCAACTGGGTGGCTTCCTTGGCTCCCATGACGGAGCCGTCCATCAGGGCGCCAGCCAGTTGGATGACCTTGTCCTTGGTCTCCTTCTTCCAGTCCGCGACCGCGCGCGCAGCGGCGGTCGCCGAGCCCTCGAGGTCCTTGCCGTAGACCATGCACAGAGGACCCTCGAGGGTCTTCTTGAGCGCGTCGCCGGGGTAGCCTTGGGCTTCGAAGGTCTTGCGTGCCAGCGCGTTACGCAGCATGGTCAGGCGCAGGCCCTTCTCCTGGAGCATCTTGCGGAACGCGTAGGTGTTCTCGCTGTTGAGGCCCGTGGTGCGGACGAGCAGACCGCCGTCGACGCCGTCGAAGCGCGCGGCGAGCTGGTCCATCATCAAGCTCTTGAGTTCTTTCGACACGGCTCGGCCCTCCCTAGCTGTTCAGGAATCCGAGGTCGATCGCCACACCCACGCCCATGGTGGATGTGATCGAGCCGCTCTCGATGAAGGTCCCCTTGGCACCCGTCGGCTTGTTCGCCTGCAGGTGGCTCAAGAAGGCTTCGAGGTTCTCTTGCAGCTTCGCGTCGTCGAAGCTGCGCTTGCCAAAGACGATGTGCAGGTTGCCGGTATCGTCCAGGCGATACTTGCTCTTCCCACCCTTGAACTCCGCGACGGCCTTGCCGACGTGCGGTGTCACCGACCCCTCCTTGGGGTTCGGCATCAGCTTCTTGGGTCCGAGCACGCGACCCAGCTGACCGACGACGCGCATCATGGCCGGGTGGGCCACGACGACATCGAATTCGAACCAGCCGCCCTCGATCTTCGCCTTCAGGTCGTCACCGCCGACCTCGACCGCGCCGGCCTCGCGGGCGGCGTCGGCCATCGGGCCTTCGGCAAAGGCGATGACCCGCTTGGACTTGCCGACCCCGTGAGGGAAGGCGAAGGTCCCGCGGACCTGCTGATCGGCCTTCTTGCCGTCCACGCCCAGCTTGAGGTGCAGCTCCATCGACTCGTCGAACTTCGCGGCCTTACCGGCCTTGACCTGCTTGATCCCGTCGGTGATCGAGTGCCGTTGCCGGCGGTCGCCACGGGCCTTGAGGTTGTTCTTGTGCCGCTTGGAGGCCGGGAAGCGCCGGTTGAACTTCTTCTTCTTCGGCTTCTTCTCGTCCGAGTCCGCCTTCGCGGCCTCGAGCGCCTCTTCCATGGAGCGCGCCTTGGCGGCCCGTTCCATGGCCTCCTGGCGTGCTTGTTCGTCTTCTACCATTTCACACTCTCTACTGACGAGTCCGTGCGGCTGCCTGCTAGCTGGAGACCGTGATCCCCATCGACCGGGCCGTTCCGGCGATGATCTTGCAGGCTGCCTCCTCGTCGAACGCGTTGAGGTCTTCCATCTTGGTCTTCGCGATCTCGCGAATCTGATCGGGGGTCACCGAGCCGACCTTGTCGGTGTGGGGCACGGAGCTGCCCTTGGCGACCTGGGCCGCGCGCTTGAGCAGCACGCTGGCGGGGGGGCTCTTGCAGATGAAGTCGAAGGAGCGGTCGCCGTAAACCGTGATCTCGACAGGAATGATCAGCCCTTGTTGGTCGCGCGTCTTGTCGTTGAACGCCTTGACGAACTGGCCGATGTTGACACCGTGCTGACCCAGCGCCGGCCCGACGGGCGGGGCGGGGGTGGCTTGCCCGGCAGGGCACTGGAGCTTGATCTTGCCTTTGACTTCTTTGGCCATGGCCTATTCCTCGAACTTCTCGACCTTCCAGAACTCGAAGTCGATCGGAGTGGGCCGCCCGAAGACCATGATCGATACCTTGACCATGTTCTTCTCTGGGAGCAGCTCTTCGACCGTGCCCTTGAAGTCCTGGAACGATCCCTCTCGAATTCGGACGTATTGGCCGACCTCGAGGTCAATGTTCACGGTGTCAGGCACCTCTTCGGCGAGGCGCTTCTTCTGTTGGAGCATCTTCTCGACCTCGTCCTCGGTGAGGGGGACGGGTCGATCGGGCCGATCGTTCGTGACGAACTTGATCTGCCCAGGGGTTTCGCGGATCAGGTGCCAGACCTCGGGGGGGACGGTGCCGTCCTCCTGCACGTCGATCTCGGCCATCACGTAGCCGGGATAGACCTTGCGCTCCACGGTCCGGCGCTTGCCGTTCTTGACCTCGGTCACGCGCTCGGTGACGACGAGGATGTCGCTGATCTTCTCTTGCAGGTCGTTGCTCTGGATACGGTTCCAGAGCTGCTTCTTGACCTTGTTCTCTCGATTGGTCCCCACCCGGAGGACGAACCATCGCTTCGCCATGGCTATCCTCCGAAGACCGAGGCCCAAAAATTGTCCCAGGGGATCCACGTGCGCAAGCCGTTGAGCAGGTAGTCCACGAAGAACAGGAACAGGCCGATCACGATCGTGGTCACGATCACCACGATCGAGCTCGAGACGACCTCGTGCCTCGGCGCCCAGGAGACCTTGTGCAGCTCCGCCTCGGTGTCGATGAGGAAGTCCACGATCTTCTTGTGGTTCACGACCAGGTAGATCCCGACCCCGACCACGACCATGATCACGGTGGAAAGGATGACCCGCGGGCTGAAGGGGAACTCGTCCCCGAGCAGGCCCCGAGCGAGGTCCTGCTGCCACCAGTCGAAGCCGAGGAACTCGTAGAGCGAGAACACCCCATAGCCCAGCAAGGTGGCCATCAGCACCGCGAGCAGCCCGCGAGACCGCGTCGCTTCTTCCGGCTTATATAGCTCTAGCGCCATGTGTTTCCTCTACGGACACAGCGGCCGGGGTATCCGGCCGCCGATCGAACGAACAGGGGCGTAGGGATTCGAACCCTAAACCTACGGATTTGGAATCCGTCGCTCTACCAATTGGAGCTACGCCCCTCCCTTTGAGCCTTGCCTACTCGATGATCTTGACGACCGAGCCCGCGCCGACGGTCTTGCCGCCCTCACGGATGGCGAAGCGCAGTTGCTCCTCCATGGCGATCGGAGTGATCAGCTCGACCTCGACCTCGACGTGGTCGCCAGGCATGCACATCTCGACGTCACCCAGCAGCTTGGTGGAGCCGGTCACGTCGGTGGTGCGGAAGTAGAACTGCGGGCGGTAGCCGGTGAAGAACGGCGTGTGACGGCCGCCTTCGTCCTTCTTCAGCACGTAGACCTGCGCGGTGAACTTCTTGTGCGGGGTGATGCTGCCGGGCTTGGCGAGCACCTGACCGCGCTTGACCTCGTGGCGCTTCCAGCCACGCAGCAAGAGGCCGACGTTGTCGCCGGGCAGCCCCTGGTCGAGCTCCTTGCGGAACATCTCGACGCCAGTGCAGACGGTCTCGCGAGCCTCTTCGGCCATGCCGACCAGCTCGACCTTGTCGTTGACGTTGATGATCCCACGCTCGACGCGGCCGGTCGCCACGGTCCCGCGACCTTCGATCGAGAACACGTCCTCGACGGGCATCAGGAAGGGCTTCTCGGTGTCGCGCTCGGGGGTCGGAATGTAGCGGTCGACCTCAGCCATCAGCTCGAGGACCTGCTTCTCCGCCTCGGGGTCACCCTCCATGGCCTTGAACGCCGAGAGGCGCACCATGGGGATCTCCTCGGCCGGGAACTCGTACTTCTCGAGCAGCTCCTTGACCTCTTCCTCGACCAGCTCCAGCAGGTCGGGGTCGTCGACGGCGTCGACCTTGTTGATCGCGACCACGATCGCGGGGACGCCGACCTGACGCGCCAGCAGGATGTGCTCGCGGGTCTGGGGCATCGGGCCGTCGTCGCCGGCCACCACCAGGATCGCGCCGTCCATCTGGGCGGCGCCGGTGATCATGTTCTTGATGTAGTCCGCGTGCCCGGGGCAGTCCACGTGCGCGTAGTGCCGGTTCTCGGTCTCGTACTCGACGTGCGACACGGCGATCGTGATGATCTTGGAGTCCGAACGCCGGGTGCCGCCCTTGGCGACCTCGTCGTACGACTTGACCGTGATCTTCTCGTTGTTCTTTGCGAGGACAGTCGTGATCGCGGAAGTCAGAGTGGTCTTTCCGTGTGAAATGTGACCGATCGTCCCGATGTTGACGTGCGGCTTGTTCCGCTCGAATTTCGCCTTGGCCATTATTCCTCCGGCTTTCTTACCCGGTTGGTCACTTTGAGGACCACTTGCATGGTGTGAGAGCTGCTGATGGGACTCGAACCCATGACCTCGTCCTTACCAAGGACGTGCTCTACCAACTGAGCCACAGCAGCAAGTTTCCAAGAGCGGGCGATGGGACTCGAACCCACGACGAACGGCTTGGAAGGCCGACACTCTACCACTGAGTTACGCCCGCGAATGTTGTTTGTGATTTTGTTTTTAGAAGAGTCTGGTTGTTCTCACGCACCCCTGGGGTGCAGTTTCGTGTGCGGTTTGGGCCGAGGAGGATTCGAACCTCCGAAGGCGAAAGCCAACAGATTTACAGTCTGTCCCGGTTGACCACTTCGGTATCGACCCCGACGACGATCGTGAGCTAGCGGTGGGACTCGAACCCGCAACCTGTGGTTTACAAAACCACTGCTCTGCCAATTGAGCTACGCTAGCGAAAGATTTTTTTCAGACCAAAGACGGTCTAGAACGCGCACTTATACCAGTTGATTGGTGTGGCGCAACTCCTAAATCGTCCGCCTCGGACCGGGGCTTGCTCTCGCCCGTGTGGGCGAGGGATCGTGCGGGTTGCACCCGAGTCGCCAGGAGCTAGCTTTCTTTTCTTTCATGCCTTCCTGGCCGCATCGCATGGGAACCGCAAGCGAAGCATATCGCCCTGGTCCTCAATACACGGTAAGGACTTAGGTCTCTCACCCTGCTGGAGCGAGACGTGCGCTCTCCGCCAGCGGGAAGAAGGACCTGTGGACACGGAAGTTGCGTACTACTCCATCCACGTGGACGGCTCCGAGGACCAGCCCGCCCGAGAGCCGACGCGGACCCTCGAGCGCCAGGTGAAGACGAAGAAGCGGAAGACGGACCCCTTGCTGGGGACCGCCTTCGACCGCTACCGGATCATCAGCCCATTGGGCAAGGGCGGCTACGGCAGGGTCTATAAGGCGTGGGACCCCCAGCTCGAGCGCCATGTCGCGCTGAAGGTCCTCCAGCGGCGCGACAAGAAGGCCTACCAGCGCTTCGCCCGCGAGATCACCACGACCGCCCGCCTGAACCACCCGCACATCGTTGGCATCCACGACAGCGGCGCCTGCGCCGGGCGACCCTACCTCGTGATGGAGCTGGTCGACGGGAAGTCGGCTTGGGAGCTGTTCCAGGAAGAGGACGCGCCCGGTCCTCAGGCCACGGTGCAAATGATGATCGACGTGGCCCGCGCGCTCCAGCACGCCCACGAGCACGGCGTCCTGCACCGCGATATCAAGCCCGCCAACCTGCTCGTGACACCGGACGGGCACGCTTACGTGCTCGACTTCGGGCTCGCCCGCCACACGACTCATGGGCGGCTGACCCAGACCGGGGCGGTGCTGGGGACCCCCTTGTTCATGGCTCCGGAGCAGTCCCGCGGCAGCCAAAGGATCAGCGAGCGCAGCGACATCTACGGCCTCGCCGCGACCCTCTACTTCATGCTCACCGGCAGGCCACCGCACATCGCCGACTCGGTGGACGAGCTCCTCGACTGCCTGCTGCATGAGCCCGAGCCCCCCAGCGTCCACGCTCCGGGGATCGCTCCCGAGCTCGATGCGATCGTGCTCCGGGGCCTGCAGGTCAAGCCCGAGCGCCGGTACCCCCACGCGGCCGCCTTCGCCCAGGCGTTGGAGTCCTTCGTCGCCAACCGCGACGAGCTCGCCACGGCGGACCCCGCCCCTGGCGGCCAGCCGCGCTGGACCCTGCTGGGCGCCGGGTTGGCTGGGGCGATGCTGGTGGGCCTCCTGCTGGGGCTCGCGCTCGGCGGGGGCGAGGCTCCACCCGCCCGCACCCCCGTCACCATGACCGCCGCCGCGCTCACCGCCAACGCGGCGCCCGCCCCGGGGGAGTCAGCCCGCATCGCCGCCGCCCAACGCGCGAGCTACGACCAGGTGAGCGCCCTGTTCGAGCAGGCGCAAGCCACGGCCAGCCCCGCGACCCGGGATCGCTTGCTGCGGGAGCGCGCCCAGTTCGCGCTGCGCCGCAACCGACCAAGCGACGCGCTGCGCTTGCTCGGCGACGCCACGACCACTGAGGATCTGGCGTGGAAGGCCTACGCGGCGCTCGTCGCCCGCGACAAGGCAGCGATCCGCTCGAGCTTCACGGCCCTCACCAACAGCGGGGATCCCCGGGCGCGCCACTTCGCCCGCGCCCTGGGCTCCAAGGACCGCCAGCTCGCTGGCTACGCCTCCCTGGTCTCCCTGCGGCTCTGGCCCACCTGGTGGCCTGCGGAGCTCCTGCTCGCCGACGCGACCCTCCGCCAGGATCCCGCCCAGGCCCACGCCTTCCTGGGCGAGCTCCTCGAACGGCACCCCGACCACGTGCAGGCCCTGATCCTTGACGCGCGGGCGCTGGTGCAGCTGAAGCGTCAGCGTGAAGCGCTGAAGTCCCTGGAGATCGCCCGCGCCCTGGCGATGCCCAACCTCGACCCGCACGCGCTCCTGCTCGAGGGAGCGCTCGCGCTGAGCTTCGGCGCCGACCCACTCGACGTGGCAGCAGACTTCGCGCGCGCCAGGGCCGCCGGGCTCGATGATCCGCGCCTGCACCTCTGGTGGGGGACCGCGCTCCTCCTCAGCGGCGACACCCACGCCGCGCGGTCGCACCTGCAGAAGGCGCGCCCCTTGAAGGTGCGCGCCGTGCTGAATGAGCTGAGTCAGGTCGAGCTCGAGCCTGCCATGTTCCGCGCCCTCGACCGCGAGCTGCGCCTCCTGTCTTCGCTCAAACCACGGGAGCCAGGGGAGGAGCTCCGCCACCAGCTGCGGGCCGGACTGGACGAGCTCCCGGAGGACGCCCACGGGCCGCTGCACGAGGCGCGGCTATTGGCCGCTGGCGCCGCCCCCCGGGTCGAGCTGCTCGCGGCCTGCACCCTCGCGCGGGAGGCCGCGCCCCGCGACCCTCGGGTCGCGCTCGAGGCCGCGCGCCTCCTCGTCCGCCGTGACATCTACGACGCCGCGGAGGACTCCCTCCGCGCGGCTCGCGAGCTCTCGGCCCCGCGGTTCGAGGTGGCGCGGCTGGAGGCCGAGCTGCTCTGGCGCAGCGGGCGAGAGGTCGCTGCCCTCCGCGCGTTAAAGTCACTCGGCGGCTCCAACGCAGGCGCCGCCTCGCGCTGGGCCCGCGCGCTGACCGCCTACCTGCGCGACCAGCCCCTCGAGGCTCGCCGCGAAGCCAAGGAGGCGCTGGGCCTCGATAGCCACGACCACGCCAGCCGCCTGCTGTTGGCGCTCGTCGACGCGGCCCACGGGGACTCGCTGGTCGCTCTCGCGGCCGCGGCGCGGGTGCGCCGCGAGCAAGGCTACAGCGACTCGCTGCTGGCCGCCGTGGTCGCGAGCGCGGGCTCTCACGCCGTCGCGGGGGGAGACCTGGGTCAGAACCTCGCCGGGCTCAGCCCTCGCCTGAACACGATCCTCCGCGGCAGCGACGGCGCCTTCGCCCGGGTCGAGGCG
>Ga0070726_10001533_pt1 | contig 23094 bp, 17 predicted proteins | sample tdAd471_FD_67275 | JGI IMG/M metagenome (GOLD analysis project Ga0070726, IMG submission 67275) | Marine sediment microbial communities from the Atlantic coast under amendment with organic carbon and nitrate - tdAd47.1 | ecosystem: Environmental > Aquatic > Marine > Coastal > Sediment | place... | reverse complement strand
CCGCCGCCGCCACCGAGGGACTGGACGATGATGGCCGAACGGTCGTCACCGGTCGCGATGACTTCGGCCGTTGTGTCGCCGACATCGCGAAGGGTGAGATCCGCCGTACCGGCATTGCCGCCGGCGCCACCGAAGCCGCCGATCCCGATGGTCGCCGTACGAGACTAGCCAACGCCAGGCGACAGGGTCAGAGCGATATTGCCGGTGACATTGAAGCCACCATTACCGCCGCCGCCGCCGATGGACTGGACAACGACACCGTTCGAACCGCCCGCGCGTTCGCGGTATTCCTCTGAAACAACAACGGTTTCATTGATGCCGAAGCCGTAGTCCGCGAGGTTGATGGAGACTTCCGGAATGATTTCGTCGGACTCCAGGCCACGCGCCCAGACATTGCCGGTGACGTCCGCGGAGACATTGCCGGCATTGCCGCCATCGCCACCAAAGCCGCCGATGCCGAGGGCGAGGCCCGCCGTGGACCCGCCGGTGGAGCCGGTGATGTTGCCGGTGACATTGAAGCCGCCATTACCGCCACCGCCGCCGAGGGACTGGACGAAGATACCGTCGGAATTGGCGCCATAGGTCGAGGTGTCGCCGATGCGATCCAGATCGACCCAGGACGCATTGCCTGCGCCGCCGCCGAAGCCGCCGATGCCGACGCCCAGCGTACCGGTCGTGCCCTGACCAAAGGCGAGGGAGCCGGTGATGTTGAAGCCGCCATTACCGCCGCCGCCACCGAGGGACTGGGCGATGATGCCGTCGGCATTGTCGCCGGTGGTGAGGTAGGTGCCGGTTACGGAGCCGTCGACATAGCTGGCGCTGCCGCCATCGCCGCCGAAGCCGCCCACACCGACGCCGAGCGTGCCGGACATGCTGGTGGAGGCCGTGAAGCTGATCCCGCCGGTGACGTTGAAGCCGCCATTGCCGCCGGAGCCGCCGAGCGATTGCATCATCGCGCCGAAGGAATTGTGGCCGAAGGTCGTGACATTGCCGTTCAGCGTGCCTTCGACATAACCGGCATCGCCGCCGCCGCCCGCAAAGCCGCCAATGCCGACACCGATTGTGCCGGAAACGCCGTTGGAGAGCGTGATGCCGCCGGTGACGTTGAAGCCACCATTACCGCCGCCGCCTGCGATGGACTGCAGCAGCGCGCCATGGGCGTCGTCGCCGCGCGTGAAGATGCTGCCGGTCATGTCGACATCGACGTAGGAGCTGTCCCCGCCATCGCCGCCGAAACCACCGACGCCGACGCCGAGATTGCCTGCGCCGCCGCTCAGCGAACCGGCAATGCCGCCGGACACGTTGAAGGCGCCATTGCCGCCGCCGCCGCCAAGAGATTGATATGTCAAGCCAAAGGAACGGTCGCCCGAAGTGTAGACATCGGCCGTCAGCGTGCCGGAGGCAGAGCCTGCCGTGCCGCCATCGCCGCCGAAACCGCCTACACCGACCATCAGATTGCCGGAGACGGAATTCGAAACCGCGATGCCGGCGGAAACGTTGAAGCCGCCATTGCCGCCGCCGCCGCCGACCGACTGGACCAGGATGGCCCCGGCATCGTCTGCGAAGGTGTCACCGGACGTATCCACGCCGGTCCACACGTCACCATTGATATTGCCGACCACGGCGGAACCCGCGCCGCCATCACCGCCACCGCCGCCAATGCCGACGCCGACATTGCCTGCGCCGCCAGCGCTCAGGGAAATGCCGGCATTGACGGAGAAGCCGCCATTACCGCCACCACCGCCGATGGACTGGACCACGATGCCGCGTGCGCCGTCGCCCGCGGTTGCGACGCCGAGGAGGGTGTTGCCGCTGTCGGCGACGCCCTGGTTGAGATCGAGGGTCGCGCCGCCGGCCGTGCCGCCGCCGCCGCCTATGCCGCCGACAGAGACACCGACCGAACCGGCCGCGCCGCCGGAGAAGGCCACCTGAATGTTACCGGCAATGGCAAAACCGCCATCACCGCCGCCACCACCGACCGATTGCGAGATGATGCCGTCTGACTGGTCGCCATCCGTCACCGCCGTGCCGATGACATCGAGATCGACCTGGCCGGACCCGCCGCCATCGCCACCGGAACCACCCACACCGACGGACACGCCGACGGAGAGGTTCGGGCTGACGCCGACATTGCCGGAGACATTGAAACCGCCATTACCGCCGCCGCCACCGACGGACTGGGCCACGATGGCATCGGACTGATTGCCGTAAGTGTAGACGTCGCCATTCACATTCGCTGTGACGGCGCCACCTGTTCCGCCATCGCCGCCGGCACCACCGACACCGACGGACACGCCGATCGCGCCACCCGGAATGCCAAGGAAGCCGGTCGAGCCAGTAATGGTGCCGGAGACGTTGAAGCCGCCGGTGCCGCCGCCGCCGCCCACGGACTGGGCGAGGAAGCCGCCGGACTGATCGCCGTGCGTCGTGATGGAGGCCGCAGAGGCTGTGACCGTGCCACCGGCACCGCCGCCACCGCCGGCGCCCCCGACACCGACTGCAACCGCGCCGCCTGCAAGCAGGCCGCCGCCAATGGAGCCGGAGACATTGAAGCCGCCGGAGCCGCCGCCACCGCCGACCGACTGGATGGTCACACCGGTAGACCGGTCGCCCCAGGTTTCGACATGGCCGCCAATGGCACCCGTTGCAGAGCCCCCGGCCTCGCCGCCGCCGCCGGAGCCGCCGACGCCGACCGCAGCGCCCGCCCCGGCTACACCGCCGAGGCTGACCGTACCGGTGACGTTAAAGCCACCATTACCGCCACCGCCGCCAACAGATTGAATGATTGCGCCTTTTGAGTCGTCCTGGAGCGTGGTGATCGCGCCGTTGAAGGTCGCATTGACTGTGCCACCGATACCGCCATCGCCGCCGGAACCGCCGACGCCGACCCCGACAGAGGCGCCGATTCCGCCACCGGCTGCCGCAGCGATCGAGACGGTGAAACCGCCATTACCGCCACCGCCGCCAACGGACTGGGCGACGAAGCCGGTCGAGAAAACACCGTCCGTATAGATCGCGCCGCCGGAATTGATCGTGACCGTGCCGCCGGCACCACCGGAGCCGCCCGAGCCACCCACGGCGACCGAGAATGCGGCTGCAGCCGTTTCGCCGACCGCAAAGGAGAAGGAGGTTGCGAAGCCGCCATTACCGCCGCCGCCGCCGACGGCCTGGGCGAAGACGCCTTCGGAGTAATCACCGGACGTGGCGATGACGACATCGCCATCCATCGTAACCGTGCCACCGGCACCGCCGGATCCGCCGGAGCCACCGATCGCAACCGAGGCGCTGACGCCATAACCACCGGACACCTGGACGGCGAAGCCGCCATTACCGCCGCCGCCACCGACCGACTGGGCGTAAACGCCGCGGGAACGGTCGCCGGTCGTCGTGATGGACGGGGTCACATAGGTGGAGGATCCGCCAACCATAACAAGGCGGTCGGCAAAATTCAGGTCGACCGTGCCGCCAGCGCCGCCGGCACCGCCGGAGCCACCAATGGCCACACCGGCGAAGGCGGATACGGAGACGGACGAGCCGCCATTACCACCGCCGCCACCGACGGACTGGGCGAAGATACCGTGGGAATCGTCGCCACCCGTGGACAGGTCGTTGGAGTTGTCGACGCGCACTGTGGAGGAGGAGCCTCCGCCGCCACCGGACCCACCGATGGTCAGGAAGACGCCGCCCGTGGAGCCGCCATCGCCGCCACCGCCACCGATGGACTGGGCCTGGATAGCCGTCGAGAAGTTCAGGGTCGTTGTGATTGCGCCGGAGTTGAGCACGGTGACCAGGCCGCCGGAGCTCGCCGTGCCGCCGCCGCCACCGATGGCCGCAAGACCGCCGCCATCACCACCGGACCCGCCGCCGCCACCGACGGACTGGGCGAAGATACCGCGCGAATAGCGATCCAGCGTGGTGATCGTACCGGCATTGCTGACATAGACGGTCGAGCCATTGCCGCCGCCGGAGCCGGAGCCACCGAGGGCAAAAACGCCACCCGTTGACGAGCCGGAGCCGCCACCGCCACCAATGGATTGCGCGAAGATGCCGTCAGAGCCGACACCTTCGGTGTAGATGCTGCCTGTGCTGAACTGGTAGACGGTGACCGTGCCGCCATTACCGCCATTGCCGCCGGATCCACCCAGCGCCACGAGACCGCCGGCGCCAAGCGCGTTACCGCCGCCGCCGCCAAGCGATTGCGCGAACAGGCCGCGCGAGTTGTTGCCATAGGTTTCGACAGTGCCGGCGTTTTCGCCGTAGACAGCACCGCCGGTGCCGCCGCTCGATCCGCGAGAGCCAAGCGCGACAACGCCGCCGCTGATCCCGCCATTACCGCCACCGCCGCCGACGGATTGTACGAAGAGCGCGTGTGAGGACTCACCATCCGTGACCACGGAGGCGTTGGCGCGGTTATAGAGCCATGCGCGTCCGCCATTGCCGCCAGTGCCACCGCCAGAGCCAAGAGAGACAAGACCGATCGAGGTGCCGCCATTGCCGCCGCCGCCGCCGATGGACTGGGCGAACAAGCCGAATGACCCCTCGCCATTGGTCGAGATTGCCGCGCCGGACTGGTTGTAGACGCGCGCGGCGCCGCCATTGCCGCCGGACGCCCCGTCGGAGGTGAAGGTGACCAGGCCGCCCGCATTGCCGGCATCGCCACCGATACCGCCCATGGAGACGGAGGCCACGCCGTGCGAGGAATTGCCGAAGGTAGAGACGGAGCCATAGTTGTAGGCAATGGCCGTCCCGCCATCGCCGCCATTATTGCCGTCGCCGCCATTCCCGAAAATGCCGTAGCTGGAGCCGCCGCTACCAGCGCCACCACCCAGGGATTGCGCGAAGACGCCGTGCGAGCCGACGCCATAGGTGGTCACGTCGGCATAGTTATAGACCGTGGCGTTGCCGCCATTATTGCCCGCGCCACCGGAGCCACCGGAGGAGAAAAGGTAGCCGCTGCCACCCTTGCCGCCAATGCCGGACCGGCTCTGCACCACGACACCGTGGGAGCCGTCTCCGCTTGTCGACACGGTCACATTGCTGCCGACGGTCAGCGTGACATTGCCACCGGCACCGCCCCGGCCGCCCGAGGCGCCGGACGCGCCAGCGTAACCGTCACCCCCATTACCCCCATTACCACCGATACTGGCAGCAATAACGCCGGGCATGCTGTCAGACGTCGTGGTGATGGTCCGATTGTTGACAGAGGTGGAGAAATTCGGACCCGGATCACCATTGCCGCCGGACCGTGCCGATACGAAGAGTGCGCCATCGCGACCGCCGCCGCCACCATCGCCGCGACGGACATCGTGGAAATAGTTCACATCTCCGGCCCCGGCCGGGATGGTGATTGTGCCGCCCGCTGGTGCGGACGGTGCCGTCGAGATCGGCGTGATGACGCTGATTGTGCGGCCAGACGTTGTCACGATGCTTTCGACCTGGCCGGTGAGTGCATTCGTGTTGACGGAGGAGATTTCAATCGAGAGGGCTGGATTGGTCGGGTCAGTGATGACGGCACCGACCGAGGTTGTGGTGAGAATGAAGAGATTGCCGGTGGTGATTACCCCGTCCGGAAGTACTTCCAGGACGGTCAGGACGACACCGCTGGTCGGGTGAACGATGGGGTCGCCGACATTGTAGGCTTCCGCCGGGGCGGTCACTGCCAGGAGGCTGGAGACGAGCACTGCGGCCGCAAGAGGCTGCAGGCGTTTGAGCATCGTTTCGGAACGCAGGGATGATTTGATGCGGCGCGTGGACAAAGCTTCGCCCGTGCCGGATGCTCCAGCAGCGTTCTTAGACACCTGACTCATGATTTCCCCCCGAAGGCCTGGCACTTTGTGCCTGGCGACTTTCCCTCTGAATCTCTCCAGTGCGCTACCTATGTGCGCACTTTTCCCAAAGCGTAGTTGTTCACGCAGCCAAGCACGGGTCAAGAAAATTCGCTTAAGACGTGAGTAAGTATTCCGATCAAATGACCCTGCGCAGAATGGGATTATTCACTCGCAAAGGAAATTCGGTTTCGGGAACAGGTCTCTAGCTCACACGGCCTGACTGTGCCGCTGTGCGGCGGCCTCGAAGCGGGGGTCCAGCCGGGCGGCCATATTGCGGATATAGGGCCAGCCAGCGGTCCTGACACGAAAGATGTGCGCGTCAATCTCCGCCAGTCCGGCCTCCGCGAACACCGCCATCTGGTTGCGCGTTTCCGGGGCGAGGTCCGCAAGGTCGAGCGCGCCATAGCACATGAAGGCACTGATGCGCGCGGCGACGGCGACATCTTCCACGGTGCGTGTCAGTCCGCGGGCACCGGCTTCACCGGAATCTGCGACGGCCTCGGCGTACCGAGCCGGGTCGGGCTGGTTCTGGAGATAGCCCTGCGGTGCTTCACTGATGGATGAGGCCCCGAGGCCCAGCAGAATGTCGTAATTGTCGTCGGTATAGCCCTGGAAGTTGCGGCAGAGCGCGCCGCTGCGCGCTGCGACCGCCATACTGTCTTCCGGGCGGGCGAAATGATCGAAACCGATGGCGTCATACCCGGCCGCGGAGAGTGTCTGCGCAGCCGCCAGCATCTGTTCGAACCGTTCGCGAGCGCCGGGCAGGCGATCTTCCGGGATGGCTTTCTGGTGCTTCTTGAACCAGGGAACATGCGCGTAGCCGAATACGGCGACGCGGTCGGCCTTGAGATCCGCTACGGCCTGGGCGGTCGTTCGGACGCGGTCGACGGTCTGGGCGGGCAGGCCGTACATGATGTCCAGATTGATCCGGCTGATCCCGGCCTCACGCAGGCAGGCGACCGCCGTTTCAACCGTTTCGCGCGGCTGGATGCGGTGAATCAACTGCTGGACCTCTTCAGAGAGGTCCTGGACCCCAAGGCTGACGCGATTGGTTCCGCCTGCGGCCAGGGCGCGGGCGAGTTCCGGTGTGACGCCGCGCGGGTCGAGCTCGAAGGCGATTTCGGCGTCGTCGGCCAGGTTGAAATGCGCGTGTAGCGCATCCAGCAGTGCCGTGGCCTCGGAGGGCAGCAGCATGTCCGGCGATCCGCCGCCAAAATGAATGTGGTGGACCCGGTGGCCGAAGGGCAGTTCAGCCGACCGGGTCTCGATCTCGGCGTGCAGGGCCGAGAGGTAGCGCTCGATCCGCGCGCGCTTGTTGGGAATGGTCGTATTGCACCCGCAATACCAGCACATGGTCTTGCAGAAGGGGATATGCAGATAGACCGACACGCGCGGTTCCGGCTGTGCCTCCCGCATCCAGTCTGACCAGGTCGTCGAGCCCACGCCGTCATGGAAGCCTGTGGCCGGCGGATAGGAGGTATATCGCGGGACCGCTTCCAGGGCGTATTCGGGGAGAAATGCAGGCAGGACAGACATGATCGAACCGGGTTGGGATGACACCTCCCGTCTCTATCGCGCCTGCCCGGTCTGTTCGATGCGCCGGAAACGCGCAGCAACAATTTGTCGCGGTCAGGCCTCTGGCTTGCGGAAGGTGAACTGGCCGACATCAATGCGCCCGGCGTCGAAACCGGCTTCGCAGTAGGCCAGGTAGAAGCGCCAGATCCGGTCGAAACGGTCGTCGAAACCCTGGTGTTGCAGCTCCGGCCAGGCGGTGACATAGGCTTGGTGCCAGCGGCGCAACGTCTCCGCATAGCTCGGCCCGAACATGTGCCGGTCGACCGTCTCGAAACCGGCTTCTCCCGCGAGCGCTTCAAGGCGCGACACCGGCGGCAGCATGCCGCCCGGGAAGACGTATTTCTGGATGAAGTCGACCGCCTTGCGATAGCCGTCGAAATCCTGTTCGCGGATCGTGATGACCTGCATCGACGCCTTGCCCCCCGGGCGCAGGCGCTCGAGTGCGCGGGCGAAGAAGGTGTCCCAGTGCGCCTCGCCCACGGCCTCGAACATCTCGATGGAAGCGATGGCGTCGAACTCGCCCTCGATATCGCGGTAGTCCTGAAGGCGCAGCTCGACCTGGTCGGACAGGCCCGCCGCGTCCATGCGCGCTTCCGCGAAGGCCAGCTGTTCGCGCGACAGGGTCACGCCGGTGACGCGGCATCCGAAGTCGCGCGCAGCGATCTCCGCAAACCCGCCCCAGCCACACCCGATTTCCAGCACATGCTGGCCCGGCTTGAGCTCGAGCCGTTCGCAGATGCGGCGATATTTCCGGGTCTGGGCGGCTTCCAGGTCTTCGTCCAGGTGTTCGAAGATCGCCGAGGAATAGGTCATGCTCGGGTCAAGCCAGCGCGCGTAGAAGGCATTCCCCAGATCGTAGTGGAAGGCGATGTTCCTGCGGCTGCCGGACTTGGTGTTGTCGTTCCTCCAGTGACGCAGGCGGGCGAGGAAGCGGCTTGGGCTGCGCCGGGCCTGGGCGGTCTCGATACCGTCGAGATGATTGGCGAGCCCGCTCAGCAAGGCCGGCAGAGCCGCGCTGTCCCACTCCTGTTGGATATAGCCTTCGGCGAAACCCAGCGCCCCGGAGTTGAGAACGCGGAACAGCGTGTTCCATCGGTTGATCCGCCAGTCCAGCGCGTCAGCGCCGGGGTCTCCGACGCGGAACCTGTAGCCGCTGGGGAGGCGGATGGAGATTGCGAGACCTTTTGCGGTGTCGAGCGTGGCGCGGAGCCGCGACGCGACGAAGCGGTCAAGCCAGCCCGCGGGCGTCGATACCGGGCGCGTGTTGGAAGACGAAATGTCCATCAGATTCTCCAGGATTGCGTGTCGACCGTGCCGGGCCGGGGTGAGAAAAGCGGAAGCCTCTTGAGACGGAGCTTGAGCGCTTCGGTCAGGATCCCCGCGACAGTCCGGGGCGTGTTGATGAGGAATTCGATCGGTGAGGCGAACAGCGGTCGTCGCTCGGCGCTGTGAACGGCCGACATGACACGCCGTCCGTCGCGTTCGTAGAGAATGCCGAGCCGGTAGCGGCGATCATCGCGCTCCAGCTTGAACCGGTAGTGGCCTTCGACGGGATTGAACGGTGAGACGAAGAAGGTCTTCGGGCAGTCGAAACGAAGCGGCATCGGTGCGTCCGGGTCGACCGCGAAGGCGTAGCTGCCGCGTCCTGCGTGGAAATTATTGACCTCGAAGACCACCGCGCAAAGCTCGCCCGCTCGGTCGTGGACAAAGAAGACGCTGATCGGATTGAAGACGAGCCCCAGGCGACGCGGGGCGGTCATCAGCTGAATCCGTCCGATCGCGCCGGTCACACCTGCCGTTGCGACCTGCTCGGTCACCCAGTCCCTGAGTGCGTCATCGCCGCGGCCATGGTCACGGGGCGACCAGCCCTGTTTGCGGGCCCGGGCACTGTCGGGGCCGTCGATGTCGGTCAGGATGGTGAGCAGGCGATAGCGCAATCCATGCCGTTTCGGGCCGTGCCGGGTATGGCCGACCATGCCGTGAAAGACGGAGGGTTCGAGCGGCTTCATTCCGCCGCCAGCGCCGGTGCCGCGCGATGCGCCGCATGATTTTGATGATCCGGCCAGGGAATGCGGCTGGTGCAGTCTTTCAGCCCCCAGGGCCGTGTGTCAGCGCCAAGGGCCTCGGCCACGGCCAGGCCCGCCTGAAGTCCGTCCTCATGGAAACCTGCGCCCATCCAGGCGCCGCAATACCAGACGCCGCCGCGTCCCTGAAGGGTCGGAATGGCGGCCTGGGCGCGGATCGCGGCGTCGTCGAAAACCGGGTGGGCGTAGGTTTCAGACTTGATGATCTTGGCCGGGTCAGGCGCGATTTCCGGATTGAGTGTGACCAGGACCGGAGTCTCGACCGGCAAGGGCTGGAGGGCATTCATCCAGTAGGTGAGGCTGATCCTGTTCTGGCCGGCCCCATCGCGCGTCTGGATGTAATTCCAGCTCGCCCAGGCCGATTTCCGGCGGGGCATCAGCCGTGTGTCGGTGTGCAGGACCGCCTCATTGTCCTGATAGCGAATGGCGCCGAGCAATGCGGTTTCCTCGTGGTCGGCATCCGTCAACAAGCGGAGCGCCTGGTCGCTGTGGCACGCAAACACCACATGGTCGAAGGTCTCTGCAGGACGGTCGGCGAGGCGGATGCGAACGCCGCTATCCTGTCTTTCGACGCCCTCGACAGGGCAGGCGAGACGGATGTCGCCTTCGATCTGGCGGAGCAGGGCGGCCACATAGCGCTGGCTGCCCCCGCGAATGGTTCGCCAGGCCGGTCGGTCGACCAGTTTGAACAGACCGTGATTGCGGAAAAAGCGGAAGAAGGTCCGGGCCGGAAACGCCTTCATGGTCGCGGCCGGCGACGACCAGATGGCCGCACACATGGGCAGGATGTGGTCGTTGCGGAAGGTCTCGGAATAACCCTCTTCGATGAGATAGGTGTCGAGCGTGCGCGGTTCGGAATCCGCATCGACATGGTTGGCGGCGGAGTAAAGGCGAACCAGGTCGCCCAGCATGGTCCACATCCGCGGTCGAACCAGGTTGCGCTTCTGGGCAAAGAGGCCGTGCAGATGGGAGGAGTACTCGAATGCCCCGTCGTCAATCGACGCGCCGAAGGACATGTCACTCTCCGCCGTCTCGACGCCCAGCATCTCCGTCAGCGCCGTGAAATTCGGATAGTTCAGCGGATTGTAAACGATGAAGCCCGTGTCGACTTCAACCGGCGTGCCGTCGAGCTCGAAGCGCGCGGTATGGGCGTGTCCGCCGGCCCGGCTGTCGGCTTCAAACAGCGTGACGCTGGCCGTGCGGGACAAGCTCCAGGCGGCTGCCAGTCCAGAAATTCCCGATCCGATTACGGCGATGCGGGGCGATTTAACCCGGTCCATTCAAGGCCTCGTCATTGCTTTTTGGCTCTGGGAGGTCTACGCCCGGAAGGGGCTGGTGGATCAGGCAATTTTCCTGTGATCCAGTTTCGCAGGGGCGGCGTATACACGCGCATGGACGTGGCACTGTTCCCTGATATTGCCGCCCCGCGCGGGCAGGCCTTCGAAGCGTTTGGCAAGCAGGTGACGTCGCCAGTGGTATCGGAAGCGAATACGCCAGACTTGCGGGACCGGCTGGTCAAGCTGATCGCTCGCGTCGGTCAGGATAGGGATCGGTCCGCTTTCCGTGATCTCTTCGATCATTTCGCGCCGCGCGTCCGGTCCTTCTTCCTCAAGCGGGGTGTTGCCGGGGCCCATGCGGACGATCTCACGCAGGACGTCATGGTATCGCTCTGGCGTCGCGCCGAAAGCTATGATCCGTCCAAGGCATCGCCAGCGACCTGGATCTACACGATCGCGCGAAACCAGCAGATCGACGACTATCGGAAAGCGTCCCGGGCGGCCCAGCTCGATGAGAAGGACCCGCACTTCCATCTGGACGATACGCCACGTCAGGACGACCTGGTGGAGCGGTCCGAAGGTGCGAATGCCGTGTTGGAGGCCTTGTCAAAGCTTCCGGACGAACAAGGTTACATTTTGAAACTGGCTTTCCAGGAAGCGCTCTCTCATCGCGAGATCGCCGAGCGCCTGGAATTGCCTCTGGGAACTGTGAAATCGAGAATCAGGCTGGCGATGGAGAAAATGCGCGCAGCCATTGGAGACTTGGAATGAGTGAGCGTGGTCAGCCGATCGACGACGCGTGGTACATGGACTACGCAGCCGGTTCCATAGCGAGTCGAGGCGAAGCAGTTTTGCTTGCCTGTCATATGGAATTGAATGATGCCGCGAATGAGCGGGTGAGTGATCTGGAGCGCGTCGGCGCTGCGGTCATGATGGCTTCGCGCGGTAAGCGCCCGGGGTTTGATTTTGACGCCGTCCTTGACCGGATCGATGCGGAAGACGGGCTTGCAGGTCAAACTGCGCCGACAAGGTCGCCGGAGGATTATGTCCCGGTGGCCTTGCAGAATTTCCTGCTTGAAACCGGCAAGGAAATCCATTGGGAATTTCTCGCTCCCGGCATGCGCAAGGCCATGTTGTGGACCGGCGATGAAGGTGAACGACTCTGGCTGCTGAAAGCGGAGCCGGGAATGGCGATCCCGCATCACGGGCATCACGGCTCGGAGCTGACCCTCGTCCTCAAGGGGAGCTTCCACGATGGTGACCGTCAGTTCGTCCCGGGCGATGTCGAGGAAGCTGGGCCGGATACCGAGCACGATATCCGTATCGATGATGCCGGTGAGTGCATTTGTCTCGCGGTAACGCACGGCAAGCTTCGCTACGATAATCCGCTCCTGAAGCTGATGCAGGTCTTTACGGGGCTCTAGCGTCGCTACACGGAAGTCTTCCCCCTTCGCCGAACCGGGTTATGGTTGCGCTATCGCGAGGAGGTAGCGCGTGAAGGCCAGAGCCAATAAGCAGACCGGTGCGACGATCAAGGATGTCGCTGAACGCGCCGGCGTTTCAGCGATGACGGTGTCGCGGGTGCTGAACGAGGCGACACGGGTTCGTCCCGAGACGCGCGAGCGGGTCAAGGCGGCGATTGCCGAGCTCAATTATACGCCAAACATCTCTGCCCGGAGCCTCGCCAAGGCGCGAAGCTTCTTTATTGGCCTGCTCTATTCGAACCCCAATCCCGGCTATGTGAGCGAGCTTTTGATCGGCATGCTCAATCGCTGTCGCCAGGCGGGGTATCACCTCGTTATCGAGAATTGCGGTGCGACCGAAGAGGAATGGGCACGTCGCATCGAGAGCGTGCTGGATGCGTCAAATTTCGACGGCATTATCGCGGCACCTCCGGTCGGGGATTTCGCTGAGGTCCGGGCCGCTGTCGAGGCTGCCGGGCTGCCTTTTGTGAGAATTGCCCCGGAAACGGGCGAAGGCTCAGTTCCCTATGTGGTGACGGACGACTACCAGGCGTCGGTAAACATGACCCGGCACCTCCTTGATCTCGGACATGAAAGGATCGGCTTCATCAAGGGGCCGACGGATCACGGGGCGAGCGGCCAGCGGGAGCGCGGTTTCCGTGACGCGATGAAAGCCGCGAACTGTTCCGTGAACGAGGACTGGGTCGTGCAAGGGCGGTTTACCTATCGCTCCGCCCTGCCGGCGGCGGAAACGCTGCTCGGCTGCGGCTCCCGACCCACTGCGGTCTTTGCATCCAACGATGATATGGCAGCCGGTGTGATCGCGGTCGCGCGCAAATACTCGCTGGAAGTTCCCGATGACCTCAGCGTCGTCGGATTTGATGATACCCACACTGCGACAACCGTCTGGCCCCAGTTGACGACCATCCGACAGCCCATTTCCGAAATGGCGGGGGCCGCTGTCGATCTGTTGTCCGAAGCCTTCAGGGCCGAGGAGGAGCCGGGGCCGGTCTCCATGATCCAGATCCCGTCGGAACTGATTGTCCGGGGCTCTTCGGCGCGGCCCCGGAGCCAGTAAGACGGCCGGTTGAGCCGTCGAATCATCGCTGCGATTCCCAAGTTATATAATATGCGCGCCCATTGGCCCGCTTCGGTTGTGCGTTAACCGTGCGCGCCGCAAACAGTATTTAAAACATACAGTTGCGGGTTTTTGTCACGGTAATTGTTAAGGGCAATCCTGCGGCCCGAAAAAATCATAAAGTTTTGTTTTTAAATATAAAAACGCTCATTCCGGAACGTTTGGTGACCACCTGGTCTCATTAGTAAACGGTTAGGTGATTCGCCCAAATTTTGTGGGGTCTCAAAGCGCGGGCGTGTCTGCCCGTGATCACCGCGTGCCAGAAGTGAGGTCCCGATGTCGAACTGGGAACAGGTTCCCGAACTGGATGAAGCGATCGTCTCGACGCTCGTCGCTGCCGTTGGACAGGACGCGTTCGCCGCGATGAAAGGGCAGTTCATCGAGGACTTGCGGGCGCTGTGCCTGGCCTACCAGGCGGCATACGAAGCGTGCGACGAGGCGGCGGCCAAGTCGACGGCGCATGCACTCAAAGGCGCGGCCTCAAATATCGGTCTGGCACGGCTCGGGGCCCTGGCGGCGCGGCTGGAAGGTGGCGAAACCGTCGACAATGAGTCGCTCAGCGGGGTGTTCGAATCCTCCATCGAGCGGTTGCGAGGGGCTGCCTGATGGCTGAGGCGATCGCCCCCAAGGAAGTATTCGAGCTTGCGCCAAGACTGGACCTGGCTGCAGCCGAAGCGCTTCACACCGAAATTCTGGAGCGTCGCGATGTCGGCGCTTCCCTGCAGTTCAATGCGTCGGATGTCTCGCTTGTGGACACACCGGCGATCCAGGTCCTGCTCGCCGCTGCGAAGGACCAGGAGGCCAGGGAACAAGGGTTTGAACTGGTCGACCCGTCCCCTGCCTTCACCGAGGCCATGTCGCTCCTCGGTCTGGAAGCCCAACTCAATATGTGGAGAGGTCATGATGAGTAAACGCGTTCTGGCTGTCGATGATTCCAAGACCATGCGGGACATGGTCTCCTTCACGCTCAAGCGGGAAGGTTTTGAGGTGGTTGAAGCCGAGGACGGCGTCAATGCGATCGAGGTGTCCAATAACGGCACCTACGACCTGGTCATCTCTGACGTGAACATGCCGCGCATGGACGGCATCACGCTGGTGGGCAAGCTCCGTGAAAATCCGAACTTCCGGACAACCCCGATCCTCATCCTGACGACCGAGGCTGACCAGACCAAGAAGGCGGCCGGCAAGGCGGCCGGTGCCACGGGCTGGATTGTGAAGCCCTTTGATCCCGACCAGCTGGTCGACGTTGTTCGCCGCGTTTGCCGATAGAGCTGGAGCAGGAGCCCAACCGTGAACGAATTCGACCAGTTCAAGCAGACATTCTTCGAAGAGTGCGAGGAGCTTCTCCAGCGCTTTGAGGAGGTTGCCGTGACACTGGTGGCCGGGCCGAATGACCCGGAGGGCCTGGACGACCTGTTCCGCTCCGTTCACTCCATCAAGGCGGGCGCCGGCGCGTTCAAATTCCAGCGTCTGGTGACGTTCTCCCACGAGCTGGAAAATGTGATGGACCTTGTCCGCAGCGGCCGGCTCGAGCTGGGCGACGGACATCCGGAACTCGTTGTTGCGGCGGGCGATATTCTTGCTGACCTTGTCGCGGCTGCGCGCAATGGCGCCGAGGCGGCGGCGGGTCTTGAAGATGACACGCTCGCCATGCTGCGCGACATGGCGGATGGCGGCGGGGAGACTGTCTCCAGTACGGTCACCGAGACCGCCGCTGCACCGGCGGTCGAGAATGATTACAGCGTCCGGTTCAAGCCGCATCGGGCCATGTATGAGACGGCAAACGAGCCGCAACTCCTCCTTCAGGCTCTGAAAATGGTTGGTGACATGTCCCTTGCCGCGGACCTGTCGGCCCTCCCGGACCTTGCCAAGCTGGACCCCTGCGAAGGCTATCTGTCGTGGGATATCGAGATCCGCGGCGCCAAGAGCCGAGACGCCATCGAGGAAGTGTTCGAATTCGTCGATGGCGATTGCGATCTGGTCATCGACGCGGTGAACCCGGTGGATGACTGTGACGCGCAGATCGCGCCCGTCGAGGACGAAGCTGCGACCGTAGCGCCGGACCGGGCCGTGGCGACCAATGGCGCCGCTCCGGGGCACCAGACCACCTCCATTCGCGTCGAACTCGGACGTATTGATCGCCTGGTCGACATGGTCGGCGAGCTGGTGATCGCCCAGGCGATGGCGCTCGACAGTCTCTCCGAGCTGGTCGATATCCGACACGTCAAGCAGATGCAGGCGCTGGAAGACCTGACCATGCGCACCCGCCAGCTGCAGGAAGGCGTGATGGCGGTGCGGATGCAGCCGCTCAAGGCGCTCTTCTCCCGATTCCCGCGCGTCGTGCGCGACCTGTCCCGCAAGCTGGAAAAATCCGTCCGTCTGGAGCTGGAAGGCGAGGCGACGGAAGTCGACAAGACGATTATCGAGGAATTGTCCGATCCGCTGACCCACATGATCCGGAACTGCATGGATCACGGGCTGGAGACGCCGGAAGAACGCGAAGCCGCGGGCAAGCCGGAACAGGGTGTGGTGAAGCTCTCCGCGGAGCATCGAAACGGTCGGATCCTGATCCGCGTCAGTGATGACGGGCGCGGGCTGAACCCGGAAAAAGTCCTCGAAAAAGCCATTCAGAACGGTCTCGTGGAAGAGGGTGCGGATCTCTCCAAGGAGGAGATCGAGGCGTTGATCTTCATGCCGGGCTTCTCGACAGCCGCCGAAATCAGCGACGTCTCCGGTCGCGGCGTCGGCATGGATGTCGTACGACGGAATATCCAGAAGCTGGGTGGCCGCGTGACCGTCGAATCCGAATTCGGCAAGGGTTCAACATTCACCCTCGCCCTGCCGCTGACCCTCGCCGTGCTTGACGGCATGCTGGTGAATGTGGCGCGAGAACGCTATGTCGTTCCGCTCTCCACCATCGTTGAAACCGTTGTTCCGGAACCGGGATCGCTGCGTCCGATGCCGGATGGCAGCACGGTGATGAGCCTGCGCGGCGAACCGATCCGCCTGATCGATCTCGCCAGCGCCATGAGCCTGAGCCGCGAGGGCAAGCCGGAGCCGCTGCGCAAGCTGGCCGTGGTCGTCGAAACGGAGATGGGGCGCCGCATTGGCCTTATCGTCGACGAGCTGCTGGGTCAGCAACAGGTGGTGATCAAGAGCCTGGAAGCAAATTACCGGAGCATCGACGGCGTCGCCGGCACCGCCATTCTCGGCGATGGGCGCGTCCGCCTGATCCTCGATATCGATGGCCTGGCTGCTATGGATATCGCGCCGGACACGAATGACCCGCGCCCGTTCGGCGTGGATGACGCTGAAACCTCATCGAAATTGGCCTCGGGAGGGCTGGCAGGATGAATGCAGAACAAGCTGTTATGGCGACCGCGGAAGCCATCGCCGAAGGGCGAGAGATTGCTGCGGATCATCGGCAATATGTCAGTTTCGCTGCCGGGGCAGAGCAATACGCGGTCGACATCATGTCGGTGCGCGAGATCAAGGGCTGGACGGATGTTACCCGTTTGCCGAACCAGCCCGAATACGTGCGCGGTGTCCTGAACCTGCGCGGAGCCGTCCTGCCGATCGTTGATCTGCAATGCCGGCTTGGAGGGGGGCTAACCGAAACCACGCAGCGCCATGTCGTTGTGATCGTGGCTCTGCAGGACCGGCAGGTCGGCCTGCTCGTCGATGCGGTTTCGGACATTCTTGATGTATCGGACGAGAAGATCCAGCCGGTACCGGAAACCAGTAGCCGTGAGGAAGCCAGGGTCTTTTCCGGCTTCCTGACCGACGACACCCAGATGGTAGCCATGCTCGATCTGTCGCGCCTGCTCGCGACCGAGATTTTTGCCGCTGCCGAAAACGAAGCCGCTCTTCAGTGAACGCGACCAGAGGACTCACTGCCATGACTTATTCCAACGCAATCGACCAAAACAGCGTCGACCCGGGTCGCCGCAACCGTCTCATGACCAGCTCGGCCATTCTCGCTGGCGGAGTCGCGGCCTTCGGCGCTGTCGGTTTTATCGCCGCCTCGGGGGGCATTCTCCCTGCAATCCTGGCCGGACTGCCGCTCGCCGGCGTCTTCGCTGCCTGGACCTACTTCAAGGGTAACGCCCCGGCCTCGGTACAGGACGACCGCCTGAAGCAGGCCCTCCAGACCTGCCAGCAGAATGTCATGATCGCTGACGCCGACTTCAACATTGTCTACATGAATGACACCATGAAGGAGATGATGGCGGACGCGGAGGCCGATCTCCGTGAAGACCTGCCGCACTTCAATGCGCGCGGTTTGATTGGCCAGAATATTGATGTCTTTCACAAGAATCCTGGCTATCAGCGCTCCATTCTTGAACGCCTGACGAAGCCACACTCCACGAAACTCTCTGTCGGGGACCGCGATTTCGGGCTGATTGCCAGCCCGGTGTTTGATGACAAGCACCAGCGCATCGGCACGATTGTCGAGTGGGAGGATCGCACCGCCCAGGGGAAAGAGCTCCGCTCCCAGGCCGAGCAATTCGCCGAGACCGAAGCCAAGTTCGCCGCAATCGACCGGGCCCAGGCCGTGATCGAGTTCGAACTCGACGGAACGATCATCACCGCCAACGAGAATTTCTGTAATGCCGTCGGTTACTCCGTCGAGGAAATCCGCGGGCGTCACCACTCCATGTTCGTCAAGCCGGAAGTCGCTTCTTCTCAGGAGTACAAGGACTTCTGGGCGCGCCTCGGCCGCGGCGAGTTTGAATCCGGTGAATATGAGCGCGTGGCCAAGGGCGGGCGGAATCTGCTGCTGCAGGCCTCGTACAACCCGATTTTCGATCTCGACGGCAAGCCGTTCAAGGTCGTGAAGTATGCGACGGACCTCTCCGCGTCGGAGCGGATGAAGGAGAATGCCCGTATCCGCGCAGCCCTCGACAGCACCACCACGAATGTCATGGTTGCCGATGCCGATTTGAACATCGTCTACATGAATGTATCCCAGCGCGAGATGATGGAAGCCAATGAGGAGCAGCTTCGTACCGAGTTGCGGAATTTCGATGCCAGCACGCTGATTGGCTCCAATATCGACATCTTCCACAAGAATCCGGCGCACCAGCGCGCCATGCTGGAGCGGCTTACGACAGCCTATGAGACCGATATCAAGGTCGGCGGTCGCAGCTTCCATCTGATTGCAAGCCCGGTGGTCGACGAGAACGGCAATCGCACCGGCACGGTTGTGGAGTGGAAAGACGAAACGGCTGAAAAACTTGTGGAGGCGGAGATCCAGGATGTGGTCGCAGCGGTGTCCCGCGGTGACTTCTCCACCTCGCTCACGCTCGACGGCAAGTCCGGCTTCATGCTGAACCTCGCCCAGGGCGTAAACAGCCTGTCCTCCACGGTCAGCGAAGTGCTCGACAGCCTCGCCGCCATGCTCAGCGCCCTGTCCAAGGGTGACCTGACGGAGCGGATCACGGACGACTATGAAGGCGTGTTCGGCGAGCTGAAGGAAAATGCCAACTCCATGGCCTCCACGCTGCAGGAAACCGTTCGCGCGATTTCCCAGGCGGCCGAGGAAGTTGCTGCGGGCGCCGAGCAGATCTCCACGGGAGCCTCCGACCTGTCCCAGCGAACGGAACAACAGGCCGCCAATCTGGAGGAAACCGCCGCTTCGATGGAAGAGATGGCGTCCACCATCAAGCAGAACGCCGATAACTCGATGCAGGCCAGCCAGCTGGCGGTGTCCGCGCGCGACAGCGCCGGCAAGGGTGGAGAGGTCGTGTCCAATGCGGTCGACGCCATGGGCAAGATCGAGGACTCCTCGCGCCGCATTTCCGATATCATCGGTGTGATCGACGAGATCGCCTTCCAGACCAACCTCCTTGCCCTCAACGCTGCGGTCGAAGCCGCGCGTGCCGGTGACGCCGGTCGGGGCTTTGCGGTTGTTGCCTCCGAGGTTCGCTCTCTGGCCCAGCGTTCGGCCCAGGCCGCCAAGGACATCAAGGACCTGATCGTCGACTCGACCGAACAGGTGCAGGGCGGTGTCGAACTGGTCAACCAGACCGGCGAGGCCCTCACGGAGATCGTCGACTCCATCAAGAAGGTCGCGGACATCGTCGCCGAGATCAGCGCGGCGTCCCGCGAGCAGGCGACCGGCGCCGACGAGATCAATACCGCTGTGACCTCGATGGACGAAATGACCCAGCAGAACTCGGCCCTTGTCGAGGAGAATGCCGCAGCGGCCAAGACCATGACAGACCAGGCGATGCGCATGCGCCAGCGCATGAGCTTCTTCAATGCCGGTGAGGGTGGTGGCGATGTCTCCTATGCCCAGCCGGCTGCACGTCCGGTTGCTCAACCCGTCAAGGCCACGGGAACCGGTGGCGCCCGGGGCTTGCAGGCCGCGCTCGCGGAAAGCGTCGTCGATGATGACGACGACTGGAGCGAGTTCTAGGCCCCTCTTGGATCCGGTTTGATAGATGGCACAGGCGATGACTTCGAAGGAATTGCGCGATCGCGAATTCTCGATGCGGGATGGAGACTTCCGGGTCATCGCCGGTGCCATTTATGACCATGCGGGCATTGTGATCGGCGATCACAAGAAGGAGCTGGTCTATTCCCGCCTCGCCCGCCGCCTTCGCCAGCTGGGCCTGCCCAATTTCGAAGCGTATCTGGCGCGTCTCGAGGGTCCTGAAGGCGATGCAGAACGCAATCACCTGATCAATGCGCTGACCACCAACCACACCAATTTCTTCCGCGAATCCCACCACTTTGACTATATCCGCGAGACGCTCGTTCCGTACTGGAAGCAGCGTGCGGCAAAGACCGGCAACAAGACACTGCGGATCTGGTCTGCGGGCTGTTCGACGGGTGAGGAGCCCTACACGCTCGCCATGGTCCTGCATCAGGCGCTGGAGGGGCAGCCCGGCTGGGACTGGAAAATTCTCGCGACCGATATCGACACCAATGTGCTCGCCCGGTGCAAGGCCGGCGTCTACGAGGCCAGTGCCGCCGAAGGCATCCCGGCGCGTTATCGCACGCCCTATGTCGAAAAAGTCAGCGGCGACCAGTCGCGGATCCGCATGTCAGGCAAGCTGCGCTCCCATCTGGTTTTCAATCGTCTGAATTTGCATGCGGCCTGGCCGGTCAAGAAGCCCTTTGACACGATTTTCTGTCGCAATGTGACGATCTATTTCGACGCGCCAGCCAAAAACCTTCTGATGCAACGCTATCGCAAGCAGATGAAGGATGACGCCCTGCTTTTCCTCGGGCACTCGGAGTCCCTTCTGGGCGGAGTTGTCGACCTGACACCGGTCGGGCGGACGATCTACGCCATCACGGGAGGTATTCACGATGCCGCCCGCTAACGCCGCCCGGCGTGAAAGCGCGCCGACCACGGCCCGACATCTCGACAAGGCGTCCAACCGGTGGGTGGTGAAAGTCCTGCCCGGTGGTCAGCACGTGACCCCGGCGGGCGATGCCAGTGAATTGATTTCGACCGTACTGGGTTCCTGCGTATCGGCGTGCATCCGTGATCCCTTGCTGGGGCTGGGGGGTATGAACCACTTCATGCTGCCGCACGATGATGACGGGCTGTGGAGTGGCGCCAGCCTGGCGCTGCGCTATGGCAACCACGCCATGGATGCCCTTATCAACGAATTGCTCAAGCAGGGGGCCGACAAGCGTCGCCTGGTCTGCAAGTTTTTCGGCGGCGGCAATGTCGTCAACGGCATGCGCGGCGTGGGCGACAAGAACGCAGCCTTTGCCCAGGAATACGCCAAGGCCGAGAACCTGAATGTCGAGGTTTTCGACCTCGGTGGGGCACGCGGTCGCCGGATCATTTTCGATCCGGTGGGCGGCAAGGTCTGGCGTCGCTTCCTGTCGCGGACGGACATTGATGCCGTCGCCCAGCGCGAGCGTTCGCTCAGCAAGGCGCCGCCATTGCGGCGTCCCGATCAATCCATCGAACTGTTCTAGAGGCGTCGCGCGTGGCAAAAATCCGGACATTGGTGGTCGACGACAGTGCGCTGATGCGCATGCTGATTCCGTCCATGCTGAAGCGTTCGCCGATGATCGAGGTCGTCGGTGCAGCCTCCAATCCCTTCGCAGCGCGGGAGATGATCAAGGAGCTCAATCCCGACGTTATCACGCTCGACGTCGAGATGCCGCGTATGGATGGATTGTCCTTTCTGGACAAGATCATGCGCCTGCGACCGACACCGGTTGTCATGGTGTCATCCCTGACCCAAAAGGGTGCCGACATCACCCTCAAGGCGCTGGAACTCGGTGCCATCGACTTCATCGGCAAGCCGACCATGGATATCGAGCGCAACATGCCGCTCTTGGCCGAGGAGCTGATCGAGAAGGTCAAGGCGGCCGCCCAGGCCCGCTCCCGCATGCGGCGCAGTCCTGCGCCGGTCAAACGCGCCCAGCCGGTCACGTTCGATACGACCGAGATGCTGGTCGGGATCGGCGCGTCCACCGGGGGGGTCGAGACGCTGGGGCGTCTGCTCGGCGCCTTTCCGCCGAATGCGCCGGGCACGGTCATCACCCAACACATGCCGCACACTTTCACTGGAAAATTTGCAGACCGGCTGAACAATCATTGCGCGGCACATGTCGGCGAAGCCAGGGACGGTCAGCGGATCCGTCCGGGCCAGGTCTGGATTGCGCCGGGCGACAAGCATCTCAAGATCGTCCGCTCCGGCGCCGACTATGTCTGTCGGCTGACCGAGGACGAGCCGGTCAGCGGTCACAGACCTTCCGTCGATGTCATGTTCGAGTCGATCGCCAAGGCGGCCGGCGCGAATTCGATCGGTGTCATCATGACCGGCATGGGGCGGGACGGCGCGGCTGGGCTCAAGACAATGCGCGATGCCGGCGCCGCGACCATCGGTCAGGACGAGGCGACGAGCCTGGTCTACGGCATGCCGAAAATGGCGTTTGAAGCGGGCGCGGTCGAGCAGCAGTTACCGGACGATAAGATTCTGTCAGCCATACTCCAGATTGTAGCGAAGCGAGGCGATGCCCTGCGCATCTAGCCTTGCAGCAAAGGCAATTTCACCTGTCGGGAAAGAGATTTATGCCTGAAGTCGATCAAATCCAGGGCGTGCCGAGTGCGGAAAAGTCCGTTCGCACCCCCTTTGCGCGCTTGCTGCTGGGTACGATCGAGTCCGCGAATGTAATACTTAATGAGACAGCGCAGGATGTTGAGGTTCAGACCCAGCGTCTCAGCGAGCTCTTCCAGAACCTGACCGAAAACTCGACAACCCAGACCGCTCAGCTTGCGGGCCTGGTCGATCAGATCGCGACCGTTGAACATAATGGCGAAAAGTACGATCTCGTCTCCTTTCCGTCGATCCTGCAGAATTCGCTGCAGGAGGTCACCGAGCGCATTCTTGTCCTGTCCAAGCAGGGCGTGTCGCTGATTTACTCGCTCGACGAGATCCTCGAGGAAATCGACGAAGTCGGCAGCTGCATTACCGAGATCGAAGCGATCAACAAGCAGACCCGCCTTCTGTCGCTCAATGCACAGATCGAGGCGGGGCGCGCCGGAGCTGCGGGGGCGGGTTTCACGATTGTCTCGACGGAAATGCACGCCCTGTCTCGACGCATCGACGCGCTGTCCGAGCGGATGCGAGCGTCCGTGACCAAGGTGACGGTGAGCATCAAGGAAGTCATTCACTCCATCAAGACGGAGTATAACGAGCTCAGCGAAATCGGTGCGATGGACCTGAGCAACCAGATTGATGCCAAGGAACA
>Ga0070726_10001532_pt1 | contig 23102 bp, 11 predicted proteins | sample tdAd471_FD_67275 | JGI IMG/M metagenome (GOLD analysis project Ga0070726, IMG submission 67275) | Marine sediment microbial communities from the Atlantic coast under amendment with organic carbon and nitrate - tdAd47.1 | ecosystem: Environmental > Aquatic > Marine > Coastal > Sediment | place... | reverse complement strand
GAGGCAGGGACTCCCAGCAGTACCGATGGTTGTAGTTATAGTGTGACCCACGTCTACTATGCGGTTGACAACTGTGGTAAGCGCGAGGAATGTGAACAGACCTTCACCTGGACAGTAGATGTCTTGGCACCTATAGCTTCTGATTGTGATACTGGTGGCGACCTGGGTTGTAATCCAGCGGCAAGTACATATGCAGCGGATGATTTCCCAGACTGGTCAGATGCCTGTGATTTTAGTTCTGGTGTGATAGCTGGAACGCCTACCAGTGATGGTTGTAATTGGACAGTGACGCATAAATACTGGGCTACAGATCAGTGTAACAATACAGATACTTGTTATCAGACCTTTACCTGGACGATAGATGTGGATAAGCCTACTATAGTGTCTTGCCCTCCTGGTGATGATTTGGGTTGCAATCCAGATCCATCAGAATATGCACCTGGCACCGCTGTGTGGAATGATAATTGCGGAATTGCGGATAAAGGCGTTATCATAGGGATTCCAACAAGTGATGATGATTGCAGTTATAGTGTTACACACGTTCATTATGTCGTAGACAACTGTGGACATAGAGAAGAATGCTCACAGACCTTTACATGGACTCAAGATACAGAAGGCCCCATAATGACTGACCCCAGCACCCGCATTGAAGAATGTGGACCTGGTGATGATGATGCCTTCCAAGCTTGGTTGGATAATCATGGCGGTGCGACTGCGACGGATAATTGTGGCGAGGTACATTGGTCTCATAAAATCTTGGAGTACGAACCTGGTTGTTGTAGCACAGGTGAATGGAAAGTACGATTTATAGCCAAGGATGATTGTGGCAATAAGAGTACGAAAGTAGCCAAGTTTAAGATAGTCGATACCACGGCCCCTGAAATTAGCTGCCCAACAGATGTAACAGATATTCCTTGTGGCGCTCCACTTCCTGATCCAGATGTAGATACGGTTCATACTTCCGATAATTGCGATTGTACAGATGAAGACGATGGCGTAGTAGTAGAGTGGGAGGGTGACGAAAGCAATAATGCTAGCGGTTGCGAAGGCGATCCAATCATTATTACTCGAACCTACCGTGCTACAGATGCCTGCGGAAATTCTGCAGTTTGCCATCAACGGTTTATCTATCGGGAAGATCTAGTTGCACCAGAAATTACGGTGGAAGCAGCAGATAAGACAGTAGAGTGTGATGGCCAAGGCAATGAGAAAGCCTTCGAAGCCTGGTTGACCCGTCACGGCGGTGCAAAAGCTGAAGACGATTGCAATGAATTGGATTGGACTTACGATGTCGTAGGTACAGATGAAGGTTGTGGTGGAACACTAATCTACACCGTTACTTTCACCGCTACTGATGCTTGTGAGAACAGTTCCGAGACGACAGCCAACTTCATTATTGTAGACACCACACCACCTACGATCGAATTAGCAGCTGCTAATGAAACCGTAGAATGTGATGGTGCCGGCAATGTAGCGGCCTTCGAAGCTTGGTTAGCTCAACAAGGAGGAGCGGTAGCTGCTGACATTTGTAGTGGTGTAAGTTGGACGCATACGATAGACGAAGAAGTGGATAACTGCGGATTGACTAAGTCCTATAAAGTTACGTTTACTGCAACTGACGACTGTACCAATAGTAGTGCAACGACGGCTTACTTCATTATTGAAGATACTACGCCTCCGGTCATTACGAATGAAGCAGCCGACAAGTCGGTCGAATGTGACGGAGAAGGTAACATGGAGCAGTTCCAAGAATGGTTGAGCCTTCACGGTGGCGCAACTGCAACAGACGATTGTGGCAATGTAAGCTGGAGCATGATGATCGATGATAAGTCGGAATCCTGCGGAGCTACAGGTCAGATGATTGTTACTTTTACCGCTACTGATGAATGTGATAACAGTAGCCAAACGACGGCGACCTTCACCATAGTAGATACTGCGCCTCCGATCATTACGGCAACTGCCTCCAACAAGACAGTCGAATGTGATGGAGAAGGAAATGAAGCAGCACTACAATCTTGGCTGGATATGCACGGTGGTGCATCAGCCGAAGATGCTTGTAGTGATGTGACCTGGACGTATCAGATGTCATCAGAGCCGGGTTGTGGTTTGACGCAAGTCATCACGGTGATTTTCACCGCTACAGACGATTGTACTAATAACAGTCAAACGTCTGCTACATTTACCATAGAAGATACGACAGATCCTGTTCTAGATGCACCGGCCACAGCAGATATCGCTTGTGACGATCCACTACCAACCCTTGAAGATGCCATAGCAGAAGATGCCTGTGGTGATGTAAATGTGGTAGGCAGTATTGATCCTTATGAAGTCGATGTTTGTAACGGTTACCAGGTAACTTACCGTTGGACGGCAACCGATGATTGTGGAAATGACACGGATGTCACATCTACATTCAATGTGTTACCAGATACCGATGCACCCGTCATTACGCCGATACATCCAGCTCTAATGGATACACCTAATGGTGGTACATTACCTGCGATTGAGTGTAATAACGCTGATCCAGATTGGAATCCTTTTACTTTCACGGAAGCAGCGGTAATGGCAGAAGACGATTGTTCTGGTGTAACTGTGACGATGACCGATGAATTAGTGGAAGAAGGTTGTGGTACCACTGCAGGATTCGTGAGCAAGTGGATTTGTACTTGGACGGCTACGGATGCTTGCGGAAACGCATCATCTTACTCCATCTACATGTTGATCGTAGATACGACACCTCCTGTTTTTGACCAAGACCCTGCTGATGTAACAGTGGCTTGTGGCGAAATGCCAGCGATGCCAGAAATTACAGCACAGGATGCTTGTAGCGATGTACAGATTAGCTATTCCATTTCGGCACAGCCAGGAGAATGCGCAGGAGAGAAAATCTTGCTTAGAACCTGGATCGCTGAAGATGCCTGTGGAAATACAAGTAGTATTTCACAACGTATCTATCAAGTAGATAATGAGGCGCCAACTATTATTCTTCGCGATGAGTTGGCCGATTATCAAAATGGTCAAGATGTATATGTGGACTGTGCAAGCTTCAATGACTACATCTTCCTAGAGAACAAGGCGAGAGCCGCCGATGATTGTGATACTGATCCTAGCATTAGCTATGACTTCAAAATCTTCCCACCGGTTAACAACTGTGAAGCCAAAGGCTACACTCGTAAGTTGGAAGTAGCGTGGACCGCAACAGACGGTTGTGGAAACTCATCTACTTTCGAGCTAACGATTTATGGAGTTGATGAAACACCGCCAGTCTTTGACGAAGCGCCAACAGTTATCTGTGCGACTAGCGATGCCATTCCGGCGGCTACTGGTGTAACAGCTACCGATGCTTGCTCTGATGTAACTCTTAGCGTCAGTGATGACGGAGGGGCCGATTGTGGTGATGGTTCTGTTATCATCCGTACTTGGGTCGCTGAAGATGATTGTGGTAATGTTGCAGAGTTTGTACAGCAAATCGTATTAGACGATAGTACAGCACCTACCATCAGCGTCAACCATTCTGCCTTTGAAGGAGCGAACTCCGGTGATGAGGTAAGTATAGAAGCAGATTGTGCCAATGGTGATGAATTCGGTTTACCGGATCTTAGTGCCTTAGTAGAAGTGAATGATGGGTGTGCAACAATGAACAGTACCCCGTCGGTTGTTCTGGGTCTATTAGAAGAGGGCAGCTGTGAAGCCGGCTTCTTATACCTAGTCAGAATGACAGTTACAGCTACAGATGCTTGTGGAAATGAAGCTTCTGCTGATTATACACTGCGAGTACAGGATACTAGCGGACCTGTATTTAGCGAAGCGGCTAGCGAATTGACACTGGATTGTAGTGAGGCCTTCCCGACACCAATAGTACTTGATGCTTGCGGTGGCCTGGTAGAGTTATCTGTAACCGAAGATGGAAACTTTGATGTATGTAATGCAGCAGATGATCCATTGATTCGCACTTGGGTAGCCACCGATCAGTGTGGTAATTCAACGACCTTCGTACAAACCATCTATGTAGTGGACACTACACCTCCGGTATTCATCGGTATTCCTGATGATGAATGTATGGAAGACGGAGTGATTCCTGAAGTACCATTGGTAACGGCTGTTGATGGCTGTAATGAAACGCCTGCTGAGGTATTCTATGAGCAGACGGTTGAAGATGGCGATTGCGGTCAAGTGATTGTACGCACCTGGATGACTTGGGATGCTTGTGATAACAAAGATACCGTAGTACAACGCATCATCGAAGAAGATACCACTCCTCCAACGATAGCTTTTAGCCATCCTGATCTTGATCAATTGGAGAGCGGAGCTACCATTGAAAGTAGTTGTGTGAACTTCCAAGAAGATCACGAACCTGAGTATGATGCGAGTGCGGTTAGTGTAGCTGACAACTGTAGTGATGACATCGATGTGGCCTTTAGCTATGAGCTAGTGGCCAGCGGTGACTGCCAAACAGATGGTTATGTTGAGCGCTATCGATTTACCTGGGTCGCTACTGATCCATGTGGAAATAGTGCTTCACTTGAACTGTATGTTAATGCAGTGGATGTTACCCCACCAGCTATCTTCGAACGTCCTGCGAGCGTGATTAACTTGTACTGTGACCAGGCGATTCCAGCACCAATGGAACTCTTAGCAGTAGATGCCTGTAGTGGAGTGACTGTCGATTTCATGGAAGAAACGACCTATCCTTCTCCAGGTATGACGGCCATTGGTCGAACTTGGATCGCCACCGATGGTTGTGGAAATTCAGAAACCGTTACCCAGTGGATCAAAATCCAGGATTATCAATTGGAATGTAACTTCCTCAATTACGAAAATGAGGTAAGCTGTGGTAGCGATGACAATACCATTACAGTAGCTGTGACCGGAGGTACTGCACCTTATACTTACAATTGGGACTTGGTGGACTGCGACGGTATCATGGTAGAAGGAATGGATAGTCAAACCCTGACCTTCATCGCTGGATTTACCCCACTCAACTTCGTGGTTGAAGTGACCGACGCCAACGGATGTTCTACGACTTGTACACTGACTGTTCCTTGTGAGAAGAAGAAAGGGAACCGTCCTAATCAAGGTGTAGGCGTAGGTATCGGCAATGGTAATGCAAATGGTAACGGCAACGGAAATGGTCACGGTCGCCCAGGTGGTAACCTAGTGATTTATCCGAATCCAAGTACAGGTACTTATTACCTAGAATTTGAAGAATACTTCGATCAGCCCGCTAAAGTGATCGTCAGAAACCTAGTCGGACAACACGTTAAGACGACTAAATTAGATGAAATCCCAACGGAGGCGATCGAATTGGATCTACAGGAACTTCCTGATGGAATGTATACCGTAATGATTGAAGTGGACGGTGTGATTACCGCTATCCACAAAGTAATCAAAGAGCAATAGAATAGCATTTGATTGGACATTTGCTGTTGAAAGCTTAACCTTGAGAAGCTTAGGGCTGTGGAACCCATAGTCGCTAAGCTTCTTAACACCTTCATCGGCTAAGCTCCGATAGACGGATGTTAAGATAGAATAAGGCTAACTACTTATCTAGATCGAAAGGCTGGAAGCAAATCGCTTCCAGCCTTTTTTGTAATCTTAATGTCTTATTTTGAAGAAGGCGTGTTTCTGGATGCAAAAAGCAATACCTTTGCTCTGAGCAAACAAAAAACGAATTTGCGATCACTTATAGCCATAGCATTTACTTTCCTCATTGTATTGTCCTCTTCTAGTAAAGTTTGGACTTACCTGGCTTTTAAGATTAATCAAGATTATATTGCCGCAGAGCTATGCGAAAATCGCTTTGAACCCTTAACCCTTTGTAGTGGCAAATGTTACCTCGGCGATCAATTGCAACAGCTTGATGAGCGGCAACAAGACCCGATTCAGGGCCAACCTATAAAAGTGTACGACCTGATTAATCCTCCTGTGGCTGTTTCCCTAGTTAGTAGGCCAACTACTCCTGAAAAGGTTAGGTTTGCGAATATACCTAGGGCGAAAGACAATACTTACCTCCACGCTATCTTTAAGCCACCTCGGCGAGCCCAACCTTCCTAAGCAGTAATCAAAGAAAATTCATTTTTTGAGCGGTACTTTTCCTAACAAGGGAGTAGTATCGATTTATTCACCTAATTGCAGTTGGAAGCTGGCAAATAGTTGACTCTGATCACGTGTCTATCAAATGATGTTGACACGCTATGACTCAGGTGTTCAACCCTTGGTGGATAGTTTGGAACGAAATAAATGACAATAATACTTTAGAAACACTTGAAGAAGAGTATTTCCATATCATTGGCGGTATTGATGCTTTTGCTTTCGGCGAAGGACTTACTGGTATTGGCTTCTTTCCAACTATTTCAAAATGAAATAGCAGATCAGTGGTGTATCAACAAGTACGAGCCCGAATTGATGTGTTATGGACAATGCTTTTTGGATCAACAATTAACGGAGAACTATGATGAAAGTGGAACAGCTGCTCACTTCTTAAATACCCGTTTAAACCTTTCTCTCTTTTATTACAATGATGCAGCACCACTAGCAGTATCAATTTTCAAATTGACCAGAGATAGCCAGCTAAATTATTTTTATCTAGGCTTACAAAACGACTTATTTATTCATTCTATATTTCATCCTCCCCAGCTAAGGGCTTTCTACGTGGGCTCTCCTTCTTAGGTGTCATCGCTTCAACAGCCCTATAACGGGATTTACACTGCGATCAAACGCCCACCTCTATCTTACATTTTATTGAAAATATACTTCTCTCTTAGCCTCAAGCTGCTGAAGAGAGGTACTAAATAAGTACGCATGTTTAATAGATTTCTTCTATTTGCAGCCTTGTTATTTGCGGCACTTCCTACACGAGCCTGCGATGTCTGTGGCTGTAGCGTCAGTGGCTATGGAGCAGGTTTGCTTTCTGCCTATCGTTACAATACAATTAGTTTGAGGTGGTACGAATCACCTTTCAAGCAAAATCTAGACCAGGGAATCCCCACAGAGGATAAGTTTGAACTTCTTGATTTTTCCTTACGGTATCATCTCGGTGCCCGTTGGATCTTGGGCCTTAACCAAGCCTTTCAATGGAATAACCGACAAGGTCCAGATCGAAACATCACCCTTGATGGCATAGGAGATACCCGCCTGATGGCCACTTACGTTGTGCTTGATAATATTCTAATCGGGACTAAAAGCCAATTGTATTGGGAATTGGGGTCGGGCGTAAAACTGCCCACCGGCGCCTTCAATGCTGACCTCTATCGAGAGGATCTGCCTGAAAATTTCAATATCGGAAATGGAAGTTGGGCCTACCTTTTACAGACTAGTTTGGTGTACAACTATTCCAAAATGGGGTGGGTGCTCAATGGCACTTATCAAGCCAATGGTAGAACAAAGGATGATTACCACTTTGGCAATCAATTTAGCCTAAGTACGCTCCTGTTTGCGCGCCAATCACTCAACGAAAAAGCGGAAGTGATTCCTTTTCTGGGATTGTTCCACGAACAGATTGCGTCTGATCAGTTTTACCAGGATAATGAAGCGCATGGGACTGGCGGGGAAGGAAGCTTTTGGACGATGGGCTTGAATGCCAAGTACCTGGATTACCTTTTAGGAGTGTCTTATTTTCAGCCCTTCCAGCAGTCCTATGCCGAAGGGGAAATGCAGGCCAAACCTAGGTTTTCTTTAGAATTAACTTATTCTTTCTAATGTTATTCAGCTGACGAGAGCTATAGGGTTTGTTCGTTTAAAAGTTCAAGGGTTTACTTTTGATGTCATTGTTTAATCGACTCATTATTAAATGTTTAAACCCTAGCACCTCCAGCTTTGAATGACCAAAAAATAACCAAAAATGAAAAAGATATTATTTATAGCCGTAGCCACTTTGTATTTGTTTTCCTCTTGTGAAAAAGAGGATGACAATCCATTAGAGGCCAACGGTAAAATGGAAATTGAATTTGACAATATCGCGATTGTCAATGATATACAACGGCAGCTCAATATGACCACGGTCGGGGATGCCAATTACGATTATCAAAATGCCCTGGGCCAGGACTTCAACATTACGCTCTTGCGATATTTTATTTCCGAAATCGTATTGGAAGGTCCAAACGGAGAGCGTTTTGAAGACCTACTAGCGGTAGACGCTACCGATGCAAAAGGTTACTATTTGGTAGACGAGTCGGTAAGCGCCTCACAATTGATCACCTTAGAAGATATCCCCGCCGGAGAATACAATAAGATTTCTTTTACCGTCGGAGTAGCCGAGGAGGGCGTGAAAGAGGGCGCAGCTGGCGGATCGCTGGATCCCGCCACCAATGGCATGTTTTGGAATTGGAATGCCGGTTATGTCGCCTTAAAATTTGAAGGCCAATCTAGCGTATCTGTCGGTGGAGCGGTAGGAAATACTATTGCACCAGAAGATGAGAAAGGAGTTGTCTTCCATGTTGGTGGTTGGAAAGAAATTGAAGGCACGGCCTTTGTGAATAACAACCAATCTCTTTCTTACGACTTTGATGTGAATGCAAAGGTGGGAGGCGATCACGAGCCACATGTCCATATGGTTTTTGATGTACTGAGTATGTTATCTGCTAAAAATCAAGTTGATTTTACGGGCAATAATAATGTACACAAACCCGTCGATGGACAAGCGATTGCAGAAAATTTGGCCGAGGCATTCCGCTTCGATCATATTCATCAGTAGGCGCTTACTTCGGAAGTTTCCCAGTCCCGTCCTGGAAAACTTCTGAAGTCTAAGTACTGACTTCTTCTATAAAATCATCAATATGAAATTCATCATATATAGCTTAGGACTGGGCCTATTAATGACTAGTTGTACGCCCAAAGAAACCCAGGTAAATAACCCCTATGAATTTGTACAACCCTCACATTTCCCACCCCCCACTTATTCCTTTGATAACAACCCCATCACCGAAAAGGGATTTAAACTCGGTAAGAAACTCTTCAATGATCCGATATTGTCCCTAGATCAATCTATTGCTTGCTCTAATTGCCATAGCAAATCTGTCGCCTTTGCCGATCCACAACATCGACTTAGTGTCGGGATCGATGATAAGGTGGGTATTCGTAATTCTCCCGCTCTGGCCAATTTGGCCTTTATGGATGCTTTCTTCTGGGATGGAGGAGTGACACACCTGGATTTTGTACCGATCAATGCGATCGAAAGTGACTTTGAAATGGGCGAGCGTCTACAACATGTAGTCGCAAAACTCAATCAGCATGCAGCATATCCAGCGCTATTTCAGGCTGCTTTTCAGCAGAGCGATTCTATCAATGCACCATTGTTACTTCATGCCCTTTCTCAATACTTGAACCTATTAGTGTCTGCCGATTCAAAATACGATCGCTACATAAAGAAAGAAGAAAATTTGAGTGAAAGTGAGATGGCGGGCCTGGTGCTCTTCGAGCAAAAATGTAGCTCTTGTCACGAAGGAGTGCTTTTTACCGATCAGACTTTTCGGAATAATGGACTAGATGCGGAGTTCTCTGACCAGGGCAGGGCGGTGATCAGTGAAGGAGAGGAAGACAAGGGTAAGTTTAGAGTCCCTAGTTTACGGAATGTAGCACTTACGCGACCCTACATGCATGATGGTCGATTTCAAACACTAGAAGCAGTGCTGGAGCACTATAATACGGGAGTGAAATGGTCTGCCACTTTAGACCCGGTGCTGCAAGAGGGCAGTACCTTGGGCCTCACCTTGACAGCGCAAGAGCAAACGCAAATATTAGATTTTCTCCACACCTTGACCGATAGGAGCTTCATCGCCAATGAAATATTCTAGCTAGGGACTATCCTGCCACACATGTGAAGGCGGAAATGCGAAATCGGAAGGCGGAATCTCGGTTGGGTTAGACTAGTTTTCCAAGCTGTCTGTTCTGGCAAACGCCAGGCAGGCTTCCTCCTTCCGATTTCCGCTTTTTTTATCGTCTTGCTCATTTCTGTTACATTTTTAGACGTGAACACCTTACATGAGAAACCACTATTCCCGTAAAAAGATAAGCTCATCTTGATCAGACAGACAAACCATGACGGACAATTGCCCACCAATTTTTTCCATCTGTCGGTGCTTGACCACATAATCCACCCCTCTAATCAATTCTGAACTCACAGACCCAAAAGAAGCGGGCAGGGAACGTTCAGGACTACCCGCACAAGCGGCCACCAATGGAAACCCAAACTGTTCGATAAGTTCTTGACAATAAGAGTCCTGTACCAAGCGAATGGCAATAGCTCCTTCAGGCGAAAATAAAGAATCCGGTAGTCTTCGCGGGCAATCGATCAAAATCGTTAAGGGTTGCACATGGTAGGTGAGCAAGGTCTCTAAGCGAGGATGCAATTGATCAACGTAGGCTTTGATCATATCGATAGAGCTAAACAGTAACTCAATCGGGTGAGAAGTACTTAAATTATTGAGTCGCCTCAAATTAAGTACGGCTTCTTCACTAGTAGCGTCACAACCAATACTCCATAGGGTATCAGTCGGGTACAAGATCAAACCTCCTTGTTGTAGCGTACCTAGGGCTTCGTTTAAATCGTAGTTTTGAACCATAAATGATTCGTTTGTAAAAGTCGTCATCATAAACATGGGATTTAATAATCTGCTTTTAGTTGACAGTACGATGGCACAAAAGAGCAAGTGGGACGATCTAAAGAAGAACTAGCAGCTTTTAGCACAATAGTACTGTCAATGAACCATTGTTAGTGATTCACGGTATTCATTTGTTTTGGGAAAATGATTGTGTCAGATGAAATACCTATACGGCTTAAAAACAGTAGAAATTAGGACTAGTGGGCAACAATTATTAATCTAGACCAATTTCTATAATATTCTTTGGCATTTATGTGTGGTGAGGCTACTACAAGCCAAAACGCGCTCTTATTGGATACCTTTAGTTATGCCAGTTGGCGATCCACTAAATTGTCAAAGAAGATTTTAATTTTAAACTCCTTTTCAGCAATTCTATTGTTTGAAAAAGAAACTAATTTGTCAAAACGATATGGGAAAGAAAATAATTGTCTGAATTTGACTAAAATTTTGCGTAAGAAGCGCTACTATTAGGCAATCCTTTTTCTAAATATACCGTTTACATCAAGAAAGCTACACAAACGGAAGTTCTATTAGCGCTGATGAACTTTTGGAAAAATAAACTCTAGGTATGTTGCGATTGATACTCTGTCCTTTACTATTACTGCTTTTAGCCCTACCTGCTAGCCTCTCTGCTCGGCATATCATCGGTGGGGTCATTACCTACGAAGCCCAAGGCAATGGGAATTATAAGTTCGTCATGAAAATGTATCGAGACTGTAACTGTGTAAACTGTGCAGATTTCGATCAGATAGCTTCTGTTGCTATCTATAATTGTGGCCCCGGAGGTACTTCCTGTGGTAGTCTGGGGCAATCTGGTTTTGTTCAACGATTGGATGTGGCCTTATTGAGGGTAGAAGAAGTCGCAGAGCCGGATTATCCCTGCCTAATACCACCTGATGTATGTGTGCAGGAAGGTACTTATGAATTTACCGCCAACTTGCCCGTCTCACTGCAAAGTTACCATGTTTCTTACCAGCGGTGCTGCCGAAATGTGACGATTAGTAATATCGTATCGCCACAGAATTCAGGTGCCACTTTTACGGTAGAAATCACGCCAGAAGCGCAAGCAGTATGGAACAGCAGTCCTGTTTTTAACGATTTTCCACCTACTATCATCTGTGCTGGTCAGCCACTGGTTTTCGATCATTCTGCTAGTGATATGGATGGTGACCAATTGGTATATGAATTTTGTTCTCCTCTCTTGGGAGGCGGGCCTGTCTTGACGAACCCAGGTTATACGACTTGTGAAGGGGCTCAACCAACGCCTGCTTGTCCCCCGCCTTACAACAATGTCTCCTTTAGGGCCCCCGCTTTTACCCCCGCAGAACCGATGGGTGGAGATCCGGTGGTAAGTATTGATCCGCTGACGGGAATCATTACTGGGACGCCAGATGTATTGGGTCAATATGTGGTGGGCGTCTGTGTATCCGAATTTCGAGATGGTGTACTGCTGAGCACTGTTTTTCGGGATTTCCAATTCAATGTAGCCAGTTGTGATCCTTTGGTAGTCGCTGATATACAGGAAGATGCAAAGATTGGAGACCAGGAATATCTCGTCAATTCTTGTGGGAATGAGACCATCACTTTTTTGAATCAAAGTTTCCAACAAAACTTCATTGATGATTGGGTATGGGAGTTTGATATTAATGGTCAAACCAAAGCCTTCTCGGAATGGAGTCCCACCGTGACTTTTCCTGGAGTAGGGGAGTACCTTGGTCAATTAAAAATCAACCCTGGAACAGACTGCGGGGATACAGCCACCATCTATGTAAATGTATACCCTGCCATAGAAGCTGATTTTAGCTACGTTTACGACACCTGTGTAGCCGGCGTAGTGGAGTTTACTGATATGTCACAAACAGGGAGTTGTTGTTTGACCGGATGGACTTGGGATTTCGGAGATGGCAACCTGACCAATCGGCAAAACCCGGATCACCTGTATCGGGTGCCCGGAGAATTACCCGTTACGCTCACGGTTCGAGACACCAATCAGTGCGTAGACCAACTCACCCAGGTTATCGAGTATTTTCCGGTACCCAATCTGATTGTTATTGCGCCCAGTTCCTTTATTGGCTGTGAGCCAGCAGAGATATTCTTTGATAATTTATCTTTCCCGATTGATACCACTTATGACATCTTTTGGGATTTTGGGGATGGTGGCTCTAGCACCGACATTAGCCCCACGCATATTTATGAAACGCCGGGTAACTATACCGTGAATGTGGATATTACCTCTCCAATTGGATGCGAAACAGATACGATTTTTGATGAACTCATTACGATCTTAGAATCTCCACGAGCTGATTTTAGCTTTTTACCTTCCGAACCCAGTAACCTCAATAGTACCATCACTTTTTCTGATCAATCTGAGCGAGCCCAGGGTTGGTCCTGGGATTTTGGCGACGGTCGACGATCGCAACAGCGTAGCCCCGTTCATATGTATCGTGATACCGGAATCTATGTGGTTCAGCAAGTAGTGGTGCACCCGAGTGGTTGTACGGATACCTTGACCCAGATCATCGATATCTTCCCCGAAGTAAGGTATTACCTCCCCAATGCCTTTACGCCTAATAATGATTCGGTGAATGATTTCTATAAAGGCGTCGGGGTCATGACAGGAGCATCAGACTTTTCATTGAGTATCTGGAACCGTTGGGGCGAACAGGTTTTTGCTACCTCCGATCCAGAAGCGACTTGGAACGGCCGGAAATTTAATACCGGCCGGGAATCCCCCAATGGCGTCTATGTGGTCTTGGTTAAATACAAGGATCCACGAGGGAACCCCTTCGAGATAAAGGGCTATGCTACCCTGATTCGGTAGTTGAGATTAATAATAAACAGCCTAATAAAGTCTATTTAAAAAATACTACTTTTTTCTAAGGAAATTCCTTACCTTTGCACCGCTTTAGGCATGACTAAGCGAAGTGTTTCTTTTGAAACCCCGCTTTTGGGCCTTAGTCCTCTGCTAATTGATGATTGATAAAAATAAGAATCATGGACGCTATTAAGTTTGTTCACGAGCAAATGACACCCAAAAAGGAATTACCTGCCTTCCGCCCGGGTGACAACATTGTAGTTAACTACAAAATTGTAGAGGGTGAAAAGGAAAGAATTCAGGCTTTTCGTGGAGATGTTATCCAAATCAATGGAGACGGTTCTACCAAAACATTCACAGTTAGAAAAATATCGAATGGAGTAGGTGTAGAGCGTATTTTCCCATTTGCGGCTCCTGGTATCGTAGATATCAAGGTTACAAAACGAGGAAAAGTTCGTCGTGCAAAATTATTCTACCTACGTGAATTAGTGGGTAAGAAAGCACGTATCAAAGAGCGTAAATTCGTTAAGAAATAATAGTGACATTTATGTTGCGATCAAAAGGGCTTGTTCAAACGAACGAGCCCTTTTTTTATGCCTATTGTTGCCGCCCCGCCCAGGTTTTTCCCAGCCCAACAGCAAGCCAGGACTAGCCCAATAAAAAATGCGCTCAGTTTAATTACTGAGCGCATTTTCGGTTAGAGGCGGCTGTTTCACCACCCCCATACTTACCTCATTTATTGCTTAGTAATCATTTGTCGCTCTACCAAACTGCCATTTTGGAAAATGATCGCATAAGTACCACTAGGTAGCGCACTTAAGTCCAATCGGTGGGTATTCTCACCCTCCATGGTTGGCAATTGCTCCTGGTGAACCAATTGACCGGCGATGCTGAATATGCGAAGCGCTGAACTGGCATTAGGTGTTCCACTTACTTCATAATTCAGTTGTGTGAAAGATCGCGCTGGATTTGGGGCCATCACTAAGGTCAAACTAGGCTTGATAGTGAAACTTGCAGCGGCCTCTTCACCGATTCGATTGGTATGACCGGCTTGTACAAAGGCATCCCCGCGATTAACGGTAATAAAGTTATCCGATAAGTCAAAGCAGTCTGTCGATAGAACCACGCCCGCAGCATCGTCTCCTACTTCAACCGATAGCGTGCCGGTATAAGCTAGTCCCCAAATACGGCAAACGCCTAGTGGACTACCTTCAAAGTCGAAGCTATCGTCAGCTAAGATGGCCAAGACTACATTGCTTTCATCCGTTACCAAATAAGTATAAGGCATTCCTTCAGAAGCCGTATTGCTGACATTAACCACGTCCGCTGCGCCATCTGCGACATTCAATGAAACTTCTGTAGCGCCATCCGTTGTAGCTACCGTCTTACCATCAGGTACTTCTCTTACTACCGTAATGTAATTGGAAGAAACGGCTGCACATCGACTCGATAATTCATCACCGAAAACATTGTCACCAAAGTCAGGCAAAAAGTCACTTTGGAAAGAAATTCCAAAAATGCGACAAGTACCTGGCGCAGCTTGATCAAAATCGATGATGTTATTATTTACGTTAGGTACAATGATATTATTTAAAGTATCCGTGATAACGTAGCGGTAATTCGTATCTGGACTACTGGTCAACACGATCACCAAATCGGAGATGCCATCACCAGGGCATGTATGGATGACCAATTCTTCACTCAAAGTAGTCAAGACGCCACCATCTAAAGTCTCAGATCTTTCCGCTAAGACAAAGTTGGTTGAAAGCTCAAAACAATTGGAAGCCAATTGCGCACTAGCGGCATCCATACCTACATCTGCCAAGAGCGCACCGGTATAAGAAACTCCCCAAATGCGGTGGAATCCAGCTGACAAAGCCGTAAAATCTACTGCACTACTTTCAAATACTTGCTCAACAATATTATTTTCATCTGTAACCAGATAGGCATATCCTGCGCGTGAAGTACTATTCGTATTCATTCCAACCGTCCCGTCAGTAGCTCCCACGCAAACCAAAATCTCCGTTTCTCCGTCTACATCAACTTCGCCACCTTCCGGCTGATCCCGGATAATAGTGATGAAATTCTCAGATAAGCCATAACAATCATCCGACAACATCGAATTGGTGACATCGGCACCAATAGAGGCTGTAAGCGCTCCCGTGTAGGAAATACCCCAAACCCGCAATTCCTCAAAGCCAGTAGACTCAAAATCTTGGTTGTCGCCGCCCACAAAGGTCAAAATAGTGTTGGACGTATTCGTTACCACATACTGGTAATTGGCGTCAGGACTAGCGGTATTCGTACTGAAGGTGACCACATCAGGCATTCCATCATCGGCACAAACGTAGGCTACTTCTGAGGAACCCGCACCAGTAGTAATAATGCCACCATCCACTTTCGTACGGGTGAGCTGAATGAAATTATCAGTCAGGTCATAACAATCATTGGACGCCGGAACTTCTAGAATATTATCACCAGGAATTAGGCTGATTAAACCGGTATAGGCTACACCGTATATTCTGCAATTTCCAGCAATGGCATTGTCAAAATCAAAACTAGCCTCTTCAAATACTGAAATCAAAAATTCATTTTCGTCAGTAATCAAGTAAGCATACTTGGCTTGGTTAGCACCCGATACCACAAACTCTACCAGATCGGCTCGACCATCTCCCACACAGAGGAGCAGATCATTGCCTTCAGGTGAAGTAATACTGCCTGCTTCTGGCTCTTCGCGAAGCACAGTGACAAAATTATCAGACAAGTCAAAGCAATCATCAGATAGGGGAGAAGCCGCAGCATCCGCTCCAATATTGACCAATAATTCACCGGTATAGGCTAATCCCCATACGCGGCAAAGGCCAGGAACCGCTACATCAAAGTTGACGGCATCACCACTTACTACACTGATAATTGAATTGTTTTCATCTGTGATCAAGTATACATATTTGCTATTTGAAGTCGCTGTACTGTCAAAAGTGACGATGTCAGGCTTGCCATCAGCAGGACAGGTATTGATAAAGTCGCCTCCATCCGCCAAGGATACTATTCCACCGTTTGGAATGGCTCGACGAACTTCAATGAAGTTGTCCGATAAGTTGTAGCAATCATCAGAAAGGGCAACACTTCCCGCGTCATCTCCAACAGCAGCGGTCAAGTTACCGCTATAAGCCAAGCCCCAAATACGGCAATCTCCTTCTGGCGCTCCATCAAAGTTGAAGGAAGCATCATCCGTTATAGCTAAAATGGAGTTATTCGCGTCGGTAATAAGATAGGTGTAAAATTCGCCTGCCGTTGATTCGCTAGCAAATTCTACGATATCATCCACACCGTCACCAGGGCAGGTATGCACCAGTGTTTCACCCGAAGTAGTAGCTACCGTACCACCGGCTGGTGCTACTCTGATGATTTCAATAAAATTATCAGATAGTTGGCTACACTCGTCCGTCAACGCAACAGCGGCAGCATTATCACCGATATTCGCAATGATATCTCCAGAGTAAGATAATCCCCAAACGCGGCAAGTACCTTCTCCAGCGCCATCAAAATCAAACGAATCTCCCGTTGGGAAAGCTAAAATGGTATTGTTATCATCGGTTACGACATAGGCATATTTGCTACCTAGTGTACCTGTACTATCAAAAGACACGATATCCGCTTGTCCATCGCCAGGACAGGTGAAAATACTAGTTCCACCACCGGCTAGACTAACCGTTCCTCCTTGATTGCGCTCTACTCTTACCAGAATAAAACTTTGAGATAAATCATAACACTCATTACTCAAAGGAGTAGTAGAAGTATTGTCTCCAATCATGGCCGTTAAACCACCCGTATAAGACAATCCATATACCCGATAAGTTCCTGCTGCTGCGAAGTCAAAATTCAGCGTGCTACCAGAAGGCAACAATATGATATCGTTATTTTCATCGGTCAGGATGAAGGTATACTCAGCATCAGAGGTGGTTGTACCAATAAAAGAAATGATATCAGAACTACCATCTCCTGCACAAACGACGGTGTCAAAAACACCGCTTTCAGTCGTAATTGAACCTCCATCTACCAAGGTGCGTGTAATCTCGGCAAAGTTATCTGACAATTTAAAGCAATCATCAGAAAGTGCTTCAGCTGCTGCATTCATCCCTGCAGCGGCGGTCAATTCACCCGTATAGGATAATCCCCACACTCTGCATACACCTCCGCCAGCTTCCTCGAAATCAACGACCCCATCTTCAGAAACCATTAAAATTTCATTGTTCTCATTGGTGACGAGGAAAACGAATTCGCCACCACTTGCCCCTTCACTAACAAAGGTACGCACATCTGCCCGACCGTCACCTACACAAATACTCTCTGCGGTCAAACCAGAAGAAATGCTAACCTGCCCGCCTTGAGGAGCTTTTCGGATGATGGTCAGCGCATTTTCAGATAAATCAAAACAAGCATCTGTAATGGCGACATCATTAAGGTTTTCTCCTGCCGAAGCCGTCAATATACCAGAATAACTTACCCCCCATACCAAGCAGGTGCCGGCAGGGCTGCCTTCAAAGTTGAAAAAGCCATTCTCGGCGATCGCTAAGATATTTGAATCCTCATCAGTAACAATATAACCGTAAGCACTGGTTGAGGTAGATGTAAAGTCAAATTCTACCAAATCCAATTGGTTGTCATTGGTACACAATTCAATGGTGTCTCCACCACCCATCAATGAAACAGTACCCCCATCTACAAAGGTGCGAACGATTTCAACGAAGTTGTCCGACAATTTGAAACAATCATCTGATAAAGCGCTAGTAGCCGCATCGTCTCCGACTTCAGCGGTGAGGTTACCATAAAAGGATAAGCCCCAAACGCGGCAAACACCGCCACCCGCATTTTCAAAGTCTACACTGCCATTGGGCGAAATACCTAGCACAATATTATTTTCATCGGTAATGATATACACAAAATCATCTCCAACTGCATTGGCATTTTCGAAAGTACGCACATCAGGAATTTCATCTCCGGTACAAATCTGATCGGAAGTAGCTCCGCCCGTCAAGGCCACTTGGCCCCCTTCCGGTACATTTCTAATCACCGAAACGGCACTTTCAGTCAACTTGGAACATTTGTCAGCCAAGATAGCCGTAGTGGCATCGTCACCAACTTCCACCAAGAGATTTCCATTATAGGTCAATCCCCATACCAAGCAAGTTCCGGCGGCAGCTCCCTCAAAGTCAAAGGATCCGTCATCAGAAACACCAAGAACGATAAAATTCTCATCGGTCAAAATGTAAGTAAACGGATCGGCTGGATCAGCCGTCGACGTGAAACTCAGCACATCGGGTTGCCCGTCATTGGCGCAAACCTCCGTAGAAGTCTCACCAGAACTAAGCGTAACCACACCAGGATTCAATCCGCGCTTGATTACCTTCACAAAGTTATCAGACAACTCAAAACAGTCTGAGGATAAGTTGACGCCAGCGGCATTGTCGCCTACCTCGCCAGCAAAACTACCGGTGAAGGAAACGCCCCAAACGCGATAAGCGCCTACTGATAAAGCTGCAAAGTTAAGTCTATTACCATCTAAATTATTTTGTAAAATTTGATTGTTTTCATCTGTTAATATAAAACGATAAGGTGCCCTGGAAGTATTCATCCTAACAAAAGACAGAACAGCTGCACTTGGATCCCCTTCGCAGGTGGACAAGGAATCTGTTCCATTAGTAAAGGACACTTTCCCGCCGTCAGGGACGGTTTTAACTACCTCAATAAAGCTATTGGAAAGATCGGCACATAAATCCCCTCGGAATGCAGCCGCATTCTGCCCAATAAAGGCCGGCATATCTCCAGTATAAGCTAAGCCCCACACTCGGCAGGTGCCTTCTGCTGCCCCCTCAAAATCATAATTGGGCGAATCTGTGATGTCTAAAATGAAGTTCCCCGTGGTCGTGATCAGGTAAGTGTAATTGGGATGTTCACTAGTTGTTGTGAAATTTACCACATTGGGGTTGCCATCACCTGGGCAAATGTATTTGGTGGATAAGCCATCAGCACTGTATACCTTACCCCCGTCAGGGTCTGAGGTGTTCAGAGAAATATAATTGACCGATAGGGCAGAACAGATAGAGCCCAGCTCATCCGTAAAGATATTACCCCCAACTGTTGCTAATGGATTTCCAATAAAAGAAAAACCATATACCCGGTAGTTACCACCTGGTACTTCTTCAAAATCAATCGTGTTTTTGAGTGAAACAAATAGAATATTACCGTCCTGGTCGGTCACAAGGTAACCAAAAGGCGTAGAAAGATCAGTCGTAGTAAAGGTAACTACATTCGGGACGCCATCTCCTTGGCAATCATTTAATGCATTTTCACCTGCTACGATTCGAATGCTAGCGACGTCAACGCATCTAGGTTGTGCACTGACAATAGTTGCTAGGTGGAAAAAAACCACGGTAAACCACAGTCCGGCTAGTGTTTGGAATTTCATAAAAATAAAGCTTATTAAATTTTTAAATTGCAGACAAGTCGACCTAAAATCTGGGTTTCCTTCGCTAGAGGGAGCGAAAGGACGGAAAATAAATGGGGTGTAGTAGGATAGCGATTCAGATTGTACAGCGAATTTATTACAATTTTTCATATTTAAAAAGAATTAATGCAAATAAAGATAGAGCTTTCCTTATCCTTTCAAAAGAATACCGGAAAATAAAAAGTCGCATCGATGAGGTGAAAACATAGAGAAAATTTTTATATTAGCGCCACGCCATTCTACCCCTATCCGCATCTCTTCCAGAGATAATAGCAACGAAGCTATAGGTGAAAGAAACTTTACCTAAGGGTATACGTATTAAATAGTCTCAAGTTCCTTTTTCTTTCACTATGCGCTTCACCTCAAAACCCTAGTTACAGGATTCTTGGCCCAAATTTGTTGATTATAATCTACTTTTTGTAGCAACTGAACAAATCATCCCTATGTGGAAAAACACCCTGGCCATCCCTTATCTCCTTTTATTCGCAAGTCTATTGGGGCTTGGAATGACAGCAAAGGATATTTGGATTGCCACCCCTCTTTCTAAAACCACTGTAACCGGTGGGGTCCGCACTGAAGTAGGTGCGGGGCCACATGTATTGGTACAAGACATCTTTGCCGAAGGTGCTTGTGACAATATTTCAGCCATCAGCCGAATCGGTCCGATAGAAGGGGTTGGTTATTTTGAGAATGCGCAAGATGTTATCGGATTGGAAAAGGGTATTATCCTATCAACGGGGAGCATCAGAAATTCGGAAGGGCCCAATAAATACTCTGATGCCAGTGGCAATTTTGAAAGAGAAGGAGGAGATCCTGATCTGAACCACCTGGCAACGGGAGAAGTTTTTGATGCAGTTGGCCTCGAATTTGATTTTGTTCCTCTCGATTCTTTTGTCACTTTCCGCTATGTTTTCGCTTCAGAGGAATACTGCGAATTTGTGGGCAGTATCTACAATGATGTCTTCGGGTTCTTCATTAGTGGCCCTGGCATCAACGGTAATTTTGCAGGCAATGCAAAAAATGTAGCCCTGATTCCCGGAACCCAAGATTTTGTCGCCATCAATTCCGTTAATCACCTCAATAATTCCAATTACTACCTGGGAAACGAGCGGGGAGAGGATGCCAATAAATGTAACTTAAGTGTGCACCAACCGGTCGCTTTGGATGATATAGAATACGATGGTTTTACCCAGCCGCTGACGGCCATGCTCAAGCTCAACCCTTGCGAGACTTATCATATTCGCTTGGTCGTAGGAGACGTAGGTGATTTTTACTACGACTCTGCTGTCTTTCTCGAAGCGGGAAGCTTCAATATCGGTTCGGTAGTGTCCGTTCGTTCTTCCAAGAATATGGAGGGAGAACCGCTGTTGTCGGAAGGCTGCTCGGATGCCTATTTCATTTTTGAACGAGCCAATCCGGATCAAGTCGATTTACCGGTTACAGTTCAGTACAAAATCGCCGAAAGTAGTACGGCTGTGGAGGGAGAGGATTTTGAACCCCTACCCGGAATTGCTACAATTCCGATCGGTGAGACAGCGATAAAAGTTCCCATTTATTCCCTAAACGATACGCTTTTAGAGTCGCGTGAAAGCATTTTACTGGAGCTCGATATTCCCTGCGCCTGCTATTCCGACTCGGCCTTCCTTTACCTTGAAGAGGCCGCTGAAGTTGAAGTCATCCTGGCTGATGCCTATGTCTGTGAGAATAACACCCAGGTTTTAGCACCTACTATTAATGGTGGAAATCCGCCATATACTTATGAGTGGAGCACGGGCAGTACCTCGTCCTCCATAGAGATAAAAGCAGAGGGCCCCACCCAATATTTTGTAAAGGTGACCGATGCTTGTGGGCATCTCGGCGTGGATTCTACTCACCTGATTATTACCACTCCACCCGAAGCTAAATTGAGTGGTGCTGCCAGTATTTGTGAAGGGGATACGACCTATTTGCAGGTGGAGTTTACCGGAGTAGCTCCCTGGTCTTTAGTCATGAGAATCGATGGTGTAGTACAAGATCCAATAGAAAATATTCATCAGAATCCATATTTCCTCCCCGCTACTCAGGCGGGCACCTACGAGATTGATTACTTCAGTGATGCCGGTTGTAGCGGACCTGCGAGTGGCACCGGAGAAGTGGTGACCACCTTTATAGAGGTGTTGGCAGCGATTAATCCTGTTAGTTGTTATGGTGCGGAGGATGGTACCCTTGATGTAGAAATTAGTGGTAGTTCACCCCCTTTTAATTGGCAATGGTTGGATTCGCAAGAAACAGATTTACAGCGAGAAAATTTATTGGCGGGCACTTATACCTTGCTGGTGCAGGACGCTAATAACTGTGAGAAACAGGTGATGTTAGAGGTAAGCACACCCACACCACTCCGAGAAATTGAAGTCAATTGTGAGGATTTGAACAGTGGAAACCTGGTCTTAAGTGCGACAGGTGGCGTGCCGCCTTATTTATATAGTATCAATGGCGGTGACTTTTTACCCGCTGATACCTTGCAATCGCTTCAGGCAGGCAGCTTTTATGATCTAGTAATCGAGGACGCTGCTGGTTGCCGGATTGAACAATCTTTTCTCATGCCAGCCTTCTACGAAAGCATGGTAGATTTGCCAGAAGAAGTGTCGGTAAAAATCGGAGTCAAATATCGTTTCACCCCTCAATTGAATATTCCTGATAACCTGGTAGAGAGTATTCGCTGGATACCAGATTCTACTTTTGCTTGTCCCAGTTGCCTTGAACCAGAAATTACAGTAATTGAACCCGCTACCTATACCCTGCGCCTGATTGATCGTTTTGGATGTAGAGGAGAAGCCGACATTAGCCTCATCATCGATCCTTCGCTGGATGTATTCATGCCAACCGTATTTTCACCCAATGGCGACTTATTGAATGATCGCTTCTTCGTCATAGCGAATGCAGCACAAGTGCTATTGGTTCGTGACTTTCTGATCTTTGATCGCTGGGGAGGAGCTATATTCGAAGCCCATGATGTTGTTCCTAACAATCCAGATGTCGGTTGGGATGGCTTAAATCGCGGGCAGAATCTTCCAGCAGGTGTCTATGTTTTCTATGCCAAATTGAAATTGGTCGATGGAACTGAACGCTTGGTAGAGGGGGATGTTTTACTGATTCGATAGACTTCCAGAGCAGTAGTTTTTTCTTACCTTAGCTGTACGGG
>Ga0070726_10001530_pt1 | contig 23107 bp, 13 predicted proteins | sample tdAd471_FD_67275 | JGI IMG/M metagenome (GOLD analysis project Ga0070726, IMG submission 67275) | Marine sediment microbial communities from the Atlantic coast under amendment with organic carbon and nitrate - tdAd47.1 | ecosystem: Environmental > Aquatic > Marine > Coastal > Sediment | place... | reverse complement strand
TAGGCTCGTCACCGACGAAACTGAGGAAGGAATACTTGCCATAGTGGGGAAGCTTCTCGATCATTCCCGGCATTGCCACCATGTCGTCGACATGTATCCAGCCGATGGCCAGGTCAGCATTGGCCGGATGCCTGGCGGTAAGTACTGAACTGCGATCCGTGTACTCTACCCGGCTGCCGGTGAGCGTCAGCCCGGACTCCTCAAACTGCGCATCGTAGGGAGCGACACCGTCAGCCACTGCATCGGTAAATGGATTGTCCCGTCCCAGTACCCATACCGAGCGGTCACCCGGTAATTCCTCCAGGTCCTCCGCCATGATCAGACTGGCATCGACACCGGCGGAAAAGGCTTCGGCCAGCCGGATCCAGTGTCCCCGGTCCTGCCGGGGAATGACGAAGGCGATACTGGCAGCGCCGAACAGTTGGCCGATCGTCGGAGGGATCTCCTCCCGGTCGAGCTGTCGGAACAGATCGAAATACGGATCAACCACCACTGCCTGCAGACTGTCATAGTCTTCAACGGCATACTCAGTTTGCCGGGCAGCCACATCGACCCGAACGACCCGCGGTTCGCTCTGGCTGTCATAATAAAATGCAACCGGCACTTCCAGTCGGTAAGATCCGTCGGTCTGCAACTGCCTGATGACAACGTGTCCGGTACCGTCGTCGGATTCTTCAACCTCGAGCGCGAGCCGCGGCGCACCGACGCGGTTTATCCACTGGTTGAAGAACGGTTGAAGATCCTGGCCGGTAATACTTGAAAACAACGCAGCAATCTCGGTAAATCCAGCACGCTGGAACCTGTATTCTTCATAAAGACTGCGCAGGGCATCGATAAACTGCTCGTCACCGACTTGCAAGCGCAACATGTGCCACATCATGAGCGTCTTACCATACCCCACCGCCTGGGACGCAGCGGATGTGCGGGAAGTGAAATCGGTGAGGGGAAAATCAGTTTCTTCCGCCACGTAGTTGCGGTACCTGATCAGGTTGTCCTTGCGATATTCCGCACCGAGCCCGTTCATCTCCTGGAACAGGTGGTCGGCCAGGTAGGCCGTGAGTCCCTCGCTCCAGTTGCCACTGGTGTAATCAGGGTAGACACCATTGCCCCACCAGTTATGGAGAATTTCATGGGGATAGGACGAATCGATAATAAATGGGAAGCGGATGATCTGTGACCCCAGCAGGGTAAATGACGGCATGCCATAACCGGTTTCCCAGAAATTTTCCACCAGGGCGAATTTGTCGTAGGGATAGTCTCCCAGCATGGGCTCATAGAGTGCCAGGTAGCGCCGGGTGGCGTCGAGATAGCGGGCCGCCAGATTGGCATCCGGTGTCCGCAGATAGACCAGCATGTCCACGTCGTCGGCGACATCCTGGTAGTGGGTAAACTCGGCGGCAATGAGGTAAATCTCCTCCATGGGCTGCGGCTCAGTCCAGGAGTTAATCCCGGTGGCACGACCCTGGCTCACCGCCGTCCAGTTTTCCGCGTCCGGTGTAAACTCTACCTGCAAATCGAAGCTGACCAGTCCGTGCTGGAAATTGGGCACCCAGAGACTGGCACCGTTCAGGTAAACACCCTGTTCGGTGATAATGCCCGAGGTTTCCGAAAAACTCTGTGAATATTGGGCGGAGTACTGTCGCGCCTGCTGGAATATAGTCCCCTCGTACCGTAGCTGCAGGACTTCCAGCGATTCACCGGTTTCCACCAGGGTAAAGCGATTGCTGCCGGCAGTTTCCGCGCCGGTGCTGTTGATACCGACAGCTGTTGCCGAATCGCCGCGGCCCGACGCACTGTACGCCACTGAGCTGTCGGTGATGGTCAGTTGATCGTTGAGCAGAAACTCAAGCTGTCCCGGGCTCAATGTCGATGGCAGGGTGATTGTATCCTCGACAGCGATGTAATTTGCCTTGGGGTCAAGAGTCACGCGCAGGCTGTGATGGATGACGTCATTCTCCTGCGCCTGGCTTGACAGTGCGGTGGCAATCAGAAGTACAGCGTATAGTATCCTGCTGACAGAATGTGGTCGGCTGGCCATAGTACTCCCCGGCTGTCTGCGCTAATCCAGTCCCAGCAGTTCCCGGGCTGACTCATCGTTCCAGTCAGCCATAAATATCTGGGAACTGCCGTCGGACGTTCGGGTACTGCTCCAGGCCAGCTTTTCGCCGTCCGGTGAGAATACCGGCAGGATATCGGTACCTGCCGTGTTGGTCACCCTGACCGGGTCCTTCAGACCATCCACATCGACCATAAACAGTTCGAAATTGGCGTGTCCCAGGACATTGCTGGAGTAGATGATGTAATCGCCGCTGGGATGGAAGTACGGCCCCCATGACACCATGGACTCCGCCGTCAGCTGACGCTGATTGGAACCGTTCACATCCATGGTCCAGATTTCAGCACTGTTGCCGTCCGGATTGAAACGCCGCCAGACTATCCTCTGGCCATCGGCACTGAAAAACGGTCCGCCGTCGTACCCGGGAGAGAACGTCAGCTGTTGCACATCACTGCCATCGGCATTCATGATGTAAAGGTCCATAAAGTAGGAACTGTCGTCTTCGAACAGCTTCTGTTCCGCCTGGCTGAGCTGTCGCTGGTAGGCTTCCCGGTTGGAGGCAAACAGGATCTTGCTGCCGTCAGGTGAATACGAGCCCTCGGCGTCGTAGCCGGGTGCATTGGTCAGGTTTACCAGGCCACTGCCATCCGGATTGGCCTGGTATATATCGTAGTAGCGATCATAGTCCCAGGAATAGGCCCGCTCCTGACCACTGTTGCGGAAAGCTATCTCTTCCGCCTGTTTACGTCGCGCCTGGGGATCCTCGTGGGTTGAAGCGAAAATTACCCGATCCAGGTCAGGATGAATCCAGGCACAGGTAGTCAGACCGGTTCCCGGCGAAACCCGGTTGGTTACGCCGGTAGCCAGATCCCTGATAAATATCTGGTAAAACGGATTGTCACCGGCTATCTCGCTCTGATAGATAAACTGGCTGCCGTCGGCACTGAAATAGCCTTCCCCAGAACGCCTGCCCGCGGTGATCAACTGTCGGGTATTGGTCAACAGCAGGCCTTCATTCTCATCCAGGTTGCCGCTGGCCTGGGGCAGGGCACTGTCACTCGATGTGGCACCGCTGTAGCCGTCCACTGCCGGTTCCTCCGGGGCGGCATCACTGTAGGTCGTGGCGCCACTGGCACCGTCCGGGGCCTGGGCTTGCAAGCCAGTGGAGGAAAGTAGCAACGGTGCCGTCAGCAACGGAAAGATCAGCTTCTTAATACGCAAATTCATTTTCACCATCCATTCCGGATACCCGGATTCAATGTTGCCAGCGCCTTTCAGTGATTGAACGCCAGCTTCTGAGGAAAAAGCCCGAACAGACCGCCGGTGTGAATGAATACCACCCTTCGGGCGTCAGGCAGGCGGGTTGGCAGCCCTTGTTGCGCTTTTTCCAGCTCAGTAACCATGCCATGGAACGCTTTACCTGTATAGACCGGATCGAGGAACAGCCCTTCCAGGCGGGCCAGTTCGGCGATGGTGGAAAAAACCTCGGCGCCGGCCTCTCCGTAACCCGGTCCCACGAAGCCGTCCAGGGTGGTTATACGCAGCCCGTCGATGTCCAGTTCGATGCCGTAGCGGGATTGCCACAGGGCCAGATCGCGGCTGATCTTGTTGTGGAAATACCGCTCATCATCACAGACATTCACCGCGGCAATGCGGGCCCGGATATCAAACAGCTCGCGTCCTGCGATAAGCCCACCCTGGGTTCCACCGGAGCCGGTGGCAATCACGATGTAGTCAGGATCAATCTGCTGGCGTTCAAAATCTTTCCGAAGCTCCTCGCAGGCGGCGACATAGCCCCATAAACCGACTTCATCGCTGGCGCCCACGGGAATATAGAACGCCCTGGATCCCCGGGCCAGACAGTCCTGCTGCAGATCCCGGGCGACCTTCTCGTGTCCCGACCAGCGCTTTACCGGAATATAGGTGATCCGGGCACCGGCAAGGTAGTCCAGCAACAGGTTTCCGTCGGCGGTATCCGGCTTTTCGCCGCGTAACAGCAGATGCACGCTCATGCCGAGTCGCGCACCGAGAATTGCCGTGGCACGACAATGATTGGACTGGACGCCACCGCAGGTAATCAGGGTGTCGCAACCCTCCTGCCGGGCCTGGGCAATACTGAATTCAAGTTTACGCACCTTGTTGCCGGACACTTCCAGTCCGGTCAGTTCATCGTGCTTGACCCAGATATCAACGTCGGCGAAGCGTTGGGAAAACCGATCCAGTCGCGTTAACGGTGTAGGGGTTCTGGCAAGTTCAAGTCTGGGAGGCCAACGCATGGGTTTTACCCTGTCTGTGCTGTTGAGACTCTGCCAGCGTCAGTCTGTTGGACTCGTAAAAACGGGATGAGGTGCCGCGGCACTTCATCCCGTTGACAGCCTGCCGGTAAACAGATCAGCGCTTGGCTTCTTCCCACATGGGTTTCTCTTCCGGTTCATTATCCAGTGGTTCGCGAGCTTCGCCGTAGAGAAACAAATCGGTTAGAACGGCCCGCAGGTGAATGGATGCGTTCAGGTTGTCGACAATTTCAGAGCCTATCCTGGCCTGGGCAAGGATAAAGCCCAGTGCTGCGCCGGCCTTATTGCAATCGTCGGCAATCAGCTGCTCGAACTTGTCTGCGCTGTTGGAAAATTCCTTCACCAGGTTCTGCATGGCCTGCAACATGCCTTCCAGGGTTGGTCGTGCATGGGGTCCTGGACCCGTGGCCTCGAGATCGGCAGGACGCCCCTGGGCCGCGTAGGCCAGCAGGAACTCATAGCCTGATTCGATGGTTTCGATGTCGTCGCTAATCACTGTACAGTTTCTCGATTGAAAGGTAGTAATAAATGAAAACCCGCGGACCGCGGGTTTCTGTGTGACGGAGCTTTTTTAGTGGACTCGTCTTAAGTAGACTCGGTTTCAGAGGACTCACCTCTCGTAACGGGTCTGCCTGTTATCGCAGAGTTGCCTGTAATGGCTGGTCTGCTATCCGCTCAGCGGCAGGGCGGAGACAAACTGATCAACCTGGCGCCGCCGGGACCCGGAGAACGGATCAGGAACGCTGTCCATCGGTCAGACTTTCGCGCTTGATCTCTCGCCTGATCTGCCTGCTGCTATTCCGCTTCCTTGGGTGACCACTTGGTGGTGTCGTGATTTGCTGTCATCTCCTCTTCCGATATCCAGCCCTTGATCATGGATCGGGTATAGAACAGCTTTTCCGGCCGCAGAGCGAAATAGATATGGGTTGCCGCCAGGGCGATAAGCGCCAGGGTGGAAAGTCCATGGAGAAGGAATACCAGGCCCAGCGTGCTTTCCGCCATGCTGTTGGTGCGATCCCAGAATGGTGTATCGATCTGCATGAACAGCAATACACCGGTGATGATCACCGTGCCAGCCACAATGGTAACCGCCCAGTGCATACCCTTCTGTTCGAAGGAGTACTTGCCCGGCTTCTGCGTTGAATCAAAGGGTTCACCGAAGTCTTTGGGGCTGAGAATCATGGACTTGAAATCCTGCCAGAACAGGGAACGAACAATGTGGAAGACCACAACGAAAGTCAGGATCAGGCCGGAAATCCAGTGGATGTTCAGCCAGGCGATGCGCCAACCGAGAATCGGCGCAACACCGGTGATTATCAAGGCGAAGATGGACAGCGCCATGATCCAGTGGAATGCCCTGTCAATGGCTTCGTGGCGATTGACCCGCCGACCTTCCGCCGAAGGCTTTTCCATCTTCTTGTTGGCGAGTGCCGCCATGATGATGGCGTGTGCTGCCAATAAAACCAGCACCGCAACGGCCACGACCCAGAGCAAATCCCAGGAGACTCCGAGAATTACTTCCTCACCCCAAACATCGCGCTTATAGCGAACAATCTCACCCACGTTACTTCCCCTTAAACATTCTTGTTATTCAGTAAATATCGAAAACCAACGGTTCCAGTTGTTGTTGTTACCCGCGTACTGCCCGCTTTACCAGGTTTTCCATCAGCGGCACCTTGAAATGATTGTAGTTCAAGGGACGGGCACCTTCGGTGGCAATTGCGGCCACCTGGTTGGCGGTGTCTTCATTCCGCGGTCGGCCTCGCAAAGCACGCTCCACGTCGGTCAGACGACGGGGTACACATTCCACGGCGCCACAGGCCAGTCTGGCGTCCTGGATGGTATCACCGGAAACCCTGATGGCAGCAGCTACGCTGACCAGGGCAAAATCCCAGACATTGCGGTCAGCTACTTTTTCAAAGTAGAACTCCGCATCAGCCCAGGTATCCGGGATCCGTACCGCGGTGAGGATTTCACCCGGCCGCAAAATGGTCATGTTTTCAATGTCCAGGGCGGGGCCGACAAAGAAGTCCTCCGCAGCCACAGTTCGCTGGCCGCTTTCGCTGCTGATCACCATGGTTGCGTCCAGGGCGACCAGTGCCGGTGCGGTATCGGAGGGACTTACCGCCACGCAGCGGCTTTGACCGAACAACGCATGTTCACGGTTCAGACTCTCCGGGGCATCGGCGTAACAGATATTGCCTCCGGCGCGATAGCAGTCCAGGCCGCGACGGTAGTACCAGCAGCGCGCGTCCTGGGCCAGGTTTCCGCCCAGGGTTCCGACGTTGCGGATCTGCGGGCTGGCCACCTTGCCGGCGGCTGTGGACAGCAGGCCGTAACGGGACTGAATCAGCGGGTGATTGGCGATCTCTGTCAGTGTCGTCAGCGCGCCAATTTCGATGCCGCTACTGGTTTCGCTGACACCCTTCCAGGCATCGATTTTGGTCAGCTCGATCATCGCCGCAGGACTTTTGTTGCGGTCCTTCAGCCAGCCGTAGGTATCCTGGCCGCCCGCCAGCAGCCAGCCCTGGTCTCCCAGGGTCGATGCCAGCGCCAGCGCGTTCGCTTCATCAGTAGGCTGATAAAGTTCGATGTCGGGCATTACGTCATGAGTAGTAGCTACCATATCAACCTCGGAAATTGTTCTGGGCAAGAGGCTTCGCTGCTTCGGAAGTCCCTGCGTAATGATTAACGATCATATCTGTGGTAACCGGCGCCGTATTGAACATATGGCCTTCTGTAGCATCCCACAGGGCCGATGCCAGTGCTGCAGCCACCGAACCCTGGGCGGGCTCGCCGACACCGCGGGCACCCACCGGATTTTCCGGGTCGGGCAGGTCCACACCGCCAGTGGTCATCTGAGGCGGGGTGTCCAGGATGGTGGGAACCTTGGCCTGCCAGTAGCCGGTACTGGCGGGCAGGCCGTTCTGCGGATCGTAGAGATGCCGCTCGTAGCCGGCCAGGCCGATGCCCCAGGTGGCGCCTCCGCGCAGCTGATTGTCCAGCCCCTGGGGGTGAACGATGGTGCCGCAATCGGAAAAATTCACCAGGTCCTTGATTTCGTATTTACCGGTTTCCGTGTCCAGTTCAATTTCCATCATGGCCACGCACAGACCGGGAGGCGTGCCCTCGTGGCGGGGATCATTGAAAACCCCCAGCAATCCGGTGCCTGCCAGTCGATCCACCGAGAGCTTGGTGAACGCATCCAGCTCATCAGGATATTCCTGGCCACTGAAGCGGCCACCCAGTTCCACGCCGCGCTGGGCGACTTCGGCGTAGCTCATGCCCACACCGGGATTCGAGGTGCGGAATACCCGGCTGCCGTCGACATCGTAATCCGCTGCCTGTCCGCCAAGATCCATGGCGGCAATATCTTTCATCTTGGCCAGCAGATCCTGTGCAGCACCGAAGTTGGTGCGGGTATTGGTGAATATCGAGTTACTGCCATCCTGTGGTGAGGTCATGGGCACATGACGGTCGGTACGACCGGTGACCACGTCGCACTGATCCCACTCCATCTTCAGTACTTCAGCAGCCGCCCGCGAGGTTGACGCGAAGGAATACGTGCCCAGGTTACCAACGCCGCTGTGTATTTTCAGCCGGCCGTCCGGAGCCAGGCGGACGATACCGTCCATGCCGCTGCGCCCGGCGTCGTGATAGCCCTGGCCAATGCCGATACCGGTAATCTTGCTGCCGTTACGCTGTCGACTGCGGGTTATACGCTCGTTGTAATTGAACGCCTCTTCCGCCATGGCAATGGCTTCAGGCATGTAGGCGCTGGTTACCGGACTGCGACGCGGTCCATGGGTGTCGCCATTTTCAACGGCATTGACTTTGCGGATTTCCAGGCGGTCCATGCCAAGCTCCTGAGCCGCCATATCCAGGATCGGCGCAATGATCGGCGCGATCTGATTCTGGCCCGGCCCACGCTGTGCGCCGCGATGGCCGGTGTTGGTGCCGATTCCGGCACCGCGGAAACGTACCGCTTCCGTCTGGTAGAGCATACTGATGGCATCTGCTGCGGAGGAGTGGTCACCACCCCCGCCCTTGCCGCCGTTATCCTGAATGATGTAGAGATCCAGTGCCGCCATGCTGCCGTCCGGCTTGAAGCCGGCCTTGATCCAGCCCTGGAAGCCCACCCGGGCTCCACCGATGAATGCCTCTTCTTCGCGGCTGATGCGCATCATCACCGGCCGATTGATCTTCTGCGACATTTTCGCCGGGATAGCCATGCTGGGAATGCTGTTGGGACGGGCCTTCTGACCGAAACCACCACCGGTGGCCTCGTTGATGAAAACAAAGTCCTCAATGGGACAGCCGACAATCTGCGCCATCCCTTCTGCCAGCGGTGACAGGCTCTGGGAGGAGCCGTGCACGAAGCACTTGCCGTTTTCCCAGTAGGCAAAGGCACTGCGGGGCTCCATGGACATGTGTGGGTAGCCGGCCGTAGTGAAGGTGCTTTCGTAGACAACGCTTGAAGCACCGAAGGCCGCTTCCAGATCACCGTATTCCCAGGTGGACTGGGCTTCCGCAGTGGGTTCGGCGCCATTGCGGAATGCCGTAACCTGGTCACGGGACCATTCGTACCGGGCAAAGCCCTGGCGGAACACAAAGCTGTTACCACCGTTATAGGCTTCGGGCCCGCCGGGCTGCATGCTGTCCAGCGGATCCAGCACAAAGTCCAGCCGCTCAAAGGTGACGGCGATGCGCTCCAGGGCATTTTCAGCCGTCTTCTCGTCAACCGCTGCCACGGCCAGAATCGGTTCGCCGATCAGGGTGGGTTCGTTGGTCAGCACCTTCAGACCGGTACTGTTGGCCTCACCGTCCGGATACACGTCGTCGGCGGTCAGAATGCCGAACACGCCATCCATTGCCAGCGCTTCCGAGGGGTCGATGTCAACCACCCGGGCATGAGGAATCGGGCTGGTGAGCAGGCGCACGTAGGCCATGCCTTCCCGGGAGTAATCCTCGGCGTACTTGATCCGACCTGTAACCTTGCCGGGAACGTCGGGTGGGACAAAATCTTTACCGATATGCATATATGCCATGTTGACTACCCTACCTCAGCGGCTCTGAGAACACCGCGAATATATGATTCATAAGCACCACAGCGGCAGATATTGCCCGCCAGCGCCTGCCGGACATCGTCCCGTGTCGGATTCGGGTTGGCCCGCAACAATCCCACTGCCGACATCACCTGTCCCGGTGTGCAGTAACCGCACTGGGGTGACAGCTCGTCGACAAAGGCCTGTTGTACCGGGTGCAGGTCACCATTGGGCGATTCCAGCCCCTCCACGGTTTCGATTCGCTGATCTTTTACCGAGTGAGTGAGAATCGAGCAGGCATAGTTGGGAGTGTCATCCACCAGCACCGTACAGGCACCGCACTCGCCGCGGTTACAGCCCAGCTTGGTGCCGGTCAGACCGAGCTTGTAACGCAGTGTGGAGGCCAGTGTTTCATTCGGCGCCACGTCGACGCTGCGCGTCTGGCCGTTAACATTGATTCGGATGAGGCGTTCAACAGCACCAGCCGGACGCGACTGGCCCTGAGCTGCATACCACAGCGAGGTTGAGGAGACTGCCACACCAGAGGCGATTACACCTTTGATGAAGCGCCTACGCGTTAGTTTTGGATTCACGGCTTGTGCGCCTCCTTGGAATTAGGAAATGAGCTTTGCAGGCTTACAGATATCTTCATGCTAGGGGAGGGAAGAGTAAATCACCTCCGGCCAATTATCAAGTAATAGAGAAGTGCCCAGACTCTGAAATACTGCGGCTTGCGGCGTAATCGGTCAATGCCGTTACCGGGCCGGAATAACCCTGCTCTGCCAATGACGGCAGGCCCCGCTGCCGGCGACTGACAGCCCCCGGATCGGTACAGCCGGAATTGACCACATGGCCGGCCACCCCGGGGCCTCTGCCATGGGCTGTCGATCGTCGTCGGCCGGCGCCTGCAACACACCTTATTTTTACTTATTTTTCAGCAGGTTATTATATATTGTCGGAAGCGTATAATAGTGTCGGCGCTTGACATATATTCTGCCGGTGGTATTGTGACCGGCCCTTCCGCTGAGGTGTGCAGCCGCGGTCTTCAACAGAAGGGATACAGGTTGAAATACCGAGCCTCGTCAGGATACCCCAGCAGCTCATGTCATCATGGAAACCAACAGGGCCAGTGCCCTGGATGGACGGGGGACTAACGGTGACGAAAATCAGGCCGTCGGGCCACAGAACAGCATAAGACAATCGGTGGATCAGCACCCTTGGAAAGGCTGGTTAACAGCCAGGCCGATTGCCAGCAAGAGAAAACTTATACCTATGAAAAACAACGGCTTTGTTCCTCCCAAGTTTGGTTATCCCGAGCAAGTCGGCCTGTACGACCCCGCCAGTGAAAAAGATTCCTGCGGCGTGGGATTCGTGGCCAACATCAAGGGTGTTCCCAGTCACCAGATCGTGCTGGATGCCTACCACCTGAATTCCCGGATGGATCACCGGGGTGGCTGCGGATTCGAAGCCAACACCGGTGACGGGGCCGGTATCCTCATGGGCCTGCCACATTCCTTCTTTCACAAGCTGGCCCGGGATGAACTCGGCGCCGAGCTTCCCGAAGCCGGCAAGTATGCAGTGGGCAACATTTTTCTGCCGCAAATCCGTGAAGAGGAACAGCGATGCCGGGACGTGATTGCCCGCATTGTCGCCGAGGAAGGCCAGCACCTGGTGGGCTGGCGGGAAGTGCCCATCGATCCTGATGGTGCTGATGTGGGTCCCGCCGCCCGCATGGCCCAACCGCGTATCGAACAGCTTTTCATCAGTGCTGCTGATGACCTCAGCCGCGACCAGTTCGAACGGGTACTGTACGTGATCCGTAAACGCTTCACCCATGCTCTCCGGGGAGACACGTCACTGACCGAGGCCAAGCAGTTCTACGCCTGCAGCCTGTCGACCAAGGTCATCGTTTACAAGGGTATGCTGACCCCCGGCCAGCTGTTCCCGTTCTACCAGGACCTGACCAACCCGGCCTGTGAGACCCACCTGGCCATGGTCCATTCCCGCTTCAGCACCAACACATTCCCCTCCTGGGACCGGGCGCAACCCAATCGGTTCATGAGCCACAACGGCGAGATCAATACCCTGCGGGGCAACGTCAATCAGATGGTGGCCCGGGAAGGCACACTCAGTACCGACCTGTTCGGTGACCGGCTGCCGGAGATGTTCCCCATAATTGATTCAGACTGTTCGGATTCCGGCAGTTTCGACGCGGTACTGGAATTCCTCCTTCTGGGTGGCCGTTCCCTGCAGGAAGCGGTGATGATGATGATTCCGGAGGCCTGGCAGTCCGACCGCAACATGGCCCAGGTCAAGAAGGATTTCTACGAGTACCACTCCACCATCATGGAACCCTGGGACGGTCCGGCGTCCATCGTTTTCACCGACGGCCAGTACATCGGCGCGGTGCTGGACAGGAACGGGCTGCGTCCCAGCCGCTACTACGTCACCCATGACGACAAGTGCATCATGGCTTCCGAGGTCGGTGTACTGCACGTGGAGCCGGAAAACGTCAAGCTCAAGGGTCGGCTGCAGCCGGGCAGGATGTTCCTGCTGGATTTCGATGCCGGGCGCCTGATTCCCGACGAGGAGCTGAAGCAGACCATAGCCGGCAAACGCCCCTACGGTGAATGGCTGGCAAACCAGAAAGTGACCCTGGCAGACCTGTCCCGGGAAAGTGCCGCCCATTCCCTGGATTCAGGCGACATCCTGCCGCGCATGAAAGCCTTCGGCTATACCACGGAAACCATGCAGTTCATGCTGTTACCCCTGGTGACCGAAGCCAGGGATCCGCTGGGCTCCATGGGCAACGATTCGGCCCTGGCCTGCCTGTCGGACAGGCCGCGCATGATTTACGACTATTTCAAGCAACTGTTCGCCCAGGTAACAAACCCGCCCATCGATTCCATTCGCGAAGAAGTGGTGATGTCCCTGGAATGCTTTATCGGACCTGAAGGCAACCTGCTGGAAACCCGTGAATCCCATGCTCACCGACTGAGCCTCAAGCACCCGATTCTGTCCAACAAGCAGCTGTCCACTATCAGGGAAATGGATTACCGCGGCATGCGGTCGCAGGTGGTGGATATCACCTACGAAGCCGGCGCCGGGGATGGCTACCGCCAGGCACTGGACCGGATCTGTGAGGAAGCTGCCCAGGCAATCAGCGACGGCTATGCGTTCATCATCCTGTCGGACCGCAACGTGGACCAGGACCGGATTGCAATCAGTGCCCTGATCGCCTGTGGTGCGGTACATCATCACCTGATTTCCAGGCACCTGCGAACCCGGATCGGCATCGTCCTGGAAACCGGCGAAGCCCGTGAGGTACATCATCACTGCCTGCTTACCGGCTACGGTGCCGACGCCATCAACCCCTACCTTGCTTTCGAAGCCCTGTGGAAAGCCAACCAGGATGGACTGCTGGGCGACGATTACCCGGACGAGGATTCCCTGGTAGCAGCCTACAAGAAAGGCGTGGCCAAGGGCATGCTGAAAGTAATGGCGAAAATGGGTATATCCACCCTGCACTCCTACAAGGGAGCACAGATATTCGAAGCCGTGGGTCTGGCCAGGGAAATTATCGATCGCTGCTTCGTCGGTACCGCCAGCCGTATTCAGGGCATCAATTTCGACGTGCTGGTGGAAGAGGCTGAACGCCGGCATCAGCTGGGCTACCCCACGGTGCAGCAGGAATTGATTCCGGTGCTGCCAAATCCCGGAGATTTCCACTGGCGAACCGGTGGCGAGGCCCACATGTGGAATCCCAGCACCATCTTCAATCTCCAGGTTGCCGCTCGCACCAACAGTGCGGAGGCTTACCACGCTTTCGCCCGATCGACCAATGAGGATGCCACCCGTAAATGCACCATCCGCGGCTTACTGAAATTCCGCACCGGGGTCCAGCAATCCGTTCCCGTCGAGGAAGTGGAGCCAGCCGCCGAAATCGTCAAGCGCTTTGCCACCGGCGCCATGAGTCTCGGTTCCATTTCCACCGAGGCCCATGAGTCCCTGGCCGTGGCCATGAATCGCCTGGGCGGCAAATCCAATACCGGCGAAGGCGGGGAAGACCCGGTTCGTTTTCAGCCAATGGCAAACGGTGATTCCAAGCGATCCGCCATCAAGCAGGTGGCTTCCGGCCGGTTCGGTGTAACCATCTGGTACCTGAGCAACGCCGACGAACTGCAGATCAAAATCGCCCAGGGCGCCAAGCCTGGAGAAGGCGGTGAACTGCCAGGTCACAAGGTGGATGACTACATAGCCAGGATCCGCCATTCAACGCCAGGCGTTGGCCTGATCAGCCCGCCGCCCCACCACGATATCTACTCCATCGAGGATATCGCCCAACTTATTCATGACCTCAAGAATGCCAATCGTGCGGCCCGCATCAGCGTCAAGCTGGTATCCGAAATTGGCGTTGGCACCATCGCCGCCGGCGTTACCAAGGCCAAGACAGATCACCTGGTTATCGCCGGCCATGACGGCGGAACCGGTGCCTCGCCACTGACCTCAATAAAGCATGCAGGCCTGCCGTGGGAACTGGGAATTTCCGAGACTCACCAGACCCTGGTAATGAACAACCTGCGGTCGCGGGTTGTCCTGCAGACCGACGGGCAATTGAAAACCGGCAGGGACATTGCTATCGCCGCCCTGCTCGGGGCAGAGGAGTTCGGCTTTTCCACCGCGCCTCTGATTACCCTGGGTTGTATCATGATGCGCAAATGCCATCTGAACACCTGCCCGGTGGGCATCGCCACCCAGGACCCCGTGCTGCGCAAGAAATTCAAGGGCAAACCCGAACACGTCGTCAATTACCTGTTCATGATTGCCGAGGAATTGCGCGAGATCATGGCCAGCCTGGGCGTGCGAACAGTGAACGAAATGATCGGTCGCGTGGACCTGCTGGATACCGAAGCCGCGGTCAATCACTGGAAAGCCAGGGGACTCGACCTGTCGTCGATCCTGCAGCCAGCCCGGAAAGTGTTTCCCGATACACAGGTTTACCAGTGTATGGAACAGGATCATGGACTGGACAAGGCCCTGGACAATGAACTCATCCGGCTTGCCACGCCAGCCCTCGAATCAGGCGAGAAAGTACTTATTGAACATGAGGTCATTAACATCAATCGCGTTGTTGGCACCATGCTTTCCAATGAGGTGGCAAAGCGCTTTGGCGAGAAAATGCTGCCAGATGACACCATCAACATCAAGCTCCACGGATCGGCAGGTCAGAGTCTCGGTGCATGGCTGGCCAAGGGCATCACTATCACCGTCGAAGGTGATGCCAACGACTATGTCGGCAAGGGATTGTCCGGAGGCAAGGTGATCATTTACCCACCGAGGAACAGTACGTTCAAGGCCGAGGAAAATATCATTGCCGGTAACGTCAACCTGTATGGCGCCACCGGTGGAGAAGCTTATTTCCGCGGCATTGCTGCCGAGCGATTCGCAGTACGCAACAGCGGCGCGAGCGCGGTGGTTGAAGGTATCGGCGACCACGGTTGCGAATACATGACCGGCGGTCGCGTGGTGGTTCTTGGCAGTACCGGCCGGAATTTCGGTGCAGGCATGAGCGGCGGAATAGCCTACATCTGGAATCCGGACGGAAAATTTGTCGACCAGTGCAACATGGAGACTTTCGAGCTGGAAAACCTGACCATGAGCGCCGACATAGCCGAGTTGAAAGAGCTGATAGAAAACCATCATGCCTACACGGACTCACCGGTGGCCAGGCGCATTCTGGATAACTGGGAAACCAGCGTGGCGCAATTCGTCAAGGTCATGCCCACCGACTACAAACGGGTTCTGGCTGAGCGTGCAGCTGCCGCCAGCGCTGCCTGAATTCAGACCGGCAACCGCTTGCCCGGGTACTAGATTACTTTCGACAGAGAAACACAAATGGGAAAACCAACCGGCTTTAAAGAATTCGTTCGAGAAGTGGAGCCCTACCGTGATCCACAGGAGCGACTCCTGGATTACCAGGAGATTTACACGCCTCATGATGAGCAGCATCTCAAAACGCAGGGCGCCCGCTGCATGGACTGTGGCGTGCCGTTCTGCCAGTCAGAGGATGGATGTCCGGTCTACAACCTGATTCCCGAATGGAACGACCTGGTCTATCGCGGCAGGTGGCGGGATGCACTGGATCGATTGCACAAGACCAACAATTTCCCGGAATTCACTGGCAGAGTATGCCCTGCCCCCTGCGAAGGCTCCTGTGTTCTTGGCATCATCGAGCCCGCTGTTACCATCAAGAACATAGAGAACGCCATTATCGACCGGGGTTTCGAGGAAGGCTGGAGTGCCCAACCCCCCTGCTGCTCGTAGTGGCAGGAAGGTGGCGATTGTCGGCTCGGGACCTGCGGGACTGGCAGCCGCAGACCAGTTGAATCAGTCTGGCCACGAGGTCACGGTTTACGAACGTGACGACCGCATTGGCGGCCTGCTGATGTACGGCATTCCCAACATGAAGCTGGACAAAGACGTTGTTGATCGAAGAATCAAATTGTTGATGGATGAAGGCATCAGCTTCGTAGCGGGAGCCGATGTCGGCGGAACCGGACCTGACAGTATCGACATCAAGGAGTTAATAGATGGAAACGATGCAGTACTGCTGGCAACAGGCGCGACCACGCCGCGCGACCTGAAGATCCCGAATCGCGACATTGACGGCATTCACTTTGCCATGGATTTTCTCCGGGCGCACACCAGGAGCCTGCTGGATTCCAACCTGAAAGACGAAGCCTACATCAGCGCCAGGGATAAGAACGTTATAGTCATAGGTGGCGGCGACACCGGAACAGACTGCATCGCCACGTCATTGCGTCACGGCTGCAAATCGCTGGTTAATTTTGAAATCATGCCAAAACCTCCGGTAGATCGCCCACCGGACAATCCCTGGCCACTATGGCCAAAGATATACCGGGTGGACTACGGGCACGAAGAGGCAACCGCGAAATACGGCAATGATCCCCGGGAATTTTCCGTTTCCGGCAAGGAATTTGTTGTCGATGACAACGGTAAGCTTGTGGGTATCAACACAGTGGAGGTGGACAGTAATTTTCAGGAGATACCTGGCACGGTGAAGTTCTGGGAAGCCGAACTCATTCTGCTGTCCATGGGTTTTCTCGGCCCGGAGCACTATGTCAGTGAACCGTTGGCGCTGGAACTCGATCAGCGTTCCAACTACAAGGCCGAGTACGGTCAGTTTCAGACCAACGTCGACAAGGTATTTGCCGCCGGTGATTGCCGACGCGGACAGTCGCTGGTGGTCCGCGCAATCGATGAAGGTCGAAAGGCGGCTGAGGCGATAGACTGCTTCCTGTCCTGAGGACAGCGCTGCAGTACCTGCCGCGCTGTGTACACCAGGGCCGGTTAACCGGCTTCTTCCACGTCGTAGAAGCCCAGCGCCTGCAATTCGAACAACTGCCGGTAGAAGCCGCCGTCACGCTGCATCAGCACCTGGTGAGACCCCTGTTCGACAATCCGGCCATGATCGAACACCAGGATGCGGTCGACCTGCCTCACGGTGGAGAGCCGGTGGGCAACGATTATCGCCGTGCGATTTTCCATCAGATTCCTGATGCCATCCTGGATCAGCTGTTCGGTGATTGAATCCAGGCTCGATGTAGCTTCGTCGAGAATCAGAATCGGTGCGTCCGCCAGTATCGCCCGGGCTATGGCAACCCGCTGGCGCTCGCCCCCGGACAGCTTGATGCCACGCTCCCCTACCAGGGTTTCATAGTCGTTCTCAAGACGGGATACGAATTCATCCGCGTGGGCTTTGCGGGCGGCGTCGACAATCTCGTCACGACTGGCGCCCGGGCGGGCGTAACCGATGTTCTCTGCCAGGCTGCGGTGAAACAGGATGGGTTCCTGGGGAACCAGTGCGATGGCCCGGCGGAGACTGGACTGCTGTACCTCGGCGATATTCTGTCCATCAATAACTATCCGGCCATAGTCGAGATCGTACACCCGGCGCAGGAGATTGACGAAAGTGGACTTTCCGGATCCGGATTCCCCCACCAGGGCCACCTTTTCTCCCGGAGCGATAGACAGTTCCAGGTCCTCGAACAGGGGCCTGGGCTGGTTCGGATAACGGAAGCCGATTCCCTGGCATTGGATTTCACCGCGGCCGGGAACAAATTGTGGCGCACCCGGCATATCGGCAACCTGGTAGTCTGTCCTGCTGATGGCAACCAGGTCGTCCAGCTCATTTACCGACCTCTGCAGGTTACGTACCTGCCAACCGATATTACGCAGGTAGCCGTTGACCAGGAAGTAACTGGTTATCACAAATACCACGTCGTCAAGGACAGCACTGTCCTGTGCAGAGAGCACCATGACGATCACCAGCAGTCCGCCCAACAGCATCAGGATCATCAGGGACTGCACCGCGCCAGTGTCGATACTGCGCAGCCATGCCCGGCGGGACTTGCGTCGCCAGTCGTCGGTGATCGCCGCAATCCGCCGGTCCTCCTGTTGTTCGGTACCGAAGGACTTGATCACTGAATTACAGGTAATGGCATCGGCCAGTGATGCACCAAGGTGGGTATCCGCACGGTTGGAAACCTTGTTGGCTGTTGCCACGTAGCGGAGTGACAGGCTGATGCTCACCACGAGGAAAACCACCACCGCCGAGGCAAAGTAGAGGCCCATCAACGGTTCCCGGATAAACATGGACACCGAGATTCCGACAAGCAACAGCAGAGCCGGGCCGGTATCGATTACGATAATATCCGCCATCTGGTCGTAGGCCCACATTCCCCGAGTGATCTTGCGCACCGTCGCCCCGGAAAAAGCATTGCTGTGCCAGTCAGCGGAAAACCGCTGCACTTTCTCGAAGCCGTCATTGACAATATTGCGCATGGTGTCCGATGAGAAGTACATCCAGGCGCGAAGATAGATCTGTCGAACCAGGGATAACAGGGCAAAAATGCCCAGCAGAAGCCAGATAGCAGACCAGGTGGCCTGACGACTGCCGCCATCTGCCAGGGCCTGTACCCGGGACACCAGTTCGGCGGAAGCACTGGGAATGAAAACCTCCAGCAGCACGGACATGAGCACGCCGGTCACGATGAGACTCAGGCGTACCGGTAAACGGCGCCAGTACGCCCACACGAATGCGAATACTTCCGCGAACGAGACGTTGCGCTTGGAGGCGGACATGAATGGAACTACCTGGATTATGGTGAACGGCGCCGACAGGCGGTTCGAGCTTACCACACCGCATGGAAACGCTTCCAGCCGAAATGACCGGCTGGACAGGGTATACTGGTCATTCTATTACCTGACCCCTGGCAATCACCCGGGCAATACGCCTGGTATTACTGATGTCTTCCAGGGGATTGGCTTCCAGCAATACCAGGTCGGCGCGTTTGCCGACATCCACGGTACCAAGTATACCTTCCAGACCGAAATACTCCGCCGGTTTCAGAGTGGCCGCCTCCAATGCATCCAGGGGCGACAGTCCGGCGCGCACCAGCATCTCCAGTTCCGAATGAAGTGAATAACCCGGTATGGACAGGTTGATAGGGGTATCGGTGCCCGCACCGATGGGTACGCCAGCCTGGTGCATACGATTGGTCAGGAACAGGCTCCATTCGGCAAAAGGCGTAGGATCATTGCCGGCGGCAAGCCGGCTGGCAACCTGGGCCGCCCAGTCCTCGCGGACATTCTCCGGCAACTCCGCCATGGCCTCGGACCAGTCTTCCTTCAGGTACGGAGGTGCTGCGGTCAGGGAATTGAGGCGTAGAGTCGGCACCATCATGGTATCGGCAAGGGCTTCTATAACCCTGTCGCAGGCTTCCTGGTCGTAATTCTCCACTGCCGGCATGCGCTGCAGGGAATGCAGGGTCGATCGAAGCTCAGCGCCAGGTATCCCATCCGGATTCTCCAGCAGCTCCAGGCGGATACCATGAAGTTCCTCCGCATTAATGGCGCAGTCCATTTCAATATTGCGCAGGTGCTCGATGGAATCCACGTAGGGTCCGGCTTCACCGGCACGCATGGACAGTGGCACATGGGAATCCACCGGCAATTCCAGGGAACGGGCAGTCTCCACCAGGGCGTAAAACACTTCCGGACTGGTCATTTCGTAGACCTTGATAAAGTTGACTCCCTGTTCCGCCAGTTCCCTGACCACGGTCCTCGCACGCTCCGGCGTGGGTACGCTGACTCCTATTTCGGGGCGACCGTTGCCGTCATAGACAACGTCGCTGCCGTCCAGCAGCGGGCCGGCAAAGAAAACCCGCGGTGCCAGGGTCGCTTCGTCCCGCATGGCCGCTACGATCGGCAGCATGTTTTCCATCAGGCCGCCGGTATCCCGAACACTGGTTATGCCCCAGGACAGGAACAGGTCCGGCATGGCCGCGGTCAAGCGCTGGTCATAGCTGAGGTGAACATGGAAATCCCACAATCCGGGAATCAGATACCTGTCGCTACCATCGATTACCCTGGCGGCATCAACCGGGCGGGACGCAGGCTGGATCGCGGTAATGCGGTCACCCTGGAAAACAACCGTCTGATCGGGTCTGACCCCGTTACTTGCATCGATGACGGTAACGTTGGTGATGGCGGTACCGGTGCCGGTGGGAGCAGGTTCACCACAGGAAACCAGGAAAAGGGAGACAAGCAGGACGCCTGACAGACTATTACCCGGGGTAATAGCCCGCAGGACCGATGAAGCGATGAAGTTGATCATGAGCTGAGCCGCTACAGTGACTGAAGACAGGACATTAATCCCTTGGCAGCTGCATTTCAACTCCGGAAGGTGTGCCGATGGAGGCTTGTCCGTTGGCCAGGTGCCGGGTCAGCAGTAACCCAGGGGGACACAGCTGCCACCGATGGTCCAGGCCAGCGGTGGCACTGCGCTGGAAGCGGTCAGGGTGAAGGTCACGCCATCGAGATCGGTACTGTCGTTTTTCCAGGTCACCATCACCACGCCATCGACCACGTCGATGCCGTGACGTGTCGTGGTACGAACCTGGGTTGGCGGAATCCCGCTGGTGCCGGCGTCGATATCGGTGAGGGCTGAAAACCGGCCACTCTGGGCCTGCACCAGGATCATCGAGCGATGGTCACCCACTGCCAGCAGTGCCTCGGTAAACCTGGCCTCGTTGCGATAGGTTATGTAGGCTGGGAGTGCAAGGGATGCCAGCACACCGATAATGATAGTGACGATCATCACTTCGATGAGAGTAAAGCCCTGCTGTGTTGCCTTGTCCTGCACGTGTAACCACTCATTGAGGAGACCGGTCCGCTACTTCCCGGCCGGAAAGAAATATAGCGATACCGAATGTTAGCGCGACAGGCAGCGGTTAAGTGTGGTCCAGTTGGCATTCCAGGAAACCTCTGATCTATTAGGGTGTAATTTCATAATTGATCAGAGGTTCCCTAGTTGAATATCCGCTCCAGGGCGCGATTCAGAAGCTGGTCCCCCAGGTCCTCCGGTTCAGCCGGCGCCTGGGTTTCAGTCTGCGCTTCCTGCTCAGTCTGCGGTTGCGATTGCGCTGCTGGGGGACTGTCGGGTGTAGGGGTTGTATCAGTCTGCGCATCCGTTGCGTCACGCTGCCCCCCAAGGGACCGGTCCAGCAGGTCGATAACGCGGTTCTGAACCTCGCGCTGCAGTCGGGCCCTCAGGATTTCCCCGGCATCGGGCAGGCACCGAGGCTGCTCCAAAGTGCCGGTGCAGGCGATGGGCAGGCTGTAGCCACCGATATCATATTCCTCGCTGGCCAGGGTTGCGGTGGACTGATCCACTTCCGTCGTCAGGTTGAAATTGATGGCGTTGGTGGCAAGATTCAACAGCGTGCCCCGGCCGGCAATTCGGAATCCCGGGGACTGGATAAGCATGTCGTCACTGCGGATCACGCCGTTGTTGATGACGACGGTACTGGAGAACGAATCAAATGCGGTACTGGTACCCCGTTGCAATTCACCTGCCCTTCTGCTGCGCAACATGGTTTCCAGCTGTCTCAATACGGCGGCCACGTCCACTCCCTGCAATACACCGTCTTCCACTGCCAGCCGGCCACTGCCACTGAGGGTCTCCTGCAGCGCGGTGACGGTTTCGCCGCTCGCTGATACCGCCAGGTCCACCGTTGCCCGTCCACTCAGGTAACTGGCATCAAGCAGGTCAGACATCAGTGGATCCAGGTCAACGCCCTGCAGCGTCGCCTCCAGATGAGCTTCGGGCCGGGCACCGGTTACAGACAGCCGAACAGCACCCTCGTAACTACCGCGATAAAGCTCTGCGGCCAGTGGTGCCAGGTTCAATTCTCCGCCAGTGGCATTGACGGTGGCGTAGACGCTGCCAAGTTGCAGTCCGCTCACGGTCAGTTCACCGATCTGCGCTTCGCCCAGCAGCGTCAGGTTGCGCAATTGATCAACCGGAATCCGGGTCTCGGCTTCAGCATCGTTCCCGGGAGCAGGATTATCCGCGGCTGACGCCAGGTAGTCGTCCACATTCAGTCGATCGATCTCCAGGGTGAACTCGGCACTGGGCGGACTGAAACTGTTTACCGCCAGGCTACCCTGCAAACCGGTGTCATCCAGGTTCAACACGATGCCGTCCAGGGCCAGGCGACTGGCAGATCCCTCGAACCGGGTTTCCAGCCCGACCTGCTGCAGGGATGCCGGGTTACGGGTCGCCGGATCCGGCTGATTCAGTTGTCGCAACAAGGACCGCAGATTGAAATCCGCCATCACCACCCTGCCCTGGTAATAAGGTTCGTCACGGAGTCGTTCCACTTCGATGTCACCCTGGATATCCAGGCCCAGGCCGCTGACGCTGAAGGAATCAACCACCAGCGAATCCCTGTCCAGGTTTACCTGGCTGGAGGCATTCATCTGCACTGAGGTTGGGGAATCAGCAATGCGCGGCCCGGAAAGCCCGAGGTCCACCTCGATGGGTGACACGGCCAGGTCAGATCTGCCGCCGCTCACCGCCAGGTTCACGGAAAATCGCTCCATGACTTCGCCAAGCGCTGCCTGGCCGAAAGCCGCCAGTACCGGCCCGGGGCTGTTGCTTTCAATAGCCAGGCGACCATCGATTGTGCCGTTGCGATCCGTCATGGCCGAGGCATCCAGTTCACCGCTCAACTGGAAACCCAGGGCACTGGCGGACAGGGACGGGACGGAGATATCTCCCTGCTCCAGGTCGGCATCGAATTCCACGTTTACGTTGAAGTTGCCGTTGGTACCGCTTCGCAGCCGCTCCGATGCCTGATACAGGGCAGACTCCAGCCCCCCCTGCAAGCCGGCACCAATCTGCAGCAGCAGCGGCAGGTCCGGGCCGGCAGCGCTGAGCGAGCCACTGAATCCTGGCGCTTCGCTGTTGATGTCGATAGCACGCAGCCGGCCCGACACGCTGGCACCCGCCAGGCGTGCTTCCAGTGTGGGCACAACGACGCTGCCGTTGGCGGTGTCGGCGTCGAATTCAAGATTAACCGAGAATTCCCGGTCTGAGACCCGCCGCATCTCATTGGCGATGCGCACCAGCATTGACTCACCGCCGCCGCTCACCTGGCCCAGCACTTCAATCACCAGTGGCAGGTCTGGTCCCGATGCCGTGACATTGCCAGCCGCCCGCAGTTCACCCCCGCCGGATTCGGCAATGTCGATATTGCCAGCGAAACCTGCACCCAGCAGGCTGGCCTGCATGGTGGGCACGGCGATTCCCGGGGCGGATCCGCCGGCCAGGGTACCCGAGGCAG
>Ga0070726_10001528_pt1 | contig 23116 bp, 10 predicted proteins | sample tdAd471_FD_67275 | JGI IMG/M metagenome (GOLD analysis project Ga0070726, IMG submission 67275) | Marine sediment microbial communities from the Atlantic coast under amendment with organic carbon and nitrate - tdAd47.1 | ecosystem: Environmental > Aquatic > Marine > Coastal > Sediment | place... | reverse complement strand
ACGAGCCGGGTACGGGGGCCGAGCCGAACTCGCGACGGTCAAGGAGTTTCAGCGGTTCCTCAGGACGCGTCCCGACCAGCGAATAGAGCACCCGACCGCGACGGAGCAGACGCAGTTCGGTCAGGTCGTCCGCCGTCAGTGGGGTGCGTCCGAACTGGTGAAACTGGGCGTTCCCTCCAGACTCGTTCTGGCGAAACTGCACCTCGACGCGAGTCTCATCGTTTGCATTGTTGCGGACTCTCAGGTCGGCGGCAGTCTGCTCCGCATCGGCCAGTTCCGCCTGGAGATAGATCAGCGAATCCTGTCCAGGCGGAGTCGCATCAAACTGCTGAACATTCAGCTTCAGCGAAACGTCGAAGTCGCCCACGAGCGTCTCCTTCAGTGCCAGTCCAGATGCTCGCCACGCATCGCTGCCGGGCACGTTCAGTTCCAGTCCGCGGGGCATCAATGTGAGGTGGCCAGCGTCGCCCCACGTGACAAAGGGGGTCAGGTCGTTGAGCTGAGCAAAGTCATATTCGCGCTTCGCAGTCAGCCTGTCGCGCTGCGAGTCAAGTGCCGTGATGGATAACGGACGCCCGAGAGAAGCACCGGTGATCGCTTCTGCCCGGATCGACAGATTCTCCCAGATCACACTCGAAGTACCCGACTGCTGCGTTTCCACGATCAGCCGCAGCCCCGAGGTCCGAGTGACGGCATCTGTGACCTGCTGCGATGACACCAGCCGGAAATGCGGCGAATCGGCTTCCGCATACAGGTAATGCAGGACGTCGCCTCGACGCGCGAGCCTTAATCGACCTGACCGTGATTCTTCCGCTGGCGAATCGAAGAACAGATACCCGCGTTTGTCCTCAGGCCCCGTGAACAGGGAAGCCTGCAGCACATGCTCCTCAGTTCCGGAACCGTGCCGCTTGCAGCGACGAAACAGCCGACACTCGTTGGCCGCGTCGTCCTGCAACGCAACGTACAACTGCAGATTCGCATCGGCCGGCTGATCAAGCTGCGGAGCGTACCGTTCGAACTCGGCGATGATGTCGAAGTCGCCGCGCAGTTGAACCTGCGGGATAAGAGCGATGTTTGGAAAGCCCTCACTTCCCGGCTGGGTCACGCGGACACCTTCCGGAGTCGAGCGGACGTTGCGATCGGTGTCGCTGCCCGTCACCGCGAACTGTTCGGCATCCAACCCCTGCGAGAAGTCGTAATCGAACGTCGCCGACAGTTCCTCGCGGCGAGCATCGATCGCGTCGGTCTCATGACCGGCCAGTTCCTGCTGACTGACCGGCGGCAGCTCGTGCGGCCAGTCGCCTCGCCATCTCAGCCGCCGCACGCGGGCCTGTGTCTGATCCGAATAATGAAACAGCCCGAAGTGCGGAACCCCGACCTCGCTGACCACACCGGAATGCACGCGGTTTCCGTTAAGACTGATTGTCAGCGTGTCCGCCTGGATTTTCAGTTCAACGCGATTCCAGTCGCCAGCCCGTAGCGGCAGCGAAGCATCTTCGACTGACTCTCCATCCACAGAATCGAGTCCTTCAGGGATTGGAGCACGCCCGAACTGCTCGAACCGCCCGTCGGTGAGTCGATGCTCCACAACTCCCTGCCGCGTGAGCAGCCAGGCGACGCCCCCCAGCGCCGGCGCGACATCGGTCGAACCGGGCTCGTAAAAGTATTCGTAAGCAATGGTCCCGTCTTCGAGGACCGGGCGATGGTACCTCAACAGGCTTTCGCAGAACGAATCGTCCGGCGCGATCCACGTCCGGTTGCCGGTGCTTGTTCCACTCCGCAAGCCGACCAGTTCCACGCTGTCTTCGGCAGTGCCTCGATTGCTCTCCTGGCCAGAGACATCGCCCCGGAGCTGCCAGTCGCCATAGCTGCCACCGGCGATCTCGTCGTAAAAGGTCACCCAGCCGGGGAGATCGGGATGCGTCAACAGATCCACCTCTTCAGAAATCCTGACGTCTCCCGTGACGCGCAGGTCCTTGACGGACCCGTTCGTGTACCACGGACTGTGAATCGCGATCCACGGATCGCCGGTGTGGGGATAGCGAAACACTTCGCGGCCATTGATGAACGTCGTCCTCAAGCCGTCCCGCACGCGAACTCGCACACGCATCCAGTCGAGCATCCGAGTCAACGGCGGATCGATGCGCACTGACCGACTGTCATGTCGGAAGTTGCCGTGCAGGCAAGCCTTCAGGTCGTATCCCGGACCGGCAAAGACACCTCCCACAGCCAGTTGAATGTCGCGGTAGTTGAACGTGGTCAGATCGGCCTCAACATCAAAATCGCCGGCCAGCGGAATTCGATAGTAGAGGTAGTCGTGATCGTGACTGGTGACGTGCGAAACCTGCCCGTCCTGCAGCGACCAGCCCGCCTGTGGATAGCCGTCGCCGGAAGTCTCTGCCGTCATGCGGCTGACCGGCTGCCAGTTCGATAGCGGCCAGTTGACCGCGTTGTTCACGCCCGCAAACGCGGCCGGCTGCCCTGCCATCAACTTTGACTGCCATTCCAGCCAGTGCTTCAGCGCATAGACCTGCCGATGCCAGCGCTCACTTCGCGGCAGATTCTTCAGCGTCCGCGTCTGCTCATACACGACGAAGGCGAGTTCGCGCGCCAGCTCGATCGTCTGCGGATGGCGAGCGGCCTCCCACATCATGACAGCCTCCGGCCCCCGTTCGGCTCGACCACGGTGATCGGCAGCCGCGACCAGTTCGAGGCTCTGTCCGAGCGATTGCCTGGCTGCGTCGAAGTCCCGTTCGGCCAGAGCAATCAAAGTCAGCAGTGCCTGCTGCGAGAGATTCTCAAGAGCACTGTCCTGCGGTCGCTGCAGAATGAGTTCCCGCAGCACTTCGAGTCGCCCCAGCTCTGCGGCGGCATCGACAAGAGCGATCGCCGGTGACACCAGACTTGTGTCGACGCTCGACTCCGACACCCTTCCCGCCTTGATGACCGTGACCAGCGACGCTGGAACAAAGTCGATATCGATGCGGCACGTCTGCTGCGCACTGCCGGGCAACACCCAGCTCACCAGAGTTTCGTACCGCTGCTCGATCGACATCGAGCGAACTCGACGATGAAGCGAGAGCGCAGACTCCGGGACATGCTGCTCTGCGAAAACAGCCAGCCGCACGTCGCTGTCGTCGGCCACAACTGCTCGCGGAGCAGCCAGCAGAACGGCAATCAAGAGGATCAGTCGGTTCATTCCTGGAATTCACAAAGCGTGGACATCTACCGCTGGTAGATCGGCAGCAACTGATAAGCCGGCGTCAAAGCAAGGATCGCCAGCGACGTTGTGTAAGCCTGCCCGAACTTGCCTTCGTTGCCGGTTCCCAGCGGCCAGGCACCGTCGCTCGCCTGTTCCTCAAGCAGGTTGCGGGCAATCTGCGGAAAGATTTCGTTCCACGTTTCACCACCAACCTGAGCCATCGCCTGGCTGCTGTAATAACTCGACAGATAAAAGTACCCGTTCTGCCACGGTCGCGGGTAATCGCGCGAACGGAACCAGCGAACGCCGTCGACGATTCCCGCGTTCTCATGCCGCCCGCCAAGAATCAGCGTCAACATCGCCGACGCCGTATTCGCCAGAGTGATCTGCGGATTGCCCTGCGGGTCCGAAGCCAGCGGTCGGTAACGAAAAACGCCCTTCTCATGCAGACTGGGGTCCGTCTCGTAACACCGCTCCACAAAATCCAGCCCCTCGTCGAAGTACTGCTTCGGCACATTGAACTCAGCATTCCGGGCCGACCGCAGAAACATCAGCGCCCAGCCGGTCACCGACATATCCGACGACGCGTTCGGACTCTCCGGATAGCCGTACCGGAACCCTCCAATATCACTCGGCCTCTGCTTCTTCCGCGTCTGCACCTCGCGATGAAAGATCAGTGCCCGGGCGATCGCGTCCTTGATCCGCAGTGAACGCTCGCCCGACGTCATCCCGTAGACTTCACCGAGCATCAGACCGGCGATCGAGTGGTTGTAGGTCACCGTCTGCGAGGGACTCAGATGCTGCGCCGGCGGCGTGACCGGCAAAAGCGAGAAGTACCCGCGGCGGCGCTGCGTCGAGAGCACAAAATCAATTGCAGCCGAGATCCGCTCGCCATAGGAGCCCTGATCCGGCATGTGCCCGCGCGAAAGAAACGCCATGATCGCCATCGACGTCACCGCCGGCTGAGCCGCATCGTCACTCGGAAACCGCCCGTCTTCTGCCTGCTGGCTGGCCAGCCACGCGAGCCCGTCGTCAACCCCTTCTTCCACCCGGGTCCACTCGCCAGCGGGCAGCGCGTTGCTGAGGCTCGTCGCGCGAGCGATCACGGAATCGTCACCGCTCGCCGCGCGAACGTCACCGACCGCCAGCAGAACCACGATGACGACGAACTTCAGCTGGATCGAATTCCTGAACACGTCCCACCTTCGCATGCTCGAAATGTCCCTCTCGGAGGAATGGACTGCTTACTCACCGCCCGCCGGTCCGCCGATCAGCTTCCGCAGGCGTTCCTGGTACTGCTCGATGGCCTTGCGGTAATCCTCGGGCGGCTTCCGACCGCGGACCTGCCAGAGGCCGTCATCGAGTGTCGAGAGCAGCTTGTTCCACTGGCTGTCCGGCAGACGCTGCCCGGCCGCGAGTGCTCGGAGGGTTTCTTTCGCCTGATCGGATTCGACGATGCGCTCCCAGTCCTGCATCGCGTCCGGCCGTGACGACTGCTGGCTGAGCATCCGCTGCATGTTCTCAGCCATCTTCTCCAACTGCTCGCGCTGCTCAGGCGGCGTCTGCGGGTCGTCAAGCTTTTCCTGAACCGACGCCAGCGACTTTTCGAGCACTTCCTGCATCCGCCGAGCCCGCTCGCGTTCCTCACGCTCCTGGTCGGTGAGTTCGGAATCGGGCTTCTGCTGTTTCTCCTGTTCCTCTTCGGATGGGCGAGCCCCCTTCGGCAACTGCATTGCCATCTCTCTGCGCGCCCTCTTTCGCGCAGCCTCACTGGCTTCGCCCAGGCCGCCCACCCCGCCCTGTTGAAACATCATCGAGTCTGACAGCACACGCAGATTCCGCGGCCGGTTCGGGATGCCCAGCTGTGCCTGAATCCCCGGTTCGCGTTCCAGCCGAGCCAGAAACTGGTCCAGCGTTGGGTCCTGCAGATTCGCGATGTTTGGATCGTCGACCTCGTACTGATCCAGCTCGGCAATGACCGCCCGTCGAATCAGGTCGAAGAGCTTCTCCGCTTTCTCGAATGCGTCGAGCGCCTTGAACTCCTGTGTCTCCGCACGCTCCAGTTGATCCTGCGTCAACGCAAAGCTCGCCGAACTCTGATGAAACGTGACCGCCTCCATCGTGCGATGCAGTTCGCGAATCATGTCGACGATCTCTCCCGGCAACTCGGTCTCGGCCACCTGCTGGAACTGCCCGGAAAGGTCGTCCTCTATGCCCAGCATCTCAATCCGCAGCAGCTCCGTCGCAATCGCCACGGTCCGCTGATCAATCTCTGCCAGTCCGGAATAACTCTTCCTCTGCAGCCGCTCCGCAACCTCCGCCCAGGCATCGGCCCGGTCAGCCACCGTCCGGCTTTCGATGAGTCGCCGACTCACGTAATCGGTAACCTCAGCGTCATCTTCGTTCTCAAAGTTCAACTGCTCGAGCGCGGCATCAAGTTCGCCAAACAGAACAACCAGCTCGTCCGCATTCGACTTCAGCTTCGGAGCCTCGTCCGTCGCACCGGACTCAAGCACCTTGCGAGCGTCGAACGTGATCTCGCGGGCTGCCCGAGCGACCTTCTCCGCCTGCCGCAACACCAGAGCCGCCGTGCCTTCGTCTTCCTTCAGCATCAGCGGCAACGTCTGCTTCACTCGTTCGAACAACTCGTCAGCTTCTTCCGCCAGAGGCGTCGCCGCGTGCAGCCGCATTTCAGCCACGATCATCCACAGGTCCGGACGCTGCGCCTCGCCGACCTGCAGCCAGCCGCTCAGTTCCGTCATCACTTCGTCCTGTCGTTCCGTCAGTTCCGTCAACTGGTCCCGCAACGATTTGCTTTGCCTTCTCAACAGTTCAAGATAGCGGGCCAGCAGTCGCGGATCGTCGCCGAGCATGCGTCCGAACTCGGTCATCATCTCGCGCCGCAGCGTTTCCACTTCGGCATAGCGGTCGAGGTAATCCTGATCGACCTCAATGACGGCCATCTTCCGCCGTAACGGATTCCGGTTCTGCCGCGCTTCACGCATCAGAGTCTGCATCTTCTCGACATAAACCTCGTACATCTCGACGGATTCATCGATCGCGTCGGCCAATGCTTCCTCGCGAGCCACTCGGTCATACCGCTTCAGCAGAGCGGCCAGCATTTCCCGAGCCCGCACGATGTGATGCAGCGCCACCCTGGGCTGGTCGGTACCGAGCGGTTCACGAATCGCGGCGAACACGCGGTCGCGAGCCGGCGTCACATGCGTCGTCGCGATGTGCACCATCTGCAGTCCGACAAACGCGAACTGCTGCTCCTTCGTTTCTTCCCGCAACTCGCCGATATAGGTCTCGACGTCGCCAAGCTGTGTGTCGAGCCGCCGAAACTGCTCAGCCCGGTCCGCGTCCGGAATATTCCGATCAACAACGCGCGTCAGTGCCGTCTCAATCACTTTCAGCATCCGGTCGATCTCAACGACCCGGTCCCGTATCTGCAGATTCTGCCGCCGCGTCTCTCCGGACTCAGCGATGGCCAGCAGCCGTTCGGTAATCCTCAACCGACGACGGCCCGTCTCGGAATTCTGCGAACTCGTCGCCATTTGCGAATTCATGGCGAACAACCGCTCGCGCGGCGCACCTTCTTCCGGACTCTTCGATGGTTGAGACGATCCACTCCCCTGCCCGTCACCGCCGCTGTTCTGAGAATCGCGATCGTTCTCTTCCGACATCGCCTCGTCGTCACTTGCCGACTGTGGCTGGTCGCCCGGCCCACCTTCCGGCTGGTCATCCTGAGGCTTCTCCTCACCTGGCTTCCCGGAGTTCCCCTGCGACTTGCCACTCCCGTTACTCCAGTCCGTCGACGGATTCTCATTCGCCGCACTCTCGCCGCCGTTCCCTGAGTCTCCGTCCGCGTCCTTCCCGTCGGCGGTTGACCTGCTACCGCGCGGCTTTGCGTCACTCGGCTCTTCTGAACCAGCAGCCTTTTCTGTGGCTTTGTCACGCGGCATCCCCAGCTCTCCACCAGTCGGATCGGCCGCGACAAACTCTCGATCCTTCGCATCGCCTGGCTCGCCTTTTGATCCCGCCTCCCCTTTCGAGTCTGCCTTTGAATCACCGGCTGCCACCTTCGCCGGATCGCTCGCCGCGTCACCTTTTCCGTCGGCGTCACCCTCTGCGTTCTCACCTTTCTCTGAAGCCGCCTCGTCGTCTCGCTTCGCGACAGACACCGCCGTCTTCTTCTCGGACTCACCAGAACCGCCGTCCTTAGCTGGCGATCCTTCGTCGGACTTCTCAGCGTCCGAGCCTGCACTCGACTTCCCGTCAGCATCGCCCGACTCTGCTTTCGCGACGGAGTCTCCATTCTTCTCGCTGTTTCCGTCAGCGTCCTTCTGCTTCGATTCGCCCTTCTGGTCGCCGCGAGGTTTCCCGTCAGCATCCGCCGCCGCCACGGTCTCTGGCGACTCACCATCGCCATCACGGACAGTGTCGTCGTCGCTCCTCGAAAATTCTGCATCGCCGGTCGGAGAGTTCTCACCATCGCGTTCTGCCGCATCGGCAAGCATCTTCTGCGACAGCTCGTCGCCCTTTTGAGATGCCGACTGAGCGTCGCTCGCGTCCGCCATCAATCGCTCATCCGACTTGCGATCACCCGGCTGCGACTCGCCATTCGCTGACCCTCCAGCTTCCTGCCGATCAGCCTTCTCGCGTCCCGCCTGCGCGAGTGCCCGTCGATCCGCAATCGCTTCCGGATCGAGCTGCAGGTCGCGATTGTCGCTGACACGAATCGCGTAACTGATATCCCGGCCTTCTTCGAGACCCAGCTCTTTCAGGTCGAGTTGCGTCTCTCCCATGACGTGGCGAGCAAGCTGCTGCTCGTCGAGATCGATCTCCTGAACAGCCAGAATCTTCGCCTCGCCATTCTCGTCCTTCTCCGCTTCGTCATAGATCACCAGCTCCGCTTTCGCGATGCCGAAGTCGTCGTGAGCCTCGAACTTGATATCAACGACTTCATCAAACGCGACCGCCATCTCATCAGTCGGGCTGACAATCCGAGCGACCGGAGCCTTGTCCGCCACCACCTGAAACCGGCAGACACGTTTGTCTTCGTTCTTCAACCCGTGCGCGTTCAGCAGGTTCGGACTCAGCGACAGGTCCTCGACAAGCTGTGCCTCGAACCGGTACCAGCCATCTTCCTGAGGTTCAAGCACCAGCAGCCCTTCCGTCGACTCGTCCTCGCCACCCGGCCCGCGAACGTGCTCGACGAGCTGCAGTTCCAGACGTTCGAGCGACTCAACCGGCTTCATCAGCAGCTCCAACTGGCTGCCCTGCACCACTTTGACACGGCTCGGAATCACGGTCTTCTCATACGGCGGCCGATCCACGTACTCGGGCGGCGTCACGGTCAGCCGAACTTCGGCCAGCTCGGGATAATCAATCGCCGTCACTCGATGCCACGGCGTCTGACCGTCGCCCGCCGAAACTCGATACCGAAACGAGTTGTCAACCGGCAGCTCGTACGCAAACGCCCCGCCCTGCTCGGCATCGGAGTCAATCTCAAAAACATCAAGGATCCCGTCGCGTCCTTCGACCTCCAGCAGAGCCACTTCGTGCTGCACGCCGGCCTGGCCGACAACCAGCTCCAGCAGCTCGCCCCGAGGCACCTCGCGATCGCCAGTCTGCGACGCAAGCTGAGTCGCCGTGATGTTCGCCGTCGGTGCCCAGAAGCGGCGCAGCAGCACCGACGTCTGATCGAAGTTCAGAGCCAGAAACGCCAGCAGCAGAACTCCGCTCCCCGCCAGAGCAACCATCCCCGGCTTGAGCGCCGCCGGCTTCGCGACGTGCGCCGGACGAACCAGCTGCCCGAGCGTCACGGCCTCGCTCGTCACCTGCTGCAGCATCGCGCGAGCGGTCGCCGATGTCGGCAGATGCTCGGACGCCGCAAACGACGCGACCGTCGTCCAGCGTTCCTCAAGTTGAGGAACTTCGCCATCCGCATCCGCCGCCGCCCGAGCAAACCTAAGTGCCTCGATCAGCGGCTTCGCTCCCGTCACGAGCAACACCCCGACGCCGAGAATCACCGACGCCGACGTCAACGCAACTCGCACCGTCGTGCTGAACAGCGTCAGCCACCAGTCGAGTGCCATCGCGACAACCATCGCCCCGATCAGAACCGCCGCCCCAAACGCGACCGCCCGAGCCGCCGCCAGCACAATCAGCCGTCGCCGAATCGCGCGCAGCTTGTCTTCCATCACTGTCGGCAGCGAAGCAGATTTCAGAACACTCGCCATGATCTCACCCTCGGTTCGGACTGGCGGCAGGAAAATGTAAAGGCAGGAATATGCGGCGACAGACTTATGCTCGACCTTCAGTGCGACGCATCAATCTGTTCGCTCCACTGTTTGAAACGTGATGTTTCGTTTGTCGAGATTGATCCATTGGATGGCCTCAAGTGGAATGTGTTTCAATAAACGACTGAGATGACCGGCAACTCCAGTAAGGTTGCCTCGATAACCGGTGATGAGGAATGCTCTTTCGGGACTATGCAGATTCATCTTTTCGTAGCCGATCACATCGTCTTTCAATGAAATCGGAACATCCCGGACGACCTGGACTGCTCCTCCAAGTAGATGCACGACTGCCTCACGGTACAGATCCAGCGTCAGGCACGCTCCGACATCATGAACCAGCTCAATGAGCACCACTTTCAACTCAACGTCTCGTGAATCAAACGACTTCCAGCAATCATCCTTGACCGTGGCGTTTCTTCGATCCGCTTGTGAAAGGGTCGTTGAGACAAACCGACTTTCCACCTGGTCGCCACCAAAGTTCAGCAGTTTGCCTCTCCGCAGACCGGTCAAGTGAATGTAGTTAAGCGTCTGAGCGTAGTGCTGGTCATGCAGTGCAGCAGTTGCCTTGAGTTCGAACAATGCCCCACACTCCACCAGAAGGTCCAGGCGATATTCCTTCGTGAAATCAAGAAACCGGACGATGACTGGCACCTCGACGTCCACGTTTTCCAATCCAATTTCACGACAACCGGCAGCGAGAGCCTGCTTCCACGTTTCCTCTCGATGCAGTCCTCCAAGCTGATTGTGCAAATCGAACGCAACTCCGGTGACCGCATAGGCCACTTCCTTGAAGTGCTCCTCAGTCATCACCATCAGGTCGTATTCAGTCTGCACTTCAACGGGCACTGCGTCTTACTCCCGTATATTCCTGCCCCGCAAATATTCCTGCCTCAGACTCCTCACGACAGCCCCTTCCACTTGCGAATGACCCATTCGGTCTGCAGGCAGCCAAACACAATCCAGAGGTATTTCCATTCGAGCCACAACGGTCGCTCGTCGATACGTTCCGCGACGATCGGCTCCAGGTTGGTCAGCTCGATGATTTCCGCAACAGCTGTCGGCGGCAGCACCTGACCGCCGGTGACGTCAGCGATCTGCTGAGCGAGCGCCCGATCACACCGCGTATCGACCAGCTCCGTCGGCAGGTCCGCCTGCACGGTGAAGCTGGCCGAGGCTTCGTCGAACGTCTCTTCCTTCTGCAGCTCGTCGATCACGCTGCCAACCGGTTCGACCCGATAAACACCCGGCGGCAGCGAGCGCACTTCGGCAACGTACTCACCCGGCTGATCCTCGCTCCGCGACAACGGCACCGTCCGCTCGTCCTTGCCGGACGACAGCCGAACTTCTAAGCCCTCAGTCTCCACCGGCTGCCCCTCGGAATCCGTCAGCCGCACCGAGATGTTGATCTCGTCCCGCGACTCGTACCGCGAACGGTCGGTCCTTACCCGCACGAACTTCGTCCCGGCAGAGAGGTCCGTCGCAATCGTCCACCGCAGAAGCTGTCCCCAGAATCGGTAATGCAGGCTGTCGCCGCGCAGGAACCTCAGGCGGTACGTGTCCGGCCCCGACAGGTAAACCACTTTGCCTTTGCCAACCGGCTGCCAGCACAGGAACGAACTCGACTTCGCCGACTCTTCTTCATCCAGACTGTCGCGAGGAACTGCCGCGATCAGCGAGTGCGCCGTCGGCAGCGGCTTGCGCCACGGCGACACTTCATGCAGAGGCGAGAACCGATTCACGAAATCCCACGCCGTCCGGGTCGCTTCTTCCGTCTCGCCAATCATCAGTGCCAGGTGATCGCGGCCTTCCTTGGTCACGCGGAACGAGTAACCGTTTGTCGTCGAGTCTGCCTGGTCGATCGTCTGCACCGGCAGGATGTCCCGCAGCGGGTGCTCGACGTACTGCTGCGGCATCGCTTCGTGGCCGGCGATCATCACCAGAGTTCCGCCACGCTGCTTGACGTACTCGATCAACGACTCCTGGACGTCGACCGGCAGATGCTCCGGCGGCAAATCGCCGAGCAGAACCACGTCGTACTGATCCCAGTCATCGACGGTGACCGGAAATGTCTGCGACTCTTCGCGACGCCCGGTCGCAATCATCCGCGGCTGAAACAGCAGTTCGTCGCATTCGATCTTCGGATCACGACGAAACAGCTGCGACAGATAGCGGTACTCCCAGCGAGGCAGCTCGTCGGCCAGCAGCACCTTCACATCCGCCCGCGTGACGTTGACGTCCACCTCGCCGTAATTGTTCTCCTCAGTCGATTCGCCTTCGACCGGCACAACCGCGATCTGAAACTTCTGGTTGCCGACAACCGGCAGATGGCGCTCGAACCGCACGCTGCGGCGAGCGAACCCGGAGTCAAGCACGACCTCGCGAAAGTCGATGACCTGCCCGTCCTGCAGCAACTGCACGACGCAGATCTCGCCCTCGCAATCGTAAGCCTGCACTCGAGCCTCAATGACGACATCATCGTTCCGCATCGCCACCGTCGGGGCATACACCGACTGCAGATCGATATCGCGGACGTGCTGCGTATTCCCAACCGGGATCACATAAACCGGAGTGTCGCTCAGCATCGCCGCCACCTGCCGCGGATCACTCTCGCCGCTGTTGTGAGCGGCGTCGGTCAGCAGAAACACCGCGGCCAGCGGCTGCTCCTGCCGGTCGCGGTTCAACTGCTCGAAGACGGCAGCGAGATCCGTCCCAACGATCGGAGCCGCGCTCTCTTCGCCATCGCGCCGCACGAACGCCCGCAGCGACGCTTCCACTTCCGCGTCACCGCTGACCTGCCCGACGGAACTCTCAAAAGTGCTCAGCCGAACATCCGCCTGCTCGCGAACAGTCGTCAGAGCGGTCTGGTCGAGCTTCCCGACAAGGCTCGCCACCTGTGCCAGCCGCGACTGCTTGCGGACTCCCGTCAGCAACTCGGCGTCCTGCTGAGCGACGCGCTTCGATTCGTCCCCGACCGCATATCGAGCCAGCTCGTGCAGCGACCGGCTGAGGCTCGCGAGCCGCAGTTCCAGATCCGGCAGACTCTCCCGCCAGCCCTTCTCATCCGGACGCCGACCGCGTTCCAGGTCGGACGCCAGCCGCTGGAACGTCTGAAACTCAGAACCGTCGGACGTCTCGATCAGTCGCCGAGCCAGCCCGCGCGTCCGCTGACTCGCCGTCGCCTGCCCGTCGATCGATTCCAGATGTTCGCGAACACGCTGCAGGGCGAGACTCGCCGCAGTCGTCTCCGCAACAACGTCGCTCTCCGGAGCGTGCTGCCGGATCGCGGCCTCCGCTCTCTGAACGTGCCGCGTCGCAACGCCCGCCGCCGCGATCGCACAATCCGCCGTGCGAGCAACCGGGTACTTCGCTTCGTCGCCGAGAGACACCGCCCAGCGAACTTCGTCCGACGTCCCGGCTCCATCGACCGTCTGCATACTGCCACTGACGTCAGCAACAAACGCGACAGCCCGGCGCGTCGTCGACGTTTCAACCTTCACTTGCGACGGCGACAGCAGCAGCCAGATGACCGTTGCCAGAGTCGCGGCCCGCAACAACCAGAACAGAATCGTCCGGTTTCTCCCCAGAATTCGACGCTCACGCCACAGCGACCAGCCAAACACAGCCAGCAGCAACAGACCGATCAGCACCGCCGTCACGAGACTCAACGGTCCGCCAAACGAAACACGTTCGATATTGGATGTTGTGACTGCGAGGTTCATTTCCGCACCTCGGCAAAATCAGGCTGCTGCGTTCGCCCCGGTTTCGACTCGCCCGCAATCACGTTCGCCTCACGCGAGAACATCCCCGTCGCAGAGACGCCGCCGAAATGCTTCGTCGTCTCAGCGATCGGATCGGAACCGAACCGCTCGCGAGCAATCGCGCCGGAAAGCAGCAACTCGGCGACGATCACGCCGATCAGCACCATGAACAGCAACGGCCACAGCGGATTGTCAAAACTCGTTCCGCTGATCGACGCCTCAGCCGTCGTCCGGCTCAGCCCCGACAGCTCAGCCAGCAGTTCGTGATCAGCGGTCGTCAGCGCGGCAAGATTCGATTCCTGCGATTCGCGGCTGACATGAAACGGGACGCGGTCGCCAAGCGTTCCCAGTTCGAGCACGTAGTCGCCCGGCAGAACGGTCCGGCTCGATCGGAACACGAAGCTGTCGCCAGCCGCGTCGGCGGTCAGTTCAATCTCGTCACCGTGCGGCGTATGCAGAGTCGCGTCGCGATTCTCAGCATCGGCAACGTGCAGCGTGATCGGGTCGCCGGGCGAGAGGTTGTGCCGAGTCGCTCGCGGCTGTGTCAGGTACGCCAGCCAGTCCTGAATCATCACGACGAACGCCTGCGACCGCGCGAGATCGCTCCACTGCAGCCGCAGCGGAATTCCCTGCACGATGACTCGCCCGCGTCCGACATACTTCTCTGCCGCCAGAATGTCTCCGTTGCTCAACCCCAGCAACACCGACGCGTCCTCGCCTTCCGGCGGCGGCACGAACCGGAACCGTTGCTCGACAACGACGTCGCCAGTGTCGAGCCGCTCGCTGTCCGCCAGCGCGGCGGTCGCCGGATGCTCGTTGACCTGAGCGTCGACCAGCGTCTGCACCGCATGGCCGGCGTCAGTAACCGGCTGCCCGGTCTCGTCGACAATTCCCTCGACGGCCAGCGGAGACAGCCCGCCACTGTCCGCGAAGAAGTGCTGATTAAATGCCTCGACGTCCGTCCGCGGCCCGAGCGAAACCCACAGCCCGCCCCCAGCCGACACGAACTCCTGCAGCTTCGCGACGAGGTCCGGTTTGAGCACAGTCAGGTTCGGAATCACCACCGCGCGATAATCGTCGAGCACCGTGCGATCGAGGCGTTCTTCATCGACCAACTGTGGCACAAAGACGCCCTGCCCTGCCGACGCGTCGCCATCGAGCCGCCCCAGCGCTGCCTCAACGAAAAACGCGTCCCGCTGGAGTTCCGACAGATCGCCTGCCGACTCGAGCACCAGCACCGGCACTTCGTCGACAACTTCAACGACGACGGTCTCTTCATTGTCGGGAGCCAGTTCGTCCTCGGCATCAACGCGGCACTTGACAGCGAATACGCCGGTCTCGGTAAACGAGTGATGCCAGACGACGTCATGCACCTGCCCGGCTTCGAGGCTCGGAAGCTGGGCGTCGTATTCGTCAACGTCGTCGACGAGCCACGTCACCGCCCCCGACGGCGACATCGACCGCCCGTGATTCTGAATCTGAGCCGTCAACGAAAACGACTGCCCGACTCCTACGACGGTCCGGCTGGCCATGACTCCGTTGACCGCGATGTTCCCGCCATCTTTCCTGCCGCGTCCAAGTTCGACGATATCCAACTGTGTCGGCACCGACGCCGCCGTCAGCACCTCGCGAAACCGCTGCCAGCCGCCGTCGTCCGCGATACTCCAGTCCGAACTCTGCCCATCGGTCAGCAGCAGAATTCGACGGCGCCGCTGAGTCGGATCGATCTCGGCCTGCACGGCTTCAAACAACGACGACAGCAGATCACTGCGACCGCCGGTCGGCTGCAGTTCCTGAAGCTGATCCTCAATCACCGGACGCGACGCCGAGTCAACTCGAATGCTGCCGCCAAGTGCCCAGACCGGATACGGCGACGAAAGCAGAACGCGCACGGAATCGCCCGGCTGAACCTCGCCGACCGTTTCGATCGCCCGTTCGACCGCCTGGTCAAACAACGTCGCATCGTCAGCTTTCCGCTGCATCGACAGCGAGTTGTCGAGCACGATGATCGTCTCACCGCGATCCGTATTCCCGAACCAGTTGCCCGGCAGCATCGGTTGAGCCAGCGCAAAGATCAGCGCCGCAATCGCCAGCACGCGGAGTAACAGCAGCAGCCATTGCTTGAGCCGCCGGGCACTCGTCCGCCGTGTCGCCGCTTCCAGCAGAAACTGCATTGCCCCCCAGTCGATAACGACGTGCCGCCGCCGATCGAACAGGTGCAGCAGGATCGGAGCCGCTGCGAGCGGCAACGCTGCCAGAAATGCGAGACTGAGGAAACTCACGAAGAACTGTCCCGATTGAAGCCGTTAATGAAAAACCCGCCGAGTAAAAGGCAGGAATATGGAGGGGCAGGAAAATGACTGGATGAGTTCTTCATATTCCTGCCACTCCATATTCCTGCCGCCCGACTCACGCTCGCCGAGCCATTCGACTGCGTAGAAACCAGCCCAACGCTTCCGCCAGGTCCTGGTTCGTCGTCAGCCGCACATAATCGCCACCGAGCCCCGTCACGATTTCTTCCAGCCGATCCAGAAATGCCCGCATCCGCTTGAGGTACTCGTCTCGCACCGCCGCCGGATCGAGATTGACTCGCTGCCCACTGACTTCCAGTGACTGAAACGACGACCAGCGCCGGAAGTCGAAATGAATTTCTTCCGGAGCCAGAACGTGCATGACAACAACGTCATGTCCGCGAGCCCGAACGATTCGCAGTGCCTTCCCAAGTTCGTCGAGGTCGCCGAAGCAGTCCGAGAACAGCACAAACATGCCTCGCCGACGGAGACGCGGAATGCTGGCCTGAATCAGCCGCCCGACATCGCCCGCATCCGATGCTTCGACCGACTGCAGCGCTGACAGAATCGCCTGCAGATGCGCCGCGTGCTGCTTCGCGGGAACGAACAGCGGACGGTTCTCGTTCAGAATGACCGCCCCGACGGCATCACGCTGATGCAGCAGGAGCCGTGCGAGACACGCCGCCGCCTGGCAGGCGTACTGCAGCTTGCTGACCGTCGACAGCCCGAACTTCATCGAACCGCTGGTATCGACGGCGACGATCCCGTGCAGATTGGTTTCTTCCTCGTACTGCCGGATGTAGTACCGGTCGTTGCGAGCATAAACCTGCCAGTCGATGTACCGAATCTCGTCACCGGACGCGTAAGACCGATGCTGAGCAAACTCGCAGCAGCCGCCCTTCGTCGTCGACCGATGCTTCCCCGCCAGCAAACCATCGACGACGGTCCGTGACAGCAAATCGAGATGCCCGATCTGATCCATGATCCGAGGATCGACCAGATCCGACGGATACGAAACCGCAGCCCGGCGACCGTCAGATTCGCCCGCGTCCGATGTCCGTCTTGATCGAAAGAATGAGATCATCACACAAGTTCTGGCGGCAGGAATATGAAGGGGCAGGAATATGTCACAGCGGGGATCGACGACAGGACGTTCCATATTCCTGCCACTTCATCTTCCTGCCTCAATGACGCACTCATTTCTGCACTGGGGCTTTATCAGTCTTCTGCAGCGACGGCGTTGCCTGGATGATTCGCGTCAGGATCGAATCCGCATCAATGCCGGCGGCTTCAGCGTTGAATGTCAGAATGACTCGATGCCGCAGCACGGGCAGAGCGACGGCCTTCAGGTCACCCGTCGTTGCGTGGCAGCGGCGGTTCAATAGAGCGCGAGCCTTCGCGGCCATCAGCAGAGCGATCGTCGCTCGCGGGCCGGCTCCCCACTGCACCATCTGCTTCAGTTCGTCCGGCAGCGTGCCTTCTTCCGGTCGCGTCCCGCGAACAAGATCGAGTGCCGCTTCATATACATGGTCCGAAACAACGACGCTGCGAACCAGAGCCTGCATGTCGTGCATCTGCTCGCCGTCGAGCACCGTGCTGGTGTCGAACGAGTAGTCCGTCGTCTGCCGCCGCGCGATTTCGAGTTCCTCGTTTCGCTGCGGATACTGCACATGAATCTTCAGCAGGAAGCGGTCGAGCTGCGCTTCCGGCAGCGGATACGTTCCTTCTGTTTCGACCGGGTTCTGCGTCGCCAGCACGAAGAACGGATCAGGCAGTTTGTAAGTCTGCCCGCAAACCGTGAGCTGCCGTTCCTGCATGGCTTCCAGCAGAGCACTCTGCGTCTTCGGCGGCGTCCGATTAATCTCGTCGGCGAGGATCACGTTGCCGAACAGCGGGCCTTCGACGAAACGAAAGACGCGTTTCCCGGTCGTGTGATCCTCTTCCAGGATCTCCGTCCCCGTGATGTCACCCGGCATCAGGTCCGGCGTGAACTGGATCCGGCGAAACGACATATCGATCAGCGAGGCCAGCGTGGAGACAAGCATTGTCTTCGCGAGCCCCGGCATCCCCTGCAGGATGCAGTGCCCGCGGCAGAGCATCGCGATCAGCAACTGCTCGGCAACTTCCGTCTGCCCGACGATGATCCCGCCGAGCTGGCGACGCAGTTCAGCAAACTGTTCGTGTAACCGATCGACCGCCGCTGCGACATCTTCCGGAGACAAGGCGGCCTTACCGGCGTGTCCGTTGTCCCTGGGATGGCCCTGCGTTCGCGGTTCGGATTCCAGACGATTCATGAGTGGTCTTTCGTGAAACATTCTGTTCGCCAGCCAGCGATCGACCGATCGCACCTGACGCGGGTTCTACGGTGATGCGTTACGAGCCTCGTCGGCACTGACCAGCAGGTCGCCGTCAGTATCGAGATCAGCAAACTGTTCGTCGGTGCCGGGAAATTCCTGGCGGGAAAGATCGTTGTCCTTATTCCGATCCATCCGCACGAACCAGCCCGGACCGGGCTCCACCGGAGTCTGAGGCGTGCGGCCCACACGGCGAAGCTCTGCCAGCTCGCGATGCACGACCGCCCCCAGACCGAAGCACACGCGAATCGTCGCCTGGGCTTCACTGTTGCTCAGAACGCCGTCGCCATTTCGGTCAAACTGCTTGAGCTGCTCGGTCAGTGTCCGCCGTTCGCGAATTGTGAACCGGCCATCGTCGTTCGGGTCGATCGCCGCCAGCAGCGGATAGCCATCGTTGACGGCCCCCAGAGAAATCTGATCGCTCACGGATCCCTGCACCGCTGACACCTCAACCGGTTGTCCGTCGACGAACAGCGTCACCGAACTCTGTCCGGGACCGCCGGTCACGACAACCTGCGAAAACGGTCGCTTGCCCGTCGCTGATGGTACTTCGACCGTCAACTGCGACTTCGTCGGGTCGTTCGAATCAAACGCGATCGCCACGTTGAGATCAGGAGTCGCCTCACGCAGCGCCTTCAGTTCCGCTGTGTCAAACTGGCCATTTTCGTCAGCATCAAAACGAGGCACCGTCGGCACGGCAGGCGGCACATCGGCCTCGGCGGCGCACGCTTCCGCCAGCCGCACGTACATTGCCGCGGCAGCCTGTTCGTCGGGCAGCAGAAAGATCAGCTGTCCGGCGCCTGAGTGCCGCACGATCTTCCGTCGAGGATCCTCGGCAGAACGTTCCAGCTCTGCGTAGTCGACGACGTCGTTGCGGTTCAGGTCGCACTCCTCGAACGAAGCCGCAGCTCGAACGAGTTCCTCACTTGAGACCGAGCCGTCGCGGTCGCGGTCGAGAATGTGGAACACCGGCCGCTGATTGGCTCGAAACCGCTGAAAGTGATTCTTGAGCAACAACAGATTCGGGCCGTCAATCCAGTTCGTCAGCAGCCAGCGCAGCTCGTCCGCCGAAACCGGCTCACCAGTCACCTTGATCTGACGCCGCAACCGTTCGAGCACGTTCGCCGGCAACGAGTACGCCGGCACGCTCGGCGGTGTCACTTCCGACTGTTCGTCCGCAGGCTCATCACTCGCAGGCTCATCACTCGCAGCATCGCCGCTCACCGCATCGTCGCCGTCTGAGCTGTCTTCTTTCGACGCTGTGTCCGTCGAATCTGCGTCGTTTGAATCTGTGTCTTCGTCGTCGGACGTCACCTCGTCGGGCGTCGGCTCGACAGCGGAAGCTTCACTGGTTTCTTCTTCCGCGGCGTCGGTACCACCCGAGAGTTCGACTTCCGCCTTCACAGTTCCTTCCGACAGTGCCTGGGATTCAGTGACCGGTTCGGGCTGCGGTTCCGGTTCGCGTTTCAGCTCTTCCAGAAGCTGCTGAATCCGGGTTTCGCGCGCCATGCGAAACGGCTTTCCGTCAATCGTCACAGCCGCCTCAACAAGCAACGGCTGCCCCGGAAGAACGAGCACGAAGCGCAATGTCGGATCGCTCTGCCCGGCATCGTCCGCCAGGTCACGGCGGCGACGATCGAGCTGGTACTGCGGCAGTTTCCCCCCCGGCAGCGTCGGGCCGACTGCGGACTGACGAGCCATCGCCGGGGCCTGCCGAGCATCAGCAGCGTCCGGCTGCCGTGCTCCAATCACGCGGACGCCGGACGAGAACACAGTCGGCGTGTGGGCTTCCTGAGCGGAACCTGCCGACGCGATCGCCGAAACGATCAATCCGCCGAGCCCGCCGATTGTCCATTTCCAGCCGTTCATGCCAGCACTTCTTTCACAGGACTGCCGTCAGAAATCGGCATCGGCCGTCCGCTCGGCGCCATGACTGACGCGCCAGCACCAACGCCGACAGCCTCGGCCAGCGTCGCCAGCAAATCTTCGACACCGATCTGTCCATCGACGACCGCCGTGCCGCCTTCGTTTGTCTTGCCAAATGCCTGGCCGCCAGCGATTCCTCCGCCAGCGAGCACCGTCGACCACGCCGCTGGAAAATGATCACGACCGGCGCTCGAATTGATCGTCGGCGTCCGACCGAACTCGCCCATCCACAGAATCGTCGTCGATTCCAGCAGTCCGCGGTCCTCGAGATCCCGCATCAGCGTCGCCCAGCCGGCATCAAGCTCCTCGGACAGCGTGCGAACCGCATTAAAGTTGTCCGAGTGCGTGTCCCAGCCGACCCCGCCACTGCTGGTTCCCAGCGACACTTCAATGAAGGGCACCCCCTTTTCGATCAAACGACGAGCGAGCAGGCACCCCTGTCCGAAGACCGAGCGACCATATTCTTCCCGCAACTTCTCCGGCTCGCTGGACAGGTCGAACGCCTTCGCGTCGTCGCTGTTCATCAACTGAACGGCCCCCTGATAAACGGTGTTGTGCGTCTTCGCCGCGCCGCCGCGAGTCGCCAGAAAGTCCGCCTGCAGCTTCTGCCAGATGTCCAGCCGCTTATTCATCCGGCCCTCGGAAATTCCGGCAGACCGTTCAAGCGACTGAACCTTGAGTTCCGCGAAGCCTTGAGCGTTATTCGTCATCGCCCCCGGAATATCGCTCGCCCCAACGAACAACGGACCAAACCGAGGCCCCAGAAATCCTGCCCCGAAAGCGTCCGAGTTGAATGCTCGAAACGCTCCGACCGCGACGTTGCCAGGCAGCGCGAGTTCGCCATCGAACAGATGCCGCGCCAGCGATGACCCAATACTCGGATAGTTGATCGGCCCGGCCGGAGTATGCCCGGTCCGCATCAGATACGTGCCTCGGCCATGATCGCCTTCATTCGTACTGAGCCCGCGCATCACCGCCAGCCTGTCCGACATCGCTGCCAGCTTCGGCAGATGCTCGCTGAATCGCAGCCCCGGCGACGCCGTCTGAATTTCCTTGAACTCGCCGCCGTTCGCGTGTCCCGGCTTCATGTCCCAGGTGTCCGTCTGCGTGGGTCCTCCGCTCATCCAGAGCAGCACGCAGTGACGCTTGCGGTTCGGATTCGCCGCGAGCTGATCGGCAAACGCCGGGAACCAGCCGCTGACACTCGCCCCGCCGATGCCGGCCGCCAGCGAACCAAGCAGTTGTCGTCGTGAGAGTCTGGCCATCGCACTTACCTTCTTGAAACCGGGAGACTTCTGTGACTCAGGCAGGAATATCGATTGGCAGGAATATGACTTCTGACTTCTCAGTCTGATTTTCCTGCCAATGCATATTCCTGCCGCCTTCCTGTGACACCGGCAGACTGACTCAGTGATTCAACGTAAACTCGGCGCTGTTCAACAGCGCCCAGAGGATGTCCGACAGGCCTTCCCGCAACTCCGCATCCGTCGCGTCGTCGGCGATGTAGCCCTGCAGCAGTTCCCACTCGACGGGCCGAGGCCGCCGCGACAACGTCGCCAGATACAGGACCTCAATCCGCTGCTCGTTACTGAAGAACGGAGCTTCCAGCGAGGCCAGCAGGCCGCTCGTCGAGAGCCCGGTCGCTCCGGAAATCAGCGTTCCGTTCATCAGTGTCAGCGCCTGCGGAATGCCGCCGAGATACTCGGTCGACTTCCCGGCGGGCGTCTTGAACTGCTGGATGAACTGATCACGCGACGCGTTCGCAATCCGGTCGAGACTGAATCCGTCCGGCATTGGCCCCTGCGAATCGAGCAGCGTCGCGACAGCAATGCAGTCGTAAACCTGCTCGGCTGTCAGCGTTTTGACGTTCATCTGAGCGAACAGTTCGAGCCGCCTGGGATCGTCCGTCGCCGCACCGCTCGACCGGCGATAGGCCGTCGACAGCGCCACCGTGCGGAACAGCTCCCGCAGACTGAAGTCCGTGCCGACGAAGTATCCACCGAGCAGATTCAGCAACTCGGGCGAGACCGGCGTGTGCTGCGTCCCGAAGTCGTCAATCGGGTCCACGATCCCCTTGCCGAACATCTGACCCCAGACGCGATTGGCCGCCGCCCGAGCGAAGTACGGGTTCTCGCGACTCGTCAGCCAGTCAGCCAGCTGCTGCCGCCGCGCCCGATCCCGCCTCGATTCGGGAATCGCGGCGCCATTCAGAAAGGCCGGCGTCACGACGGTCTCGGTTTCCGGAAGCATGACATCGCCACGGTCGACATCCCGAACCCGCATGACAGTCGAGACGTTTTCCAGGTCCCCCTGAGGCCGCGAAATCTGAGCGAAGAACGCCGCGAACCCCCAGAACTCTTCCTGCGCCCACGGCTCGAACGGGTGATCATGACACTGGGCACATTCAAGTCGCATTCCCAGAAAGACCCGCGACGTCCGAGCGGCCAGCTGTTCCGGATCGAGCTTCACCGCCGAGTAGAACAACAGCGGCCCGGACCGCGACAGGCGTCCCTCCGCGAGCAGCAGACTCCGGACGACTTCATCATACGAATCGTCACTCGCGAACCGGTCGGCGAGCCAGCGATCGAACTCCTGCACGCCGCCAAACGCGGTCAGGTCGACACCTTCCGGAATCAGGAACGACCGCCACACCGTCGCCAGGTGCGACGCGTGATCCGGGCTCCGCAGCAGCCGATCGACGACGGCTTCGTATTTATTCGTCGACTTGTCTCTCAGGAACTCACGAACTTCAGTGACGCCCGGAGTTCGCCCGGCCAGGTCGAGATACACGCGACGCAACAGCTCTTCCTCGTCGGCCAGCTCGGCCGGAGTGATCTGGTTCTTCTTCCACAGGCCCGTCAGCAAAGCATCAACCTGCTCCACAATCTCAGTCGACCTGGCCTTAACCGGTTCGACGACCGGCCACTTCGACGGAGCATCGAACAGCGTCGGCGCGACGGCTGCAGCCACCGCCGCCGGCTGGTCAGCGCTCGCCAGCGGACGATCATTCGCGGCGACCTGCGTACCGTCCTGTGCTTCATCTCCGCCCGACCCTGTGGCCCCACCATGACCTTCCGGCTTCAGATCCGAACTGGCAGTCAGCCGCTCGCCCTGCGCATCGAGATCGACAACCGCCAGCCCGCTCGGAAACTCACGTTCACGAACTTCTGCGACACTGACCGACGGATACGACAGTGAAACCGGCTGAGCTTTCCCGACACCATCGAGCACCTCACACGCCAGCGGCAACTCGGTCTCCGGATCGAGCATCAGGCTCAGC
>Ga0070726_10001527_pt1 | contig 23117 bp, 23 predicted proteins | sample tdAd471_FD_67275 | JGI IMG/M metagenome (GOLD analysis project Ga0070726, IMG submission 67275) | Marine sediment microbial communities from the Atlantic coast under amendment with organic carbon and nitrate - tdAd47.1 | ecosystem: Environmental > Aquatic > Marine > Coastal > Sediment | place... | reverse complement strand
GACCGGTAACATTGACCTCGCCCTCGCGTCCAAAGCCTGGCCTTTCCAGGAAGCCGAGAAGCTGGTCAAACGGTACAAATCGGGCAAACCCGAGAAGGGCTATGTGCTCTTTGAAACGGGATACGGCCCGTCCGGCCTGCCGCACATCGGTACCTTCGGTGAAGTCGCGCGCACGACCATGGTGATGCGCGCCTTTAAGGAAATTTCCGATATCCCGACAAAGCTGATCTGCTTTTCGGACGATATGGACGGCCTGCGCAAAGTGCCGACCAACGTGCCAAACCAGGAGCTTCTTCAGGGCGCGCTTGGCAAACCATTGACGCAGGTGCCGGATCCTTTCGGCACGCACCCAAGCTTTGGCGCGCACAATAACGCCCGCCTGCAGGCCTTCCTTGACCAGTTCGGCTTCAAGTATGACTTCTATTCGGCGACCGAATGCTACAAGTCCGGCCAATTCGATGAGACGCTCATGAAGATCTGTCGCATGTACGACAAGGTCATCAATGTGGTGCTGCCAACCCTTGGTGAAGAGCGCCGCCAGACCTACAGCCCGTTCCTGCCGCTCTGCCCGGATACCGGTGTGGTGCTGCAAGTGCCTGTGCGCGTTGAAGACCCGGAAGCAGGCATCATTAGTTTCGAGAATGAAGCCGGCAAGCGGTTTGAAACCGAAGTCACCGGCGGCAAGGTGAAGTGCCAGTGGAAAGTGGACTGGGCCATGCGCTGGGACGCGCTGGATGTGGACTATGAAATGGCAGGCGCAGACCTGATCGAAAGCGTGAAGCTTTCATCCATCATTCGCCGCATCCTGGGTGGCCAGCCGCCTGAGGGCTTCAATTATGAGCTATTCCTGGATCAGGAAGGCAAGAAAATCTCCAAATCGAAAGGCAACGGCCTGACGATTGAAGACTGGCTGGCGTATGCAAGCCCCGAGAGCCTGTCGCTCTATATGTTCCAGGCGCCGAAGAAGGCCAAGCGGCTGTATTTTGACGTGATCCCGAAGGCGGTCGACGAATATTATACCTTTGTAAGCAAGTTCCACGAGCAGGACGAAGGCGCGCGCTACAAGAGCCCGGCATGGCACATCCATGGCGGCGACGTGCCTGAGTATGACCTGCCGGTTAGCTTCGCGCTTCTTCTGAACCTTGTGTCTGCTGCGAACGCGCACAATAAAGACACGCTTTGGGGCTTCGTCAGCCGCTACGCAGAAGGCACAAACGCTGAAAACCACCCGGAACTTGACCGCCTGATGGCCTACGCGATCCGCTACTATGACGACTTCGTCAAACCAACAAAGACCTACCGTCTGGCGGAGCCGCAGGAAAAAGCAGCCTTTGAAAGCCTGAAGCTGCGCCTTGAAGCGCTGGACCCGAACGAGCATGACGCCGAGCTGATCATGACCGAGGTTTACTCAGCGGGCAAAGACGCCCAGTTCGAGAACCTGCGCGATTGGTTTGGGGCATGTTACGAAGTGCTGCTGGGTCAAAGCCAGGGTCCGCGCATGGGCGGCTTCATCGCGCTTTATGGCATCAAGGAAACCCTGGCGCTTGTTGATAAAGCCATCGCTGGCGAGCTGATCGGCTAACAGCCTTACCGTCATGCTGAACTTGTTTGGCGTACCGCCAGCTTCGCAAACAGCATCCACAATGGACCCTGAACCAAGTTCAGGGTGACGATGATAGAAAAAAGAAAGCCCCGCTCAACCGGCGGGGCTTTTTCGTTTCTGGTTTTCAAAGAAGGCTTAGACTTCCTGGTCCACCTTCTGCGGCTCGCCTTTTGCCACACCCACCATGGCGGGGCGAAGCAGGCGGTCCTTGATCACATAGCCTGCGGCCACAACCTGCATCACGCTGCCGGGCGTATGCTCGCTTGTTGGCACTTCGAACATGGCCTGGTGGAACTGATGGTCGAATTTCTCGCCCACTTCAGGTTCCACTTTGCGGATACCGTGGCGTTCCAGAATGTTCAGAAGCTCGCGCTCTGTCATCTCCACACCGTCCACGAAGCCTTTGAGGTCTTCGGAAACTTCCGCTGGTGCGGCTTCAAGTGCGCGCTTCAGGTTGTCGGACACATTCAATATATCGCGGGCGAAGGCGGTCACGCCGTAGGCGCTGGCGTCTGCCTTATCCTTCTCGGCCCGGCGGCGGACGTTTTCCGTTTCCGCCAGCGCGCGCACAAGGCGATCTTTCAGTTCAGCGTTCTCGGACTTCAGCTGGGCGACAACATCTTCTTCCGCGCCCGCCTCTTCCGCGGCCTGCGCTTCGGCTGCAGCTTCAGCGGCTGCGGCTTCTTCCATCTGCTCTTCCGGCTTGTTGGTCTCTTGTTCGCTCATGGACTGCTCTCTTTACTCTTCATTCCGTTAAAATGCGGGGGCTGATGCATTAGAGCATCCGGCCAATCACCCGCGCGGTATAATCCACCATCGGCACAATCCGGGAATAATTCAGCCGCGTTGGGCCGATTACCCCGATTACTCCTACAATATTGTTCGCCCCGTTCATATAGGGAGAGACAACGAGAGATGAACCCGAAAGCGAAAATAAATTATTCTCGGCCCCGATGAACAGGCGCACGCCTCGCCCGTCTTTGGCGAGTTCCATCAAGCGGATCAAGTCTTTTTTGCGCTCAAGCTCGTTAAAGAGCTGCCTGATACGCTCCAGGTCCTCAGCGGCCTGCACATTATCCAGAAGGTTCGCCTGGCCTGAAATCAAAAGCGATGCCTTATCGTCGCCCCCGCCCCAAACGGCCAACCCTTCGGATACCACCTTGCCTGTCAGCTCATCCAGTTCCGCCTGCCTTGTCTTCAGTTCTTGCTCCACACCGCCGCGCACCTGGTCGAACGTACGGCCCACAAGCCTAGTGCTCAGGTAATTGCCCGCCTGAATAAGCGCGGACGGCGGCAAGCCGGGCGGGATGGTGATGATGCGGTTTTCCACGCTGCCGTCTTCGGCCACCATAACCACAAGGGCGCGGTCGGGGGCTATGGGTACAAACTCGATATGCTTGACCGTCAGGTCCTGCTTCGGGACCATCACGACAGACGCGCAGCGCGACAGGCCCGACAGCGCCTTTGTGGCGTCTGAGAGCACATCTTCAAGCGCGCGGCCCGTGGCAGAGCACTGGCCTTTGATGGATGCACGCTCTTCGCGGGTCAAGTTGCCTACCTCCATCAGGCCATCGACAAAAAAGCGAAGGCCGAGGTCGGTTGGGATGCGGCCAGCGGACGTATGCGGGGAAATGAGTAAGCCTGCGTCTTCCAGGTCCGCCATTACGTTCCGAACGGTGGCGGCAGACACATCAATGCCGTCCGCCCGGCTGATAGTGCGCGAGCCGACAGGATCGCCCGTATCCAGATATGTTTCCACAATCTGGCGGAAGATGGATTTCGATCGTTCGTTCAAAACTGCAAGTGACATGCTTTTGCCTTCTGTCCCTGCCTTCTATCCTTGGCTACAATAAAAAAGCCGGTGACACGCTTCAATCGAATAATCGGCCGAAAGGCGGCGCAGAAGCGCTTTCACCTTTGACCTAAATGGGGTGAGTGGGTAGAAGAAGCAACAGAAGAACTGCCAAAAACAAAGGATTTTCCATGCGACCCAGTGGACGCGCGGGTGACGAGCTTCGCACCCTTGAGATGACCCCCGGCTTTTCCAAGCATGCTGAAGGCAGCTGCCTGGTGAAATTTGGCCACACCCATGTGCTGGTAACCGCCACCGTAGAGGACAGCTGCCCACCGTGGCTGAGGAATACCGGCAAGGGCTGGGTGACGGCGGAATATGGCATGCTGCCGCGTTCCACCCATGGCCGGATGCCGCGGGAAGCCGCCAAAGGCAAACAGTCGGGCCGCACGCAGGAAATCCAGCGCCTGATCGGCCGCGCGCTGCGCGCCGTTGTGGACCTCCGCAAAGTCGGCGAGCGTCAGGTGCGCGTGGACTGCGATGTGATCCAGGCTGACGGCGGAACCCGCACGGCGTCCATTTCCGGCGCTTATGTCGCCCTTCATCTGGCCTTCGAGTGGATGATGCGCGAAGGGTTGATCAGTGAGATGCCTTTCACCGACAGCGTTTCCGCCATCAGCTGCGGCATCTACAAGGGCACCCCGGTGCTGGATCTGGATTATGACGAAGACAGCGCGGCAGAAACCGACGCCAATTTCGTCCTGACCGGCAAGGGCGGGATTGTGGAAATCCAGAGCACAGCAGAAGAAGAGCCTTTCAGCGAAGAAGAGTTCCTGCGCATGCTTCGCCTCGCCCGCATTGGCTGTGACCAGATTACGGCCGCACAGAAGAAGGCTCTGGGCTAACCATGGCGCGGCATTTCGAAGGCAACAAGCTTGTAATCGCCAGCCACAACAAGGGCAAGGTGCGCGAGATTGGCGAACTTCTGGCGCCTTTTGGTGTCGAGACAATCTCCGCCGGGGAGCTGGACCTCCCTGAGCCCGTTGAAGACGGCCTGACCTTCATCGCCAATGCCGAAATCAAGGCGCTGGCGGCGGCGAAAGCCTCCGGCCTGCCCGCGCTGTCGGACGACAGCGGCCTTGAAGTTCACGGCCTTGGCGGTGAGCCAGGCATCTACAGCGCCCGCTGGGCTGGACCATCCAAGGATTTCAACATTGGCATGAAAGCCGTGATGGATAAGCTGGGCGACAATCCGGACCGCGGGGCCAACTTCACCTGCGCACTGACGCTGGCGTGGCCCGACGGCCATATGGAAAGCTTTGAAGGCAAGGTCTTTGGCGCGCTCACATGGCCCATGCGCGGCGAAAAGGGCTTTGGCTATGATCCGATTTTCATCCCCGAAGGCCACGACATCACGTTCGCCGAGATGGAACCAGCGGAAAAACACGCCATGAGCCACCGGGCTGACGCATTCAAGCAGTTGATTGATGCCTGCTTCAAGCCTGCATAAACCGCCAGCCATTGAGGCTTCAGCATACAAAGGGCCAGCCGCCATTTATGTGCACTGGCCCTTTTGCCTGAAAAAATGCCCTTACTGCGACTTCAACAGCCATGTGCGCGATGAGGTGTCCCACGACCGTTGGCGCACAGCACTTGTGCGCGAGATCGACAGTTTCGCGGAAAAGTTCCCCGGGCTTTCCGCAAGCTCCATCTTTTTCGGTGGCGGCACGCCAAGCCTGATGGAGCCCGAGACTGTCGCCGCAGTTATTGACCGCGTAAGCCATCATTGGGGCAAAAGCGATATTGAGATCACGCTGGAGGCCAACCCATCAAGCGTGGAGGCTGGCCGCTTCCGCGCCTACCGCCAAGCAGGCGTGAACCGTTTGTCCGTGGGTATCCAGTCCCTGCGTGATGACGCGCTTCAGTTCCTGGGGCGGCTGCATAATGCGGGGGAGGCCCTCAAGGCCCTTGAAGTTGCGCGAGCCAACTTTGATCGCGTTAGCTTTGACCTGATTTATGCCCGGCCTGAACAATCACTTGAAGATTGGCGCACAGAGTTAACCGAAGCGCTCGCCTTTTCGCCCACGCACCTGTCGCTTTACCAACTGACGATTGAGGAAGGCACGGCCTTTTACCACCAATATAAGCGCGGGCGGTTCACCCTGCCGGATGAGGTTGAGGCCGCCGCGCTTTATGACCTGACGCAGGAAATCACCGAAACTGCTGGCCTGCCCGCTTATGAGACCTCAAATCACGCGGCACCTGGCCAGGAAAGCCGCCATAACCTGAGCTATTGGCAAGGCGAATATTATGTGGGCATCGGCCCCGGCGCACATGGCCGCGTGCCTGCCACCTTCAAGGGTACAGCCACAGCCCACGCCCAGATCAAACGGCCAGAAGACTGGCTCAGGTCAGTTGAAACCTTTGGGTTGGGGACAGACACGACTGAGCCGGTAAGCGCGGAAGACCGTTTCATTGAAGCCGTCATGATGGGACTTAGGTTGCGGGCCGGCATCAATATCAAGACCCTCGAGGCCCGACTTGGGGTCAGCGCCAAGAATGTGGTCGATTTCGGGATTGCGGGGGATCTGGTCGCAAGCGGGCATCTTTTCTACGACGGCGAGATATTGAGGCTAAGCGACAAGGGCCGACCGCTCCTTAATTTCCTTCTCGGGAAACTGATTGCCTGATCGGATAGCCGAAGCTTGGGAAGGCTTTTGGCGCCGGGTCAATCACCCTGAATTCGCGCCGCGACACTTCAAGGATCGCCAGGGCGCGTTCGTTCAAGCCGTCAATGTTCAGGCGGAAAAGCCCATCAATGCCAACAAACCCGGTCGGGCTCGTGAGCCGCATATCTGAAAAACGCTCTTCACCTTCATTGAGCGTGTCACGCGTCAGCGCGGCCACAAGGCTCATGGCGTCATAGGCAATGGTGGCAATGCGCGGCGGCCGGCTACCGAACATGTCCTCATAGCGGGTCATGAAGGCTTCGGGCCGCGTGGGCTCGGGGGCCGCAAACCAGCCACCGTGCAGCGGCGGTTCATCCATCAGGCTCGGATCATTCCAAAGCCCGGTGCCCAGAAGCTGCACATCACCCAGGTCAATCTCATAAAACGGCAGAAGAGGACCAACCGTGCGCAAAAGCGCGCCGCCTTCAGGCACAAGAACCGCATCAAATCCCACGGGTTCAAGCTCTTCAGCTTTCGCCAGCCTGTTGGCGATTTCGTCCGTCACATCGTCGCCCAGGGCCCTAAGGGCATTGATTTCATCGCGCAGGTTTTTCTGCCGCTGATCATAATTGGCAAGCGCCTTGACGGGCTCAAACACATTGTCCGGGTCGGGCGGATAGCTTTCAAGCGCCACCACCTTGCCGCCGTCGTAGCTGACAGCATCGCCGAAGGCTGCCCGAACGCGTTCGCCGTACCGGCCTTCCGGAATCAGTGCGCTGAAGTTCACATGCCCCTGGGTCACAGCATAATCCACAACCCGCTGCACTTCGCCTTCCGGCATGAAGCCAAGGATATAGCGCCCGGGTGCCGCCACCCGGCTATCGTTTGAAAAGCCAAGCACGGGAATGCCAGCTTGGCTGAAAACTTCACCCGCAATTTGCACATTGCCCGCCAGAAGCGGCCCCAGCACAATGTCGGCGCCAGCGTCAAGCGCGGCGCGCGCTGCTTCTTCCGCGGCCATGCCTTCTGCTTTCGTGTCAAACGGCAACAGCGTCAGGCGTGGGTCATAGGCATCAAAGAGCGCCATAGTAGACGCGTTCAAAAGCGCCTGCCCCGTTTCCGCAAGAGGTCCCGTCAGCGGCAGGAGGATGGCGATGCGCACAGGGCGATCATCCGGTTCGGTAACGGGCAGTGCCTGTTGGTCTGCCTCGCCTTTTTGCTGGTCGGTGGGTGCTTCTGAAACAGCTGGTACCGGTGCGCGTTTAACTGGCACTTCGCCCGATGGGCCGCAGGCAGCCAGAAGACCGCAGAGCGCGACAGCCGCTACCACTTTGAAGTCTTTCAGAAACTTACTTGCAACCATAACCAACCTTGGTGTTATCTGGGGCCGAACCTTGCCTTGTTTGCGCTGACCCTACTGATAAACAGGGCGCCTGTAAATCAGTGGCTTAGAAGGATATCAGCGACCCACCGGGAAACCGGCCGTTGGTGATGCCCTCACAACACATACTGGATCATAAAAATGGCTGAAATCGGGTCACAGAAAAAGCTGCCGGCAGGGCTTTATGTTGTCGCGACGCCGATCGGCAACCTTTCGGACATCAGCGAACGGGCTCTAGAGGTACTTGCGGGCGTAGACCATATCGCCTGCGAAGACACGCGTGTGACCGCCAAGCTTTTGACCGCTAAGCTGATCAAGAAGCCCCTGAGCCCCTATCACGAGCATAATGGCGCGCGCGAACGGCCGAAACTGCTGGCTCGGATCGAAGCCGGGGAACGCATCGCGCTCGTCTCTGACGCAGGCACGCCCTTGATTTCCGATCCCGGCTACAAGCTGGTGGCCGAAGCTCAGGATGCCGGGCTTTATGTTACTTCCATTCCCGGCGCCTGCGCGGCGATCACGGCGCTGACGCTCGCAGGCTTGCCAACCGACCGCTTCCTTTTCATGGGGTTTCCGCCAAACAAATCGGGCGCGCGCCAAAGCTGGTTTGAGACTGAAGCCAAAACCCACGCCAGCCTGGTGTTTTATGAAAGCACACGCCGGTTGCCCGATTGCCTGGCAGATGCGGCAGCCGTGCTGGGGGAACGCGAAGTCGCCGTTTGCCGGGAGCTGACCAAGAAATTCGAGGAAGTGAAGCGCGGTACGCTTGCGGACGTCGCCAAATGGTATGCCGATGAAGGCGCGCCCAAGGGCGAATGCGTTGTAGTGATCGGCCCGCCCGCCCATGTGGCAGACGCCGGGAGCGGGTCTGACATGGATACCGAACATCTGCTGCAAGCCGCGCTTAAGCATATGAGCGTCAAGTCCGCCGCGACCTTTGTGGCCGAGATCACGGGCGAAAAGAAAAAAGCCCTCTATGCCCGCGCGCTTGAGCTTTCAGGCCGGTAGGATGACCAGGACGCGGCAACAGGCAGAAGCAAAGGGCCGCAAGGCCGAAGCGTTCGCCGCCTGGTTTCTGCGCCTTAAGGGCTATAGCATTCTTGAGGAACGCTACCGGTCTTCCTATGGTGAAATTGATTTGATCGCCAGGCGAGGAAAACTTATCGCCTTCATTGAGGTAAAAAGCCGAAAAACTGACCGGGATGCCAGGGAATCCGTCACTTTCCGCCAGCGCGGTCGGATCGAGAAAGCGGCGCTTGATTGGCTGGCCCGTCACAAAGAAATGAACGCATCCGTTCGCTTTGATGTGATAGCCATTGTACCCGGCAGTTTACCGTCCCATATCAAGGATGCCTGGCGGCCTGAAGCATAACGCCAAGCTAAAGTAACACTTTAAGTTTTGAGAATTTTCTAGAGGAAACGTTAATGGCAGAGCGCGCTCTTAAAGTAGCGGTTCAAATGGACCCCATCGAAGATATCAATTTTGACGGCGACAGCAGCTTTGTCATGGCGCTTGAAGCGCAGGACCGCGGCTATAGCCTGTGGCACTATCAGCCGGAAGACTTGTTTTTCGATGAAGGCAAGGTTCAGGCGCATGCCCGCCCGATGATGTTGCGGCGCGAGCGCGACAATCACTATAGTCTTGGCGACAGGGAAATCATCGACCTTCGTGACATGGATGTAGTGTTGATGCGCCAAGACCCGCCGTTTGACATGGCCTATATCACCGCGACCCACCTTCTGGACCTTGTGCATCCCGATACGCTGGTGGTCAACAACCCAGCGGAAGTCAGGAACGCGCCCGAAAAGCTGTTTGTCACCGAATTCCCCGACCTGATGCCCCCCACAATGATCACCAGGAATGAGGCAGACGTAAAAGCCTTCCGCAAGCGCCACGGCGATATCATCGTCAAGCCCTTGTACGGCAATGGTGGTGCTGGTGTGTTCCACGTGAAACCCGATGACCCGAATCTTTCAAGCCTGATGGAACTTTTCCTGATTGGCAGCCGGGAACCGGTGATGGTTCAAAAGTTTTTGCCAGAAGTCGTGCGGGGCGACAAGCGTATCATCCTGGTAGACGGTGAGCCCGTGGGCGCCATCAACCGGGTACCTGCAGAAGGCGAGATCCGCTCCAACATGGTGGTGGGCGGCCGCGCCGAGAAATCCGACCTGACACCGCGTGAGCAGGAAATCTGCGACCGCATCGGCCCGGCGCTCCGTGAAAAAGGCCTGATTTTCGTGGGTATCGACGTGATTGGGGACTGGCTGACGGAAATCAACGTCACCTCGCCCACGGGCCTGCAGGCTGTGAACCGGTTTGACGGTGTCAAGCTTGAAGCCGACATCTGGGACGCGATTGAAAAGCGCCTAAGCCGGTGATAATTAATAAAGAATATCGTCACTCGCCGACCTGATCGGCGAGTCCAAGTTTCACGTAATTCTGGGAATGGATTCGCCGGTCAAGCCGGCGAATGACGCTCTAACGCGCTAAAAGCCGCAAACACCAAGTTTGCTACAGAGCTCGTCAAGGTCCTCCAGCGTTTCATATGAAATGGTGACCTTGCCGCCCTCGCCTTCATGGTCGATGGCCACTTTCATGCCCACTGCGGCCGTAAGGTCCTTTTCAAGCGCCACGGTATCCGCGTCTTTCTTTTTGCCTGAAGCAGTGCCGCCCGGACGCGGGCTGCGCTTTTGCTTGCCTTTGGCCTCATTGGCCAGCGCCTCCGTCTGGCGTACGCTAAGCCCTTCCGCCACAATGCGTTTCGCCAGCGCCAGCGGATCATCCGCACCAATCAGCGCGCGGGCATGCCCCATGGAAAGCTTGCCTTCGCCCACCATCGTCTGCACTTTTTCAGGCAGAGACAGAAGGCGCAGCAGGTTGGTCACATGGCTGCGGCTTTTGCCCACCACTTCCGCGACAGCTTCCTGCGTGTGTTTGAAATCTTCCATCAGGCGCTTGTAGGCCATGGCTTCTTCGATCGCCGACAGGTCCTGCCGCTGGATATTCTCGATGATAGCGATCTCAAGCACTTCCGTGTCGTTGAGCTCCTTCACGACCACCGGAACCTCATGAACGCCGGCCTTCTGCGCCGCGCGCCAGCGACGCTCGCCCGCAACGATCTGATATTTCTCAGGCTGAAGCTCGCGCACCAGGATCGGCTGCAACAGACCTTTTTCCTTGATTGAGGATGCCAGCTCCGCCAGTGCATCTTCATCAAAATGAACCCGTGGCTGATTTGCATTCCGTTCCAGGAACTCAATCGGCAACCAGCGGCGGCCTGCCTGTGGGCGGCCTACATTCGGGGCCGCAACCACATCGCCCTTGTCGTCAAAAACCGGCCGGTCGTCGCCGAGTAGCGCCGAAAGCCCCTTCCCCAATCCTTTACGTGCAGTCTTTGTCATAAGAAAAACTTCTAACCTATTGTTTTTATTAATTTATGCCGCCAATTTACGGTCACGGCCCAAAAGCTCGCGCGCCAGCTTGATATAGGCCTGGCTGCCGACACAGCGGTGATCATAGAGAAGCGCAGGCTTGCCGTGGCTCGGAGCCTCAGAAACCCTTACATTGCGCGGAATAACTGTCTGGTAAACCTTGTCACCCAGGAAATCGCGCACATCGCCAGCCACCTGTTCGGAAAGATTGTTCCGCTTGTCGAACATGGTGAGCACCACCCCATTGATGGTGAGGTTCGGATTCAGGCTGCCACGCACTTGCTCGATGGTTTTAAGAAGCAGGCTAAGACCTTCGAGCGCGAAAAATTCGCACTGCAACGGCACCAGAACGCTGTCCGCAGCTACCAGCGCGTTGATCGTCAACAGCGACAGGGATGGTGGGCAATCGATCAGTATATAGTCATATTCCTCGCGCGCCTGGGCCTTTTCCATGGCATAGCGCAGACGGAAATTCCGGTGCGGCAGTTCCGCCAGCTCCAGGTCCGCGCCGGAAAGATCAATCGTGCTTGGGATAATCGACAGGCCAGGCACACCGCTTTCGATGATCGCATCCCCAAAGGGTGCGGCACCCAGCACCACATCATAGGATGTGATCTCGCGCGCGTGGCGGTCGATACCGAACCCGGTGGACGCATTGCCTTGTGGGTCTAGGTCCAGGATCAGGACCTTCTTCTTCACCGCCGCCATGGCTGTGGCCAGATTGATGGCTGTAGTGGTCTTGCCGACGCCGCCTTTCTGATTGGCGACAGCGATAATTTTCGCCTTCTTTCCCGTCTGCGCAGCAGAACTCATGCAAACCCCTCCCCGGAACAGGCAAAAGCCTTTAAATTCAAAAACTTACAACCGTTTTATTGATGATAGCCTCAAGATGACCCCTGTTGGGTCGGACAGGCTTTTGAAACGATTGACGTCCATCTTCCAACAAGCTTTTGCTTCGGTCAATTCCTCATCCGCGATCTCACCCTTCAAAAGCCACATCTCTGTATCGTCTGATATGAAAGGGGCTGCCCAATCAAGCAGTTGACTGATGCGGGCGCAGGCGCGGCTGGTAATAATATCTACTGGGAAAATGTCCATTTCCTCAATCCGGCGCGCGTGAATCGTGGCATCAGCCCCTGTTTCACGTGAAACCTGATTCATGAAAGTGCATTTCCGGCCATTCGATTCGACCATATGGGCTGTCGCCACCCCCATGGCTGCGAGCACAAGACCAGGAAAGCCAGCGCCGGACCCGATATCAAGAAGGGTGATTTTTCTGTCGCCGAAGTGCTCCCTCAACAGGGGAGCCAATTGCGCACTATCGAGGAAATGCCTGCGCCACATGTCATCAAGCGTGGAGTTAGCAACCAGGTTTTTGGCTTTCTGCCACTTCCGGAGCAGGCCCGCATAGACCTTCAGCTTATCCAGCGTTTCACGTGAAACATTCAGATCACGCGCCAGATCATCAGCACCATACATAAGCGATTCCAAAAGATTATGCCGCGCGGCGTTTCTTGATATGGCCCAGAAGAAGCGTCAGGGCCGCTGGTGTGACGCCCGCGATCCGCGCCGCAGCGCCAAGGGTTGCCGGGCGTGCTTCCTTGAACTTCTCGCGCATTTCGTTCGAAAGGCCGGTGATCATGCCGAAATCCAGATCTTCCGGAATCTCAAGCGCCTCGTCCTTGCGGAAGGCATCCACATCCTGTTGTTGCCGCTCAAGATAGCCGCGGTACATGGCATCGATCGACAGTTGTTCGGCAATGGCAGGGTCAATCTGCCCAAGCACATCCGGCCAGATAGCCTTGAGCATATCAAAATCAATGGTGCTGAAAGCCAACAGGGTTTCCCCGTCCCGGCGCACACCGTCCTTGTTGATGTTGAGGCCATGCTTCTCTGCCTCATTGGGCGTCAGAGACACAGACTTCAAAATCGCACGCCCTGCTGCCAGAGCCGCTTTCTTATCCGCAAAGGCTTGATTGCGCACGTCGCCCACAAGGCCGATAGCCGCGCCCTTCTCAGTCAAACGCTGGTCAGCGTTGTCTGCACGCAGCAGCAAACGGTATTCCGCTCGGCTTGTGAACATTCGGTAGGGCTCGCGCGTGCCCTGGGTGACCAGATCATCCAGCATCACACCGATATAGCCATCGGCTCGGTCAAGCACGAAACGCTCGTCTGACCCGCGGGATTTGATCGCCGCGTTCGCGCCCGCCATAAGCCCCTGCGCCGCTGCTTCTTCATATCCGGTCGTTCCGTTGATCTGCCCGGCAAGATAGAGGCCGTCTGCACGGCGGGTCTCAAGTGTCACCTTCAGTTCGCGCGGATCAACGAAATCATACTCGATCGCATAGCCCGGCTTGATGATCCGGACATTCTCCAGCCCCGGGATAGAACGGATCATCTCATCCTGCACTTCTTCGGGCAGGCTTGTGGAAATCCCGTTCGGATATACCGTGTCGTCATCAAGCCCTTCAGGCTCCAGGAAAACCTGGTGACTATTTTTGTCTGCAAAGCGAACAACCTTGTCCTCAATCGACGGGCAATAGCGCGGGCCTTTGCTGTCAATCTGGCCCGAATACATCGGCGCCCTATGCAGATTTTCACGAATGATCTCGTGCGTGCGCTCAGTCGTGCGCGTCATGTAGCAGCTGATCTGCGGCACGGTGATCTCATCCGTGAGGAACGAGAAAGCCACAGGCGGATTGTCGCCCGGCTGCTCTTCACACACGGACCAATCGATGGTCTTGCCGTCAAGGCGCGCGGGCGTTCCTGTCTTGAGACGCCCAAGCTCAAAACCCAAAGACATCAGCGTATCCGAAAGCCCGAGCGCTGGCGCTTCGTCCACCCGCCCTGCCGGGATTTTCTTTTTCCCAATATGGATAAGGCCGCGCAGGAAAGTGCCTGTCGTCAGGATCACCGCGCCTGCCGTGACGGTCTTGCCATCTGCGGTCACAATCCCCGTCACCTTCGGCCTGTCGCCAGTCCGGTCAATGATCATGTCTTCAACCGCACCAGCCTCAATTGTCAGGTTCGGGTAATCGCCCAGGATTTCCTGCATCGCCTCGCGGTAAAGCTTCCGGTCTGATTGGCAGCGTGGGCCCTGAACGGCTGGGCCTTTACGGCGATTGAGCAGGCGAAACTGGATGCCGGAGCGGTCAGCCACCACACCCATGATGCCGTCAAGCGCATCAATCTCGCGCACCAGATGGCCCTTGCCCAATCCGCCAATTGCCGGGTTACAAGACATCTCGCCAATGGTTTCAACCTTGTGGGTGATCAGAAGCGTGTTCGCGCCCATGCGCGCAGAAGCCGCCGCGGCCTCACAGCCGGCGTGCCCGCCCCCGATAACAATGACGTCAAAATCAGCCATTCAACAATTCCATTCTGCCTAGTGCCTATATCAAAGACACTAACAAAAAGAGGCCCCTGCATCAGATGCGGGCCCCACTTGGAGCGTTCTATACTAGCGAATGATTTTTAAGTCAAAGTTAAGTGGCGGAGGACAGCGACCGCCTATCCATGTTTCACGTGAAACATGGACTAAAGCGCGCCCTACTTGCCTATACAGAAATCGGAGAAGATCACATCAAGGATATCCTCTACGCCGACTCGGCCTGTGATTTTCCCGAGAGAGCGCGCCGCCATACGCACATCTTCCGAGGCCAGCACTGCATCAATCCCTGCGTTCTGATCGAACCGATCAAGATGGTCGACCGCTTCCTCAAGCGCCCGGCGGTGACGCACGCGCGTGAGCGACGGTACTTCGCGGGGCGCCATGGCCTCACGCACATGTGCCTCCAGATGATGAAACAGGTCACTCAAACCCACATCGGTTTTCGCGGAAACATAGGCCACATCGGCAACCTTCACATCAGGAATACCCGGCAGCTTGTCATGTTTCACGTGAAACATGTCGGTTCGATCGGTTTGAGTGATCACCAGCATGGCCTTTTCATCAAGCCATGGTTCCATCGACTTCGGGATCACCGGCCAATCGTCAGCACGGATCAGCACAAGGCGAAGGTCGGCCTCCTCGGCGCGGGCAAGCGCCCGGCGGATACCTTCCTGCTCGATAGCGCCCTGACCTTCGCGGACACCCGCAGTATCGATCAGCCGAACCGGATAGCCACCCAGGTCGAGCTGGATTTCGATCACATCGCGGGTGGTGCCTTCCTCGTCTGAGACAATCGCGACATCCGATTTTGCCAATGCATTGAGAAGCGTGGACTTACCTGCATTGGGTTCCCCCATGATGACAATGCGAAATCCTTCCCTGAGCGCCTCACCGCGCCGCCCATCCACAAGATGTTGTGTTATCTCAGACTTCAATGACAAGATATTTGGTCTAACAGCCCCTGCAACGCCTTCGGGCAGGTCTTCGTCCGGAAAATCGATATCGGCCTCAAGATGCGCCAGGTGAGCGACCAGGCGTCCGCGCCAATCCTCATACAGATCCCTGAGCGCGCCATCCATTTGTCTGAGCGCCTGCTCGCGCTGCGCAGCTGTCTGGGCATGGATCAAATCGTTGAGGCCCTCAGCTTCGGTAAGGTCAAGCTTCTGGTTATCAAACGCCCGGCGGGAAAACTCGCCCGGCTCTGCGGGGCGCAATCCATCGATCCGGTCTAGTGCTTCAAGCACACCTGCGACCACCGCGCGGCCACCATGCAGATGCAGCTCTACCACATCCTCGCCTGTGAAACTCGCGGGGCCTTTGAAGGCAATCACAAGGGCCTGGTCAAGCCGCGCACCATCTTCATTTGTCAGCAGGCGAAGCGCCGCATAGCGGGCTTCCGGCACTGGCTTGCCGGACAGGACTTCAAGGGCCGCGAATGCGTGTGGCCCAGACAATCGCACCACAGCGACACCAGCGGTGCCAGCACCACTTGAAAGTGCGAAGATTGTGTCTGCATACGTCTGGGAGCTTTGGGCCACTGATTGGTCTTTCATAACGGTTCGGCGTAATTCGCTTGCGCCCAGGGCGCGCACACAATAGCAATGACCTAATCAATATAGAGAGGCAATCCATGTCGCAACTCTCAATGCACACGCCGGTGATCGATATCACCATTACGGAATTCGACGGCGCTATTGTCTCGCTCGATTGGGGCTGGAGTCCGTTCCAGGAACCGACGCCGCTCCTGATTGAAGCGAAGCGTCAGCTGGACGCCTATTTCGACGGCGACCTCCAGGCATTCGACCTGCCCTTATGCCCCATGGGCACCAAGCACCAGGAGAAGGTTTGGAAGGCCATGCGGGAAATCCCTTTTGGGGAAACCCGGACATATGGCGATCTGGCGACCGAGATCGGCTCCGCCGCGCAGGCTGTGGGCACGGCCTGCGGCAGGAATCCGATCCCGATATTGATCCCCTGTCATAGAATTGTCGCATCCGCAGGTAAGCTTGGGGGCTATTCGGGCGATGGTGGGCTTTATACCAAACGCGCCCTCCTCGTGCTCGAGGGCGCATTGAGCGTTGAAGAAGGCAAGGCCCTTGAAGAAGCCGGGGCGCTGGACTAACTCAAGGAAAGAAACAACAGGATACCGGACATGAGGGGACAGACGATGGCAGACATGATCGACATTCACGCGACAGATGGCAGCGGCACATTTGAGGCCTATGTGGTGCGCCCAGCCAAAACCGGCAACGGCCCGGTGATTGTGGTTCTGCAGGAAATCTTCGGCGTCAATGAAGGCATGCGCCAGATTTGCGACGACTTGGCGCGCGAAGGCTATATCGCCATCTGTCCCGATCTGTTCTGGCGTATGAAGCCGGGCGTGGATATCACGGACAAGACAGAAGAAGAATGGAAAGAGGCTTTCCATTATTTCCAGACATTCGACCACGACAAAGGCATGGAAGACATCGCCGCCACGGTGGCTGTTGCCAAGAAACTTGAAGGCGGCACAGGCAAGGTCGGCGCTGTCGGCTACTGCCTTGGTGGCCTCCTTGCATACAAGACATCCGCCCTGACAGACGTGGACGCAAGTGTCGCCTATTATGGTGTCGGGCTTGATACCCTATTGGACTTGTCGGCCAAGATCACAACACCGCTTCTGATGCATATCGCGGAAGAAGACGGCTTTGTTGACAAGGACGCACAGAAACGCATCAAAGAAGGCCTGAAGGACAATGCAAATGTCACCATCCATAGCTACCCAGGGGTGGACCATGCCTTCGCCCGCCCGGACGGTGTCAACTGGAACACGGCTGCCGCCAACCTCGCGAACGCCCGCACGCGGGACTTTTTCCAGACCAACCTGAAGGGCTGAGGTTGGGGACAATGACTTACCAAGCCTACCTCGACGGAATCTCTGCTGGGGTAATAAAGCTGTCCCATACGCAAAAGCTGCAACTCGCCTGGGAACTTTGCTGCCGCCTCTCTCCTCTCTATCAAACTTTTCAGGACAAAGAGAACTGGGGTAACTCCAGTCTTCTTGCGCATGTACGCAATGCGGCAGAAAATTTTCTTGCAGGACAAACCAATCAGAGTCTCCCTGCAGAAGCTGAAATCGAAAAAATTACTCCAGATACTGAGGACTTTGGCTCAACACTCGGTTCCCACGCATTGGATACAGCGATCAGTCATATTTATCTTTCTCGCTTATGTACTTACGACAGTCCGGAAGCCCTTATCTCCATACTGTCCATATGTTTTGATGTGCTAGATCGATTTGAGCAGCAATTTACCGGAATTTCTGATGCTAAATTCACAAATGCAGAGATGAAGTGGCAGTTCACTGTTCTTTCAAAACGAACGGAAGATAAAGATTTCACATTAAGTTATGTGGTCGAATCTGATGAAATTATTCATGCCGCGCTAAAGGAATATGAATGACTAAAGCGATCCGGATGGAGGCCTTCGGCGGGACGGACGTCCTGAAGTGGCAGGAAATTGACCTGGGTGCCCCAGCTGTGGGCGAGGTACAAATACGCCATACGGCCATTGGGCTGAATTTCATCGATACCTATCACCGCACAGGGCTTTACCCCTTGCCGCTGCCGGCCACCCCGGGGCTTGAAGCCGTCGGTGTTGTGGAAGCCATGGGCGAGGGTGTCGAGAGTTTCAAAGTTGGTGACCGTGTCGGCTACCCCGCTGGCCCCATTGGCGCCTATGCGGAAGCCAGAAACATACCGGCTGCAAAGCTGGTGAAAATACCAGACAGTGTGTCTGATGAAGACGCCGCAGCCCTGATGCTGAAGGCCTGTACGGTCGAAGCCTTTGTTGAGCGGCTATATCCGGTTAAGGCTGGCGAAACAGTTCTCCTGCATGCCGCAGCCGGCGGGGTGGGTCTTATCGCCTGCCAGTGGCTTTCGGCTATCGGCGCCACCGTTATCGGCACCGTGGGAAGCCCGGAGAAAGCCGAGCTCGCAAAAGCGCACGGCTGCACCCACACTGTCCTCTACCGTGACGAGGACTTTGTTGCCCGTGTGAAGGACATAACGAACGGCGAAGGTGTGCCCGTGGTTTACGACAGCGTCGGCAAAGCCACTTTCATGGGGTCGCTTGATTGCCTGAAGCGCCGCGGTGTGATGGTCACCTTCGGCAATGCCACCGGCCCGGTTGACCCGGTGCCGCCCGCGCTGCTGGCGCAAAAAGGGTCCCTGATGCTCACGCGGCCTGTGTTGATGGACTATGTGGCAACGCGGCCTGAGCTCGAGCATTCAACAAGCCGCGTGTTTGAGATGATCGCATCAAGCAAGCTGAAGGCGCGGATCAACCAGCACTTTGCGCTGAAGGACGCCGCAGAAGCCCATAAGGCGCTTGAGGCGCGCCAGACCAGCGGGCAGACGATCCTTATTCCATGAGCAATCCGCCCCTTTACCTGGTCCCCGGCACCATGTGTGACGCGCGGCTGTGGGGCCGCATGCTTGATCATATGCCAGGTGTGGACGCCCACCACTCAGACTATTCAGATGCTGACAGCATGGATGGCATGCGTGATGCGATGCTCGCGCAAGCGCCAAACACGCCCTGCCATCTGGTGGGCTTCTCATTAGGCGGTTATCTGGCGATCATGGCGGCGCTCCGTGAGCCATCAAAGTTCAAGAGCCTGACCATCATCGCGGCTTCCCCCTACGGTCTGACCGACGCGGAAAAATCTTTGCGCAAACGCAACGCCGAAATGCTCACGCGTCTGACATACAAAGGCATGTCGAAAGCCCGCCTCGCGCAGTTTGTGAATGCGGACCATCTGGATGACCCGGCCATCACCGACACGATCCTTCAGATGGAAAAAGACCTGGGCCAGGACGTGCTGATCCGCCAGTTGATCGCCCCCATCGACCGTTTGAATATCGCGGAAGAATTGCTGTCGCTTGAAATGCCCGTCAGTTTCATCATGGCGGAGGACGACCAGCTGGTGCCCATCGGCGCGATTGAAAAGCTTGCCGCAAAATCAGACACCATCACCCTGCACCGCATGTCCGGCACCGGCCACATGATCCCCCTTGAAGCACCAGCGGAATTGGCAAAACTCTTACAATCAGGTTTCTGATCCAAAGAATCTGGATAAAACAGAGTTTGTATCATCAACGCTCGCATAGTCAGCCGCAAGATGCGCAAGCGTCAGCGCCTGCACGTCCGCAGCCAGCCAGGTCATGCCGCCTGCGTCGGTCACTTCCGTCGCCGCGGTGGCGTCCGATACCACCGTCACATCAAAACCAAGGCTTGCGGCCATACGGGCTGTGGTATCCACGCTATGCTGGATCAGCACGCCGACAATCACCAGACATTCGATATCTCGGGCCCGCAGATACTTTTCAAGGTCGGTACCGACAAATGCATTGTTGGTATGCTTGCCGATGACCGTCTCAAGCCCCTGAGGGGCCACCTCAGGCTTGAAAGCGTGCCCGGGGGTACCTGGCGTGTACGGCGAGCCTTCACACACGCTGTCGTGCCTTATATGGATGATTTCACCCGCGCGCCTGCGCCAGGCTTCCAGAAGCCGCGCCATATTGGCTTCGGCATGCGGGTTACCTCGCACACCCCACTTCGGGTCGTCTATCGCAAGCTGTGTATCGATGATAATCAGCGCCGTGTTAGTCATATCCTATCCCTGAAAGCGAAAAGGGCCTGCAAATGCAGGCCCTTAGCGTAACCGATTTCAATGATAACTCTACCAGCTAGTTGTTCATGCTGGTGAAGAATTCTTCGTTGTTCTTGCTGTCCTTGAGCTTGCCAAGGAGGAATTCCATCGCATCCACAGTGCCCATTGGCGTGAGAATACGGCGCAGAACCCACATTTTCGACAGCGTGGCAGGATCAACCAAAAGCTCTTCTTTCCGGGTACCGGACTTGAGGATATCGATCGCCGGGAACACGCGCTTGTCCGCAACCTTGCGGTCGAGAACAATCTCGCTGTTGCCCGTGCCTTTGAATTCCTCGAAGATCACTTCGTCCATACGGCTGCCGGTCTCGATAAGCGCAGTCGCGATGATGGAAAGCGAGCCGCCTTCCTCGATGTTCCGTGCGGCACCGAAGAAGCGTTTCGGGCGCTGCAAGGCGTTTGCGTCCACACCGCCCGTGAGAACCTTACCGGAAGAAGGCACCACCGTGTTGTAGGCGCGCGCCAGACGGGTGATACTATCGAGAAGGATCACAACGTCCTTGCCGTGCTCCACAAGGCGTTTGGCTTTCTCAATCACCATTTCTGCCACCTGAACGTGACGGCTTGCAGGTTCGTCGAAGGTGGAGGATACGACCTCCCCTTTCACGCTGCGCTGCATGTCTGTCACCTCTTCCGGGCGTTCGTCGATCAGAAGAACAATCACGAAACACTCGGGATGGTTGGCGGTGATGGATTTGGCAATATTCTGCAAGAGAACCGTTTTACCGGTACGCGGCGGCGCAACAATAAGCGCGCGCTGGCCTTTACCGATTGGGCTCACCAGGTCGATCACCCGTGGGGACTTGTCCTTCACGGTTGGATCGTCCGGGTCAAGCTTCAGCTTTTCGTCCGGGTAAAGCGGGGTCAGGTTGTCGAAGTGAACCTTGTGTTTGGTTTTCTCAGGCTCATCGAAGTTGATCTTGGAAACCTTGAGAAGGGCAAAATAACGCTCGCCGTCCTTGGGCGCGCGGATCTGGCCTTCAACTGTATCGCCTGTCCGAAGCGCAAAGCGCCGGATCTGGCTTGGGCTTACGTAAATATCGTCGGGGCCCGGCAGATAGTTCGCCTCAGGGGAGCGCAGGAAACCGAAACCGTCAGAAAGGATTTCGATAACGCCGCCACCCATGATTTCGATATCGTCATCTGCGAGATGCTTGAGGATAGCGAACATCATGTCCTGTTTGCGCATGCTGGAGGCGTTTTCAACGCCAACTTCCTCAGCAAGCGACAGAAGGTCTGCTGGGGTTTTGTTTTTGAGATCCTGAAGGTGCATGGGATCGTCCAGATTGTTGTTATTGGAAGAAAGATGTTTGAATTATTGGGGCCAGACGGCCCGGAAAGGATAGATCGATTGCGGCTTCATCATACAATAAAACCAGCAATGATTGGGAAATAAGTTTGACGACGCACGAGATACTGGCGCGCCAGATCAGGGCCCAAGCTACCACTTTCGCCTTTGGTGTCAAGTCTGTTGCAGCCGCAACTATTTGCTAGAAAGCTTTCGGGACCGCCAGAAGCACGATTGCGATAATGAAGACAGCCGGTATCTCATTGATCTTGCGGTAGAATTTACTGTCTCGCTTGCGTTCCCCGCGGGCAAATTCCTTGCGGTATTTAGAGAGGCTGCCGTGAAAACCGGACAGGATAAATACAAGCAGCAGCTTGATATGCAGCCAAAGCCCCGCATCCAGGCCGATATTGACCACCAGCATCAGGCCCAAAATCCAGGTAATGGCCATGGCCGGGTTGATGATGATGCGGATCAGGCGCTTTTCCCGGTCGATCCATTTGGCGTCCTCGTCTGACCCCACTTCGCATTCGCTGTGGTAGGCGAAATAGCGCGGCAGCATGAACATGCCCGCCATCCAGAAAATGACGAAAATAATATGCGCAGCCTTCACCCACAGGTACGCACCGCCCAGCCAGCCAATCATGTCTTCCACAGTATTTCCCCTTTTCCCTGCCTACCGCCGAAAGGCTTTGATGGTTTCACTAAGCAGCGCGACATTTTCCGGTGGCGTCTCAGGCACGAAACCATGGCCCAGGTTGAAGATGTGCGCTCCGCCCTTCAGCTGCTCAAGGATACGGTTGGCCTCAGCCACCATCAAATCCCCGCCCGATACCACCAGGTGCGGGTCCATATTGCCCTGCACACAGACTTTACTTTGGATTTCCTTCGCCGCCCAATCAAGCGGCACGCCGGTATCCAGGCCGACGCAATTCACGCCCACGGCGTCCACGAACCGTGGCAGTGCCGCCCCCGCCAGCCGCGGGAAACCAATGATTGGTGTCTCGGAATGTTTGGCGCGAATGCGCGAGACGATCTCTTTCGTGGGTTCAATGATCCATTTCTCGAACATGGTCTCAGGGATCGCGGCCGACCAGCTGTCGAAAATCTGCACTGCGTCCGCGCCGGCGTCGATCTGGGCGATCAGATATTCGCTTGTAGCGTCCACCAGCATATCCATGATTTTGCCGAACAGCTCCGGATTGCCGTAACCAAGCTGGCGCGCTGCTGCATGATCCTTGCTGCCTTGGCCTGCGATCATGTAGGTGGCCACCGTCCAGGGCGCACCGGCGAACCCAAGCAAGGTCACATCTGAAGGCAATTCGGTCTTAAGCCGGCGCACAGTTTCATAAACATTTCCCACCTTGTCGTGGAAGGCACCCATGGAAAGGCCTTTGAAAGTGGTCTCGTCGTTCACTGGATCAAGCTTTGGGCCAAAGCCTTTCTCGAACCAGACTTTCTGGCCGAGCCCGTCGGGTACCACAAGGATGTCAGCAAACAGGATTGCGCCGTCCATGCCGTACCGCCTGATGGGTTGCAGGGTCACTTCAGCCGCCTTGTCGGGGCTATAGCAAAACTCCATGAATGAATTTGTTGAATTTCTTACTTCACGATATTCGGGCAAATACCGTCCTGCTTGACGCATGAACCAAAAAGGCACCCGCTCACCCGGGTTTCCCTTGAGAGTCTCGAGAAGAAGTTTGGTCATGCTCTGGTCCTTACCGTTTAGGGCGCCGTTCATTCGGCGTGACGCCCTCTTACTACTTAATAATAATTATATATAGAATCTTGTAGTTGTTGTTTATGCCTGTGAATCATGTGGAAAAGCATTTATCCACAATCTTGTGC
>Ga0070726_10001523_pt1 | contig 23153 bp, 24 predicted proteins | sample tdAd471_FD_67275 | JGI IMG/M metagenome (GOLD analysis project Ga0070726, IMG submission 67275) | Marine sediment microbial communities from the Atlantic coast under amendment with organic carbon and nitrate - tdAd47.1 | ecosystem: Environmental > Aquatic > Marine > Coastal > Sediment | place... | reverse complement strand
ATGGTTATTGGCAATGTAAAGATGACCAATATGGGTTTTACCAGGAAATTAAGAATGCTGAGTACTACGGCTACAATGATGGCGGTTAGCATAGAATCTACCCCTACCCCGGGCAATACGTAGCTCAGGATTACAACTGCAATGGCATTCAGCAATAGTCTTAGAATGAGTTTCATAGGTTGTGTAGTGTTTTAGTGAATAAAAAAAGGCACCGAATTTCGGTGCCTTTAAGATAAAGAAAATAATGTTTGTTTAGTCAATATACAATCCGGTGTAATTCAAAGGGTTTACATCGGGAAGATTAGAATTGTATTTAGTGTTGATCGCGGCTACAAAGGCATTCGCAACAATGGCATAACCTCTTGGCGATGGGTGAACACCGTCCAGTGAAAATCCTCCACCAGTGGCAAAGGTGGCATCCACAACACTTCCATCGGCTTGCTGGAATCCATTTTCTTTTAACTCGTTCAACAATGCATTGGCATCTACAAAGGCAAGATCGTAAGCTGTTGCCAAACCTGCAATGGTCTGGTTGTAGGACATTAATGCAGTTTCCACAGTGGCTTGTTCTTCAGGTGTCAGCACCCATTGGTCGGCTAAAGGAACGGCGACTCCATTAATGGAGGTTGGGTTGTTTGGGTCGGCTAGGGTGCCTATAAAACTTCTTGAAGTTAGTACCATGAGGTCTTCTTCTGTGGCTTGTCTCATATTGGTCAAAGCAGGGTTGAAGCCTGTTAAATCGGTTAAATCTTCATCCATGATTACTACTGCATTGCCTTCACCAGGGGAGAATGAAATGGTACGCTTTGCCAATTCCTCTTCGGTAATCAGATTCAATTGTTGTAATTGGGCCAAACCTGCATTATAGGCACCATACGCTTCGGCACTGTTCAAAAATCCTGCAGTGGCTTCATCCAAAGGAATGGGATTGTGTGGCACCGTGGTGAAATAAGGTATGTCTGTTACATTGGGCAAATTGGCAATTACACCATCAGCCCCGTTTGCGGTCATGGCTTGTAGCATGGCGTCCAAAGAGCCTGCAAAAACATTAGGGTCCGTAATATCGTTTCTGGAATAGGTGCTAGGGTCTAAATTACCAGTTTGGTCAACTCCTGTTCCACCTCCGGTGGCGTAAATAAGGATGTCGTTTGCTCCTGTCCACAAGGTGAAAAAGGTTGCACCCTGAGCAGCTGCATCACCGATCACTGTTGCGGATTCGGATGAGGAAAATCTTGCGAAATACGGGTTGGCGGTTCCCATGGCAACGCCTGTGACGCTACCATATCCAGGGGCCAATAGTTCATAGCTTTTGGAGCCGGGAACACCCATATTATTGTAAGTTCCAGTTAGTTTGTTTGAAACTTCAGTGGAACCTTGACCAACAACTTCGACGGGAGCCGGGCTTTCGCCCAAAAAGGATAAAATCAATCTATTGCCAGCTATAGGGTTTCCCTCAAGTGTCATGCCTCCTAAATTATCTGCCATAAGAGGGATTTCAAAACTTCCGCCTCCCGCTAAGGCAAAATTACCTGCCAACATATTTGGAAAAGATGCTAATTGTCCATCTTCAAACAAGGCGTTGTCCGAGAAACCTGCTGTCAATGAGTTGCCGATGGCAACATAATTCGTAAAATCTGCTGTCCCGGAAGTATATTCAACGGGAGTTGGGTCTGGTGCGTCGATCGGGGTATCATCTTCACATGCAATCAAGAATAAGCCTAGAAATGGGAGAAAGGCATAAAACTTTTTCATATCAAATAATCTGTTTCAGTTAGTTTATGTTAATCGTTTTGGTAACAACCAGAATTAACCAAATCTATATCAAATTTGCCATACAGACAATTAAATGGGCAAAAAAATTATGCATGCATAATAAAAAGGGGTGAATTTTAAGAATTCAGAAAGTTGAAACTCTTTTCGTAAAACTGTTTTGGATTTTCGGCATGCAGCCAATGTCCGGCTTTATCAATGGTTTCAATTTCGGCGTTGGGAAAGTGTCTCTTGATTTCGGCCGAGTCCGTGGGTTGGATATATTCCGAACGGTCGCCGCGCAAAAATAGGGTAGGTCCATCATAAATGGCATTGGGGGTTATATTTTCACCAATTTCCTCCATTCGGTCCTTGAGCACGTCAAAATTGAAACGGAAGCCCAGTTTTTCCTTTTCTACCCAATACAGGTTTTTGAGCAAAAACTGTCTAATTCCTTTTTCTTTGATGTGTTTGGACAACTCATCGTCCGCATCCCTACGATCGGATATTTTATCAAAATCCAAATGAGAGAGCCCGTTGAAAATAAAATCGTGATGGGGAGGATAATACTTCGGTGCTATATCGGCAACTATTAATTTGAGTACTCTTTCTGGATGTGTAGTGGCCAGTTGCATAGCTGTTTTGCCTCCCATGGAATGCCCCATCACATAGGCAGATTCCATATGGTGATGATTCATATAGTCGATGACATCCTCGCTCAATACATCATAGTTGAACTCGTCGGAATGAAAACTTTTTCCATGGTTCCGTTGATCTATCAAATGGACTTCAAAGCCATTTTCGGAATATTGGGAGCCAAGGGTTTTCCAGTTATCCGACATGCCCAAAAAACCATGTAGGATTATAAAGGGTTGTCCTTTGCCCAATATTTTTGAATGTAATATTTCCATTATTTTAATCGATGTAAATACATGTTTACCACATTTTCAAGACCCAGATAGAGGGATTCGCAGATTAAGGCGTGCCCGATGGATACCTCTAAAAGATGTGGAATATGCTCTTTAAAGAATTTGATGTTGTCCAAATTAAGGTCGTGCCCAGCGTTTAGGCCAAGACCAACTTCGTGTGCCATTTTGGCCGCTTCAATAAAGGGGGCAATGCCACTTTCTCCATTGCCTTTGGCAAATTCATGGGCAAAACTTTCGGTGTAGAGTTCCACGCGGTCCGTACCCGTTTCCGCAGCTCCTTTCACCATTGCTATATCGGGGTCCACAAAAATGGAGGTGCGGATGCCGTTTTCTTTGAAGATCTTGATGACATCAACTAGGAAATCTCTGTGCTTTATGGTGTCCCAACCTGCATTGGAGGTAATGGCATCTTCGGCATCGGGCACCAAAGTAACCTGAGTGGGCTTTACTTCGAGGACTAAATCAATAAATTTTGGAATAGGGTTCCCTTCGATATTGTACTCTGTGGTGACCACTTTTTTTAAATCCCGGGCATCTTGATAGCGAATGTGGCGTTCATCGGGTCTTGGATGGATGGTGATGCCCTCTGCGCCAAAAGATTCAATGTCCTTGGTCGAAGTAATCAAATTGGGAACATTGCCCCCTCTAGAATTTCGTAATGTTGCGAGTTTATTTATGTTGACACTCAACTTTGTCATGGAGTTCTTATTTAGATTGTCAAAAATAAGAATTCGGCATACCTTTTGCCATTTTAAATTAGTATTTTGCACCTAATAGAAGTGTTATGCAGATTCAAGACAAAATAATCAATACAGTTCCCGTTTTTGAAGTGTCGGAAACTTTGAAAGATGTGATTGCGTTTTTCGAGGAAACCACATACTCCCATGTTGGGGTGATCGAGAACGGAACATACTTGGGGTTGCTTTCCGAAAACGACCTTCCTTGTTTTGAGCCCGAAAAAACAATCGACAATTTCAGGTTTGAAATGGAAGATTTTTTTGTGAGGAAAGAAACCGCTTGGTTGGACGTTTTGGAAATGTTCTCGAGAAATGAGGCCAATGTACTGCCCGTTTTGGATGAAGACCGTGTAATTATTGGGTATTACGACCTTGAAGATGTTGTGGATGTGTTGATAGACACTCCTTTCTTTAGAGAGCCGGGCGCCATTTTGGTGGTGTCCATCGGAATTAAGGACTATTCCTTTAGTGAGATTGCACAAATTGTGGAAGGCAACAATGCCCGATTGTTGGGAGCCTTTATTACTGACTCTGAGAACGATATTGTTGAAATTACTTTAAAAGTAGGCACACAAAGTTTGAATGAAGTAGCGCAAACTTTTAGAAGGTACAACTACACCATTGTATTCGGAAACAGCGACGACCAGTTCTTGGAAGATTTAAAACAGCGTTCCGACTATTTAGAAAAATATCTTAACGTATAGTATGAAGGTAGCGATATATGGTCAATCTTTTCAAGAAGAGGACCAGCTTTGTGTAGAGCAACTTTTGGACGAATTGAAGAAGTTGGATGCAGCCATTTATGTGGAGGAAAATTTCAATAAGTTGGTGACCACAATTACCCAAGAACAAGTAAAAGGAACGTTTACCCAATCCAAAGGATTGGATTCCTCTTTTGATATGTTCGTGAGTTTTGGTGGCGATGGCACCATGTTGCGCGCCGTCACCTATATCAAGGACTTTGGCATTCCCATTGTAGGCGTCAATACAGGGCGTTTGGGATTCTTGTCCACCTTTAAAAAAGAAAATGTACGCAAGTTGGTCACCGAATTTGAAGCCGGTCACTATACCCTAGAAGAACGCAGCCTGGTGGAAGTGGAGCTCAACTCCGAACTGGACGAGTTCAATGGGCTCAATTTTGCCTTGAACGAAATAACTGTCAGCCGTAAGGATACTACTTCGATGATTACGGTGGAAACTTGGCTGGATGATGAGTATTTGACCTCTTACTGGTCCGATGGACTTATTGTGTCCACACCTACGGGCTCAACAGGGTATTCCTTGAGCTGTGGCGGCCCGGTAATCGCCCCTTCGGCAAAATCCTTGGTGCTTACCCCCATTGCGCCGCACAATCTCAATGCTCGTCCTTTGGTGATTTCTGATGATACACAGATAAGGTTAAAGGTTTCCGGTAGGGAAGAAACCCATTTGGTGTCTTTGGATTCGCGAATTGCCGATATTTCCAACGGTAAGGAAATTCGAATCAAAAAAGCTGATTTTACAATCAAAATGATTGAGTATAATACCGAAAGTTTTTTAAAAACATTGCGGAATAAATTACTATGGGGCGAGGATAGACGCAATTGATTAAATCAAAAACAATAAAAGGAACGAAAAACTGTTTAACAAGGGAGGGCAACTTTAAATATAAATCTATAGATCTTCCTTTACTCTTAATTCTTCAAACTTTTTGGATAGTATGCGGATAGTTTTGGCTGTTTTTCTATGCTGTGTGATCAAGGTAGGCGCGCAGACCTATGAGATAGGTGTATTTGCTGGTGGTGCCAATATAATAGGTGATGTGGGCAGAACGAATTATATACTGCCCTCGGGCCCTGCCTTTGGTGGAATATTTAAATGGAACAAAGGAAAACGCTACGCGTGGAGGGGAAGTGTCCTCTATGGTAAAGTGACCGCCGATGATGCCAAATCAAATATGCAATCCAGACAACAAAGGGGCTATAAGGTGGACAATTCCATTTTGGAGTTCTCGGCAGGATTGGAAATTAACTTTGTGGAATATAATCTTCATAAGCTCGGACCTGCCTTCACACCTTACTTATACACAGGTGTAACTTACTTTCGGTACGATTTTAATTATATTGATGCCCTTCAGATGCAGGATATTAACCAAAAAGAAGGTAGTTTTGCAATTCCAATGACGGTTGGGGCTAAGTATCGTTTAAATCAATTTTTGATTCTTGGGGCCGAAATTGGGGCCAGATATACTTTTACGGACAATTTGGACGCGAGTAACCCAGAAGGTTCCAATTTTGAGCAATTCCGATTCGGAAATATATTGAGCGACGACTGGTACGTCTTTTCAGGTATAACATTAACTTATACCTTTGGACGCAAACCCTGCCAGGATTGTTTTCAATAAAATGCACACACTAGAGGACGTAGACAAAGAGAAACTACCTAAGCACATTGCCATTATTATGGACGGTAATGGTAGGTGGGCGAAACAGCGTGGTAAAATGCGTATGTTCGGACACGAAAACGGGGTGGATTCGGTGAAAAAAACCGTAGAAAGTTGTGCCAAGCTGCAAATACCGTTTTTAACCTTATATGCCTTTTCCACAGAAAACTGGAATCGTCCAAAAAACGAGGTGGATACCCTAATGAGACTTTTGGTCAATGCCCTGAAAAGGGAATTAAAGACCTTGAACAAACACGACATAAGGTTAAAGGCCATAGGAAAAATAGAAACATTGCCCACAAAAGTCCACAAAGAGCTGAGCGAGGTGATGTCCAAAACAGCAAATAATTCGGGGATGACCCTCACCCTGGCATTGAGCTATGGCTCACGGGAAGAGATTAAAACCGCGGTTCAAGAGATTGCATTCAAAGTTAAAAATAACATAATTTCCCCCGAAAATATTGATGAAACAGTTATAAATACACATCTTTACGCGCATTTTTTGCCCGATGTTGACCTGCTCATCCGCACAAGTGGTGAATGCAGGATAAGTAATTTTTTACTTTGGCAGATTGCATACGCCGAATTATATTTTATTGATGTATTTTGGCCCGATTTTAAAGAGAACCATTTGGTAGAGGCCATATTAAGTTACCAAAATAGAGAACGACGATTTGGAAAAACGAGCGAACAACTTAACTAAGGGTATTACAAATTTCATCCTTTCAACCCTTATTATCCCATTATTTTTATTTTCATCCCACTGTATTGCCCAGGAGACCGATTTTGAAGAAGGCAAACAGTATATTTTGGGAGGTTTGACCGTAACGGGACTGCAAAGCTATAACGAGCAGACCGTAAAGAGCTATACAGGTTTGAGAGTTGGGCAGCCCATTAAGGTGCCGGGCGATGAAATAAGTGCCGTAATCAAAAAGTTGTGGAACCTCGATCTGTTCAGCAATGTAGAAATGTTCTATACCAATATCGAGGACGATCAGATATTTTTGGAGTTAAACATTACGGAGCGTCCTACCCTGAGCAACGTCACGGTCTACGGTATAAAAAAGAGAAAGGTGTCAGATATCCTTGACGATACCGATCTTAAAAAAGGCAAGAAAATTACAGAGAGTTTAATTGCCAACACCAAGAATTACCTTCAGAACAAGTACAAAAAGCAAGGGTTCTTGAATGCCAAGGTCAGTATTGCCACATCTGCCGATACCACGGGTACCAATACGCAGAACATGGTCATCAATGTGAATAAGGGCGATAAGGTTAAAATTAAGGATATCAACTTTGTCGGTAACGAAAAACTTTCCAACAAAAGGCTTCGAAAATCACTAAAAAATACGAAGAAGAAAAAGTTCTTTAGGTTTTGGAAAAAATCAAAATACATTGAAGCCGATTACCAAGAAGATCTTGATAATTTAATCGATACCTATGCAGAACGAGGTTACAGGGATGCACGGATACTGTCCGATACCTTTGTGAAATTGGATGAAAAAAATATTGAGTTGACCGTTGAGGTCGAAGAAGGTAACAGGTACTATTTTGGTGAAATTGATTTTGTTGGAAATTCCGTGTATACCGATAGAATGTTGAGCCAAGCGCTTGGCATCAAGAAAGGTGATACATATAACGGGGTATTGTTAAAAGAGCGCATAGCAGACGATTCCGACCCAGATGCACAGGATTTGACAAATCTCTATCAGAACAATGGTTATTTGTTCTCCAGCATTAACCCGGTTGAGGTTTCCGCGGTAAACGACACCATTGATTTTGAAATACGAATCATTGAGGGCAAGGAGACTTTCTTGGACCACGTAACCGTTTCCGGCAACGACAAAACCAACGACCATGTAATCTATAGGGAGATCCGTACCAGACCGGGCCAAAAGTATAGCAAGTCAAATATTGTGAGGACCATCAGGGAACTGGGGCAACTTGGATTCTTTGATGCCGAGCAAATCGTACCGGATATCATTAACCCAAACCCCAATGCCGGTACCGTAGATGTAAACTATAGTCTGGTAGAATCGGGCTCCAGCCAAATTGAACTGCAAGGTGGTTTCGGTGGTGGAGGTTTTATAGGTACCTTGGGACTTTCATTCAGTAACTTCTCCATAAAGAACCTTTTCAACAAAGAAGCCTATAAACCGGTACCCATGGGTGATGGGCAAACCTTCTCCCTGCGATTACAGGCAAGTAGGACCTTTCGTGTATATAGTTTGAATTTTGCGGAACCTTGGTTAGGGGGTAAAAAACCCGTAAGGTTTAATTTGTCCCTATCAAGAACACAGCAGTTTGCCACCGGTTTTGATCAAAATGGTAGATTGGATGTTGATAAATCCAGAGGTTTTGCCATTACGGGGATTACAGCTGGTTTGGCAAAAAGGGTACAGTGGCCAGATGACTACTTTACCTTGTCACATTCGGTAAGTTACCAGTTGTACGACTTTAACGATTATAGAAGTGGGATCTTTAACTTTGGGAATGGTAGTTCCAACTCTTTAAGTTACACCTTTGGATTGTCGAGAAGTTCCCAGGGACCAAGTAGAATTTTCCCAATGACAGGGTCTAACTTTGAGTTCACGGCAAAGCTTACACCTCCTTATTCGCTTTTTAGTAGCAAAGATTTCGGACAGATAAAAGAAGATATAGATGCGACGACCGAAAGACTTATCGAAATTGGCGATCCTTCTACAGTAGAGGAGCAACTCGAGGCCCAACAGCTGAGCAACGATTTGGAGCGTTTGGAAGAAGAAAGGTTCAAACTATTGGAATACTACAAGATCAAGTTCAAAGGCGATTGGTATACCACCCTAGTGGATAAACTCGTACTTCGAACCAATGCAGAATTTGGATTCTTGGGCGCCTATAACCACGATATAGGAAACGTTCCCTTTGAACGTTTTTATGTTGGGGGAGATGGGCTCGGAAACTTTACTCTGGATGGTAGGGATGTCGTACAGCTCCGTGGTTACGACAACCAATCCATCACACCTTATGATGTTAACCCTGTTACGGGAAGGTTGGAGCAAGATGGAGGAACTATTTACAATAAGTTTTCTTTGGAACTGCGTTACCCACTTACGTTAAAGCCATCCGCTTCCATTTATGCATTGTCTTTTTTGGAGGCAGGTAACGCCTTCAACAATTTTAATGATTATAATCCGTTTGAGTTAAAAAGATCTGCCGGAGTGGGGCTACGTATTTTTATGCCGGCATTCGGACTCTTGGGAATTGATTTTGGTTATGGCTTCGATCCCGATGCCCGTCCAGGATCCGTGGGACCAAGCGGCTGGCAAACACACTTCATCATCGGGCAGCAGTTTTAATTTATGAAAACAACGTGTTTTGCTAATTTGTAAACGGTTCATTTTAAATAAATTAGTAATTTTGGCACGATATTTTCTATATAAAATGCGGAATCAAAGATGAATACCAAAGTTCTTTTATTGGCAGTTGTTTTAATGTCGTCCTTTTATGGGTTCTCCCAAAGAGGAGTTCGGATAGGATATGTAGATATGGAATACATCCTTGAAAATGTAGAGGAGTATAGGGATGCCACCGAACAATTGGACGCCAAGGCCCAAAAGTGGAAGCAGGAAATCGAACTGAAGCAAAGTGTCATTGATCAAATGAAAAAAGATTTAATGGCGGAAAAAGTGCTTTTGACCGATGAGCTTATTTTGGAGCGGGAAGAAGAAATCCAGATTCTCGAAAAAGAAATGCTGGATTATCAACAAGACCGATTTGGGCCGCAAGGAGATTTAGTGCTGCAAAAACAACTTTTAATACAGCCCATTCAGGATCAGGTTTTCAACGAAGTACAAAAAATCGGAACCAATAAAAGATACGATTTTATTTTTGATAAATCCGCAGATGTTGTAATGTTGTACTCCGAAAAAAGGCACGATATCAGTGACTTGGTTTTAAGGGAAATAGGGCGCACCAGAAAAATTAGTGCATCCAACAAAAAACAAGAGCAGCAAAGCCGCTTGGAGCAGTTCCAAGAAGAAGAGGACGAAGTCAGTGATGCACTAAAAGAGCGGCAGGAACAAGCCGCAGATGCAGCGGAGGAGAGAGAGAAGGCAGCCGAAGAACGAAGAGCCCAAAAACTAAAGGAACGCGAAGAGCGTAAAAAAGCATACGAAGAACGAAGAAAAAAATTATTGGAAGAGCGTGAAGCCCAGCGGAAAGCCAAACTGGAAGAGCGAAAAAAAGCGCAAGAACAACAAAAGGATTCAATAGGATAGTTTATATTGAAACACTAAATTTAAAGTCAAAAAAGTAACGTTGAGAATCATGAAAAATGTAAAAAGGATTGCTGTAGCCCTAGTATTGTTTGTTGCGGCTACGGGTTTTGTAAACGCGCAGAGCAAGATTGCACACATTAATGTACAGCAACTATTGTCTGAAATGCCGGAGATGAAGGCTGCACAAGCTGAATTGAAGAAATTACAAGAAACCTACAGGGCAGACATTCAAAGCTCTATGACAGAGCTTCAAAACAAGTATACCCAATACCAGAACGAAGCCACTTCCAAAACAAGGGAGGAAAACGAGCAGAGAGCGGTAGAGCTTCAAGGGTTCGAACAAAACATTCAAGAAGCTGAGCAAGCTGCCATGCAAGAAATGCAGAAAAAGCAGCAAGAGCTGTTTGCGCCAATTTCCGATAAAGCAAAAGCAGCCATCGAAAAAGTAGCGGCGGCCAAAGGGTATGATTACGTAATCGATGCCAGCCCGGGGTTGAGCTTGATCGTATCCAAAGGACCGGACCTTTTGCAAGAAGTAAAGCAAGAGTTGGGTTTCTAAACCGTGATTTTACAAGATTCAAAAAAAACCGCTTTAATTAAAGCGGTTTTTTTATGCCATAAAAATTTAAGACGTTATTTTTAATCATGCCAAAACCGATAGGAATTTTCGACTCAGGCGTAGGGGGCACTTCCATTTGGAAAGAGGTAACAAAGATGCTTCCCAACGAAAGAACCATTTATTTGGCCGATAGCGCCAATGCTCCCTATGGTGAAAAGTCAAAAGAAGAGATTCTAAGGCTAAGCATCAAGAATACGGAGTATTTACTGGGTCAAGGCTGTAAAATTGTTCTTGTGGCCTGTAATACCGCTACAACAAACGCCATAGATTATCTTCGTTCCCACTACAATGTTCCCTTTATTGGAATAGAGCCCGCCATAAAACCTGCGGCCCTTCATACCAAAACCAAAAAAGTGGGGGTTTTGGCCACTAAGGGAACGCTATCCAGCAGTTTGTTTCACAATACTTCCAAACTCTTCGCGGAAGGAATCACCGTGCTGGAACAAGAGGGTAAAGGGCTGGTGGAGCTAATAGAGGCTGGTAAAATACAGTCCAAAGAGATGAAAACGCTCCTAAGGGGCTTTTTACGGCCCATGCTCGATCAAAATATAGATTGTTTGGTGCTTGGTTGCACCCATTACCCGTACTTGATGCCCGTGCTTAAGGATATATTGCCAGAGCATATCAACATCATTGATTCAGGTGAAGCCGTAGCACGCCAGACCAAGGCCGTATTGGAGCAACACCAACTACTTTCAGATTTTGATGGTGACCCAGAGCATATCTTTTACACCAATGCCGATGTTGAGGTTCTAAAAGATTTGGTTGACCGACCGACTGCTCAAGTTGCCTACCTGGATTTCTAATAGAATGAAACTGTCATTCCCGTGAAACGGGAATCCAAACAAGCTTACTTTCTTCGGTAGGTTAAATACGTAAATGCATATTTGTGCCTATCATCCTTTGGATGATATTCCTCGTTTACCAATTCCCATTGGTCCTTATCAATTTCAGGAAAAAAAGCATCGGCCTCAAAAGTGCCATGTACCCGTGTGAGCTCTATGTCCGTGGCAATGGCCATGGATTGTTTATAAATTTTACCACCACCAATAATAAAAGCCGTTTCATTGTCACTCACCAAACCAATAGCTTCACCAATGGAGTGCACAATGGTGCAAGGGAATTTGGGTGTATAATCTTCATCTCGGGTAATGGCAATGTGCGTTCGGTTCGGCAAAGGTTTGGGAAAGCTCTCCAAGGTCTTTCTGCCCATGATTATTTTGTGCCCGGAGGTCATATTTTTAAAACGCTTAAAATCGTCCGGTAAATGCCAAACCAAGTCGTTGTCCTTGCCCAAGGCATTGTTTTCGCCCGCGGCCGCAATAATGATCAATCGCTTCACTGATCTTTTTTTTTATTGATTTTGGAAAGCGGAAAGTCCGTTTCTATTTCCTTTTGGATTTCGCCGATACGTTTCTTTTGAAGATTTACCAATCGTTCCCGCTGCTGGCGCTCCCAATTTTGGCCCATAAACTTGTAGGTTACAAAAACATTGAAGGTGTGCAGGGTAAGTATAAAAGACCATGCGCAAACAATCCAAATGGACCAATCGTAAGGCTCACCGTATTTGAGGACCTTATTGGCCAGAATCATAAAAATACTGCCGATCAAAAAAATCACACAGTGGATGAACAACCTTTTCTTTTGTTTGATGCGTTTATGGGCATACTCCAAAAGTTCGTGTTGCTCCAAATCTATTTCCGGCTTCTTCTTTTTACCAAATGACAACATGGAATGGCTATCTTTATCAACAAAGATAACTGAATTGTATCCAAAAATCCCGACATGCAAAACTTAAGAAAAAAATTCCCTGTTCTTAACCAATGTGTTTATGCCAATACCGCCTCCGCAGGCCTGTTGAGCGAAGATTTGATGGAATGGCGCCAAGGGCACGACCTCGATTACCTGATCGGTGGCAGCGAAATGAAAATGAAGGGTTTTGCCCACATGCCCGAAATCAAGAAAACCGTTGGGAAATTTTTCAATTGTAAACCGGAAAATGTAGCCTTGGTCCCAAATTTTAGTTTGGGGTTCAATCTGTTATTGGAAGGGTTGCCAAAGGATAAAAAAGTGTTGCTCGTAAATAAAGATTACCCAAGCGTCAATTGGCCATTCGAGACCCGAGATTTTAAGCGGGATTATGTGGATGCGGACGAGCACATGGAAGAAAACATATATGCCAAAGTTAAAAAGGGCGATGTAGATATTCTTGCACTCAGTTTGGTGCAATGGGTGGATGGCGTTCGTATTGACTTTGATTTTCTGAAAGGTCTAAAAAAAGAGTTTCCCAACCTGATGATTTTGGCCGACGGCACCCAATATTGCGGCACAGAACCTTTTGATTTTAAAGATTCTGGTATCGATATTTTGGGAGCCAGTGCCTATAAATGGATGTTGGCAGGGTACGGCAATGGCTTTTTCCTGGTGAAAGACGAAGTGATGGATAAGTTTGAGCTTCGTGGGATAGGAAACGGTTCCGTGGATAACGATGCATCCAAACGCAACAGCATAACCTTTTGTAAATTCTTGGAGCCGGGGCATTTGGATTCCTTCAACTTTGGAAGCTTGGAGTTCGCGGTTAATTTTTTGGATGAAATAGGTATGGAAGACGTACAGGCACAGTTGCAAAAACTGTCCAAAAAGGCCATGTCCATCTTTTCCGACCTTGATCTTTTGGAACCAGCCATCATCAAAAGAAAGCAACATAGTACCATTTTTAATATTAAGGGTAATGAAAAACTTTTCAATAAATTATTAGAAGAAAATGTAGTGGCATCCGCTAGGGGAGGAGGCATCCGTTTAAGCTTTCATTTGTACAATACCGAAGATGAGATCGAGGCCATTGCAAAAATATTGCGGTCCTGAATGATCTGAATCATTTTTCAGGAAATATCAGTGCTTATTTTTGTAAAAGTAATCCTATTGTTAGGGGCATTTTATCAATTTGATAAATCGTACGTAACTTATTGTAAGTAAGAGGTTTTATCTGTTGCTTTGTCCCTAAATTAAAATTATTGATACCATGGCGATTAAGAAACAATACCTAAAGAGCAAGCCTGTTTGCAAGGTGACTTTTTCAGTTCCTGCGGAAGAGGCAAAAACAGTTGCGGTAGTTGGGGATTTCAATAAATGGAACCCTAAAAAAAGCAGCTTAAAGAAATTGAAGAACGGAACCTTTAAAGGTACGTTTGAGCTACCTGTGGAGAACAGCTACGAGTTTAGATATTTGATAGACGGTAATTACACTAACGACTCCGAGGCCGATCGCTTCCAGTGGAACGACTTCGCGGGAACCGAAAACGCCGTTTTGGAAGTATAAAACATTGGGTACACCATCGGTTAGCCCCAAAACTGATGGTGATTTTCTTTCAACTTAGCCGTTTTTGGAATTCGATTTTATTCCGTAATCAATCCTCTACCAAAGAAATGCTGAGTCGGGCATATTGTTCTGTAGTATCATTGGCATCGATTTGATAGGTATAATAACCGCTGCTTAAGGTTGATTCACCAACATAGTCTATAGGTTGAATCGTGTATGTTTCTTCAGCTATTTCCAGTTCAACAAAGGCATAACTATATGCTTTTGTAACCACTTGGTATTCCGAAATTTCTCCAGAACCTAGGTTGTCATATTCCAAAGGCCCGGTCGAAGTGTTCACGGTTATATTTTGATAATCGTAGGCGCTAACATTGGATAGTCGAATGTATACTTCGGCATCACTATTGTCTGAAGAACATCCAATAACCAGCACCGACAATAGGGAAAACAGTTTTTTCATAGCATAACAGTTTTCTGATTATCCGTTTAATGTCATAATGGGTTTTTTTGGCGTCATGTTGAACTTGTTTCAACATCTCATCCTGCTAAATATGAGCATCTTTATGTGACCCTGAATCAAGTTCAGGGTGACGTTAGTGATATTATTACCCATTACGGACATCCAAAAAGTTTTTATAAGACTGTCACACGTGGTACATGGGTTGCTTATAATAGCATGTATTCGACTTCTCTTATTGCTCAACTGTCTTGTTTAGATATTTTAACCCTTCGTAAATTGCTGGAAGTGGAACAGAACGATGATCCTCTTTTTCAAAATAGTCCTGCTTTATCTTTAGTTTTTCACCCCAACGCTCCTGCAAAAACGCTACGAAGCTATCATGTCGCTTTTTGTTTCGCTCATAATTGGCTTTTCCTTGGTTAGCGGTCGCTAAATACAATTTTTTGCCGATAGAAGCCTGTGTTGTTTTCCTTACTTTTTCAAGCATAACAGTTTCGTCCCACCAAATGCTGGGGTCTATGGCTAAATAGGTGTCAAACAGCTTGGTTTCGTCCAAATAGGCGTTAATGGTCAACAAACCTCCAAGGGAATGGCCGATTAAGGTTCGGTGTGAAGTTGTTCGGTATTTGTCATCCAAGAACGGAATCAATTCTTTTTCAATAAAATTGAGAAATTTTTTGCCTCCGCCCATTGTGTTTGGCCGCTTCGTCTTTAGTTTGGTAACTGTAAAATCCCTTTCCCGGTCTACATTTTCTATAGCAACCACAATAGTTTCTGGCATCAAATAGTTTCGATTGGTACGTGAACCCATAAAATCTACAATGGCGGAAGTGGTTTTAAAGTGAACAAATCCATCCAATAAAATAATTATCGGATAAGTTGAATTGGCTTTGGATGGGTCTTGATAAGAATCGGGCAAGCTTACTAATAGTTTGCGATCCTCATTGAGGATCTGCGAGTGTATCGATAAAGTGTTGCCCAGTTCAATAGTGTTTCCGTCTTGACTAAATAAGAGTTGGGTTGGACCGAGAAGAACACAAAAAAGGTAGGCGAAGAAATATTTCATTGTTCATCAATTAAAGGACGAAATGTTATCGTAAATGTGATGCTGAAACAAGTTCAGCATTATGGTTTATTCCGTCCAGTAATCCACAACAGTTACATCTGCAATGTAAGGACCTGCAATATCCCCAAAAGCCACATGGTCTGGGTGGGTAAGATAAGTGTCTCGGTCTTCTTCGCTGGCAAAGGTCAAGAAATAGCAATGCGTGAGTCCTTTGTTCAAATTCTCCGGGCTGTTGTTGGTGCCCCATTCATAGCCCTTTATTTCCGAAATTTTTGAGGGTAAGGCATTAAATGCTTCTTCCACTTGTTGTACCTCCTCCTCGGACGAAGTCTCTTTAAATTTGAACAATACTACGTGGCGCAATTGAGGCCCCGTTACGTCTTCTTTTTTTTCCACAGTTTCTTCTTCCTGTTTTTCGGTGGTTTCCTTTTTGGGTTGCTCGCCACAACTGGCAAATAACAATGCGGCAAATAGGGTGATGGCAGTGGTTTTCATGGGAATTATTTGTTTATACTGATTTGAATCAAATGTACAATTTTACTGATTAGAATTGTTTCTGCTTGTATATCAACTATTTTACCGTCACCCTGAACTTGTTTCAGGGTCTCATATGTTTTTTTCATGATTGATGGTATGCTGAAACCAGTTCAGCATGACGCATAAATATTTTTTATGTGAAAGAAGGAGCCTGTTGTTGGTGCGAGCGTCACGCTCGTTCCACCCACTTAACATATTGACTACTGTACTCGGCACGAGCCAAGAGGCTTGCGCTAGCGGGGGCTAGCTGCTGATTAACAACGACCTCATGTTTGCTTTATCAAAGTGCTTGTTAAATTAAATGGTATTCAAGTTTTTCTATGAATAACTTTGATTCGATATCAAGTTCGGTTAACAAGGCAGATATCAGCAAGCCCCTGAGTTTCCTTGTAAGATTAGATAGTTCAGCCCCTTGCAATGCTTTCTTTTTTGCACTTTTACTAAAGTGGGTGTAATAGTTTCTCGAATTTTTTGCATCTGTAAACACCTTGTTGTCTATATGCTTATTAATAAATTCATTATTATATTTCTTTTTTAATTCGATAAGTCGCATTCCTAAGCTTGGTTCATTACCCATAAGCTTAGCATTTAACCATTCCATGTCTTGACCAGAAAGTTTTGAATTAGTTTTCACTTGACGAACAAGGTTGTCATATTCATTTTTGTCAAGTTTTTGATTTTTGTAATTTATTCGATGGAAACTTTCTATTGCCCTGATACATTCCATAAACCTATCCTCCGAAAAAAGATATTTGTTTCTTAAAAAATTGATTAGCAGTAATATTTCTGATTCCATTTCCTGATGGAGATTATACCACTTATAAATTATGTCAGAGAATTTTGGAGAAATATCTTGAAATGAAATTATATGATACCAAGGATCTCTGATTTTATGTCTTTTACTGTATTTAGTATGTTTATAAATACACCTTACAGGTTTGTAGGGTTTGTCTTGCTCTTTTCTTAATGTTTGATTTTCATCCATCAGAATGATACTGGTTGGAAAGCTTTGTTCATAGGTGACAAGACTTAGAAAATTGATGAACTTTGAAATGTCAGTAAGAATACTATTATAAATAAGAGGTTGGTTATAATGTAGATGAACATATGCCTCCTCATACATTTCAATTTTATTATTAACTCCATTAGTGGTTAAAGGCGCGTCGAAAGAAATAAACCCTCCTTTTTCTTCTCCAAATGAAAACGGAATATTTTCTGGAGCTTCATATTCAATAGAATATTTTTTGCAATCATTTCTTGGGTTGAGTAAGTCTATTGCTGTTTTGTCTATCCATTGAAAAAGGTTGTGAGCTCTAAATAGTGCCGACTTAAAGGTTAATTGCGAATGCTCATTAACGTGAATGCCATCTAAAATAATGGAAGGCTCATATTTTTGTGTTGTAATGCCGTTTCCTGATGATGTACTTTTATGAAAAGAATTTATCAGCGTGATTTCACCCTCACTAGTTTTGCCAAGGATAATTTCTTTATTTGATCGGTCAAAAAAATGCTCTTTTAAATTGCCAAAAAGTTTAAGTTCTCCACCTTTTTCAATCGAAAATGTCAATGTGCCATCAAACCAGATTTCTGAACCAGGAATCGACCATTGACCGTTATATTCTTTAAGTAGAATCATTAAACCGCAACAACCCCTTTAATATGCGGATGCGGGTCGTAGTTCAAGAGCTCAAAATCCTCAAAGGTAAAAGAGAAGATGTCCTTTACTTCAGGGTTGATTTTCATGGTGGGCAAGGGTCGTGGGTCGCGGCTCAATTGCAGCTCCACTTGCTCCATATGGTTGTTGTAAATGTGCGCGTCACCAAAGGTGTGGATAAAATCCCCAGGCTGGTAGCCACAAACTTGCGCCATCATCATGGTAAACAGCGCATAGGACGCAATGTTAAACGGTACCCCCAAAAAGATGTCCGCACTGCGTTGGTACAATTGGCAAGAAAGTTTGCCATCCGCTACATAAAACTGGAAAAAAGCATGGCAGGGCGGGAGAGCGGCCTTTCCGTTGGCCACATTTTCTGAAAAAGACACCGAAGTGTCCGGCATTACACTGGGATTCCAAGCAGAAACTAGCATCCTGCGGCTATTCGGATTGTTTTTCAAAGTCTCTACCACTTCCTTGATCTGGTCGATTTCCTCGCCGTTCCAATTGCGCCACTGGTGTCCGTAGACAGGACCAAGGTCACCGTTTTTATCGGCCCACTCGTTCCAGATGCGCACCCCGTTCTCTTGCAGATACGCGATATTGGTGTCCCCTTTTAAAAACCATAACAATTCATGGACAATGGATTTGAGATGCAATTTTTTGGTGGTCACCATAGGAAAGCCCTCGGAAAGGTCAAACCGCATTTGATACCCAAAAACGCTCAAGGTTCCTGTTCCAGTACGGTCGCCTTTTTGGTTCCCGTGCTCCAATACGTGTTTAAGAAGATCGTGGTATTGTTTCATGCTGTCTGTTCCGTTACTAATGTCATTTCGAGTGGTTTTCCGCTAGCGGAAAATTGTATCGAGAAATCAGTTTTCGGTACAAAATCCATTTTCAGAATTTCACTCAAACTGACGTCTTTTTATATTTTTTGAATGTTTTCTTATGTCATTTCGAACGACTGAAATGAGGAGAAATCCAAGATATCTCGACGCCCCTTCGACTGCGCTCAGGGTAACAGCTCGATATGACAAAAAATCAATCCATCGAAATTACTCTAATGGGTAGGTTTTTAAAACTAAAATCCAAAAGACTTATGAAAAGTTTATTAACTGGTTTGAGGTCATTGTGATGGGGGGTTGATGATAAAATATGAAGGATGTGTGTAAAGCAGTTGGTACGAAATATGTCAACTCGAGTGATTTTTCGAGTGCAAACGTAGAAAAATTGTATCGAGAGTCGGTTTTTCATTCATTTAATGCTTGTTCTCGATACTTTTTCTTTGAAAAAACTCGAACTGACGCTCTATTCTTCAATCAAATCATCCCAAAATCATCCCGGCAATGGTAGCGGACAATAAGGAAGCCAGCGATCCGCCTAAAACAGCTTTCATTCCAAAAGAGGATAACACCTTACGCTGACCCGGGGCCAAAGAGCCAATACCACCAATTTGAATGCCGATGGATGCGAAGTTTGCAAAACCACAGAGCATATACGTGGCCATAATCACGGATTTGTTGTAAGTGAAGTGTACACCGCTCGCCACATTTTTAAGATCAGCCAATTGAATGTATCCTACAAATTCACTTGCGGCCAATTTAATCCCAAGCAACTGCCCCATCAGCATAATATCTTCGTTGGCGACCCCTATCAACCACATAAGTGGGGCAAAAACGGTTCCCAGAATGGCTTCCAATGAAAATTCTGTATACGGGGAATTGGCGGCAATCCAATTATTAAAGGTGGTTATATCGCCGACCCAACCCAAAATACCGTTGATCATGGCGATAAAGGCTACAAAAACCAAGAGCATGGCTCCGACATTTAAGGCGAGTTTTAAGCCTTCAGTAGTTCCGTTGGCAATGGCATCCAAGATGTTTGCGCCAATTTTTTCGGAGGAAACCTCTACTTCGGTGTTTACTTTTTCCGTTTGAGGATATAATATTTTTGAAATGACAATGGCGCCAGGTGCAGCCATTACCGATGCTGCCAATAGGTGTTTGGCAAAAACCAAACGCAGTTCGGGGTCATCACCGCCCAAAAATCCAATATAAGCGGCCAATACGGCTCCGGCTACGGTGGCCATACCGCCAATCATCACCAATAGGATTTCGGACTTGTTCATTTTTTCCAGATAGGCCTTGATCAGCAAAGGAGCCTCGGTCTGACCCAAAAAGATGTTGCCCGCCACTGAAAGACTCTCCGCTCCCGAGATGCCCAAACTTTTGGAAAGCAACCAAGCCATCCATTTTACCACTACCTGAATCACTCCCAAGTAATAGAGAACAGAGGTTAGGGCCGAGAAAAATATGATGGTAGGTAATACCTGAAAAGCGAAAATATAACCGAAGGTGTCCATGTCCACGACTAGCCCTTCAAACAGGAACTGGCTACCTGCCCGTGTAAAGTCTAGAATATTTACAAAAATGCTTCCGACTTGATCAAATAAATATTGTATAAAACGAACCTTGAGGACGCCAATAGCTATCAATATTTGAAGGGATAGGCCTATGCCCACTGTTTTCCAATTAATGGCCCTGCGGTTGGAGCTGAACAAAAATGAAATAAAGACAAGTACAGCCATACCCAAAGCACCCCGTAACAAGGTAGTGATGGTAAAACCTTGGTTGGGAATGATTTCCGCCGCTTCGTGTTGGGCTATGTTCTCCGTAAGAGTGGAGCCGATGGCAACGTTAAGGGAATCTGTGGGCAATGAATTTTGGCCAAAAGCGACCGAACAAAGGAGTAAAAGTATCAGTAAACTCTTGGTTTTTTTCGCCATGTACGTGATTGTTTATTTGCGCTTGGAAATCTCATCCCTCAATTTGGCCGCCTTTTCGTAGTCTTCGCTGGCCACAGCCTTATCTAATTCTTTATGGAGTTCTTGTAGGGACATTTCTCGGTATCCATGGGTGTCGGAACCGGATTCCAATTCCACCGCTTCGCCTTCTTGAAGGATTTCATCCACCATGATGCTGTCGTCATCATCTTCCTCCTCTTTCTCTTTGGAAGAGAACTTTAAGAAGATCCCTGCTTTGTCCAAAATGGTCTTGTATGTAAAAATGGGAGCATCGAACCGTAATGCAAGCGCAATAGCATCGCTGGTGCGAGCATCGATAATTTCCTCTTCGTTGTCACGCTCACATATTATACTGGAATAAAAAACACCATCCACCAATTTATGGATAATTACCTGCTTGACTACTATTTTGAACCTGTCCGCAAAGTTTTTGAACAAGTCGTGGGTCAAAGGTCTAGGCGGTTTTATCTCTTTTTCCAAAGCAATGGCAATGGACTGTGCTTCAAATGCGCCTATAACAATGGGAAGTTTTCTATCTCCCTCCTCTTCATTTAAAATAAGGGCGTACGCGCCATTCTGTGTTTGGCTGTATGATATCCCCTTTATTTTTAATCGTACTAAACTCATATATCTCCTCCTAAAGCAAAAGGGCTGTTCAAATAAGTGGCTTTGCCAGTTATCCGAACAGCCCCTTGCAATGGGCAAATTAACAAAATTTAAGCGTTTTGGGCTTTAAATTCTTTTAATTTTTCGATGAGTTCGGGCACTACCTCAAAGGCATCCCCAACTATTCCATAATCTGCCGCCTTAAAGAAAGGAGCTTCGGGATCATTATTGATGACCACTTTTACTTTGGATGAACTTACTCCTGCCAAATGCTGGATAGCTCCGGAGATACCAATGGCAATGTAAAGATTACTTGCTACTGGCTTTCCTGTTTGTCCAACATGTTCGCTATGTGGGCGCCATCCCATATCAGATACTGGCTTGGAGCAAGCGGTTGCCGCTCCCAAGACATCGGCCAATTCTTCGACCATGCCCCAGTTTTCGGGTCCTTTGAGTCCTCTACCGCCTGATACAACTATATCTGCATCTGCGATGGTTACTTTACCTGTTACCCTGTCCACTTCTGCGGATTTAACACTAAAGGCATCCTCGTTCAATGATGGGGCAAAGTCCTCAACAGAAGCAGAAACATTATTTTCCATAACCCCGAAGGCATTATTGGATACTCCAATAATCTTGATTTCAGATGAAATTTCGGTAAATGCGAACCCTTTATTACTGAAAGCCGTTCGCTTCACTACGAAGGGTGAAGTACTTTCTGGGGCTTCCACTACATTGGGTACATATCCAGCAGTCAATTTTGCAGTAAGGATAGGGGCCAAAAACTTGGTGTCCGCACTGGAACTTAAAATAATTACTTTGGTATCTTCTGCTTTTGCAGCCTGTGCCAAGGTTTCGGCATAGGCTTTGGCATTGAAAATCGCCAATGATTCATCGGAAACCTTTAAAACCTTGGAAACTCCATATGTTCCCAAAGAGGCATCATCTTCAGCATTAAAAGAAACTGCGGTAACTGTTGTGCCTAGTTCTTGAGCCACTTTATGTGCGTAAGAGGCTACTTCGAAGGCATTTTTTTTGAATTTTCCCTTGAGGGATTCTGTATATACTAGTACTGACATAATTTCTTAATCTTGTTTAGATAACTTTAGCTTCGTTGTGCAGTAGTTCGACCAATTCACCTACGTTTCCGGCATCGACCAATTTAACGGGGCCTTTAGCCGCAGGTTTTTCAAATTTTTGGTCTTGAGTAGGCTGTGCGGCATCAACAGGTTCGACTACGTTCAAGGCTTTTTTACGAGCCATCATAATACCTCTCATGTTGGGAATGCGAAGGTCACTTTCTTCAACCAATCCTTTTTGACCTCCAATGATTAGGGGAAGCGAAGCGGTTATTTTTTCCTTACCTCCATCAATTTCGCGAATAGCGGTTGCATTCGACCCATCGATTTCCAACCCTATACAGGTGTTTACAAAGTTCATGTCCAATAATGTGGCAAGTATTCCAGGAACCATGCCACCATTGTAGTCGATGGATTCCCGTCCGGCAATTACAAGGTCATAATCACCATTTTTTACCACTTCTGCCAGCTGTTGGGCCACAAAAAAACCATCTTTTGGTTCAGCATTTACCCTAATGGCCTCATCGGCACCAATAGCAAGCGCTTTTCTAATGGTTGGCTCGGTCTGCTGACCTCCAACGGTGACTACATGGACGGTAGCTCCTTGCTTTTCCTTGAACCACATGGCACGGGTTAATCCAAATTCATCATTTGGATTAATAACAAATTGAACCCCATTTGTGTCAAACTTGGTATCGCCTTCCGTAAAATTGATTTTGGAAGTAGTATCCGGTACGTTGCTTATGCAAACTAAAATCTTCATATATACTTAAGGTTTGTGTGCCCAAATATAGTTATAAAATCCGAAATTTATTATGCATGCATAATAAATTTTGTTCTTTTTTTGGATTTTCCCCAAGCTATTTTCGGGTAGTTTTTGCTATTTTTGCTTGCGTTTTTAAGCAGACTATAAA
>Ga0070726_10001519_pt1 | contig 23177 bp, 23 predicted proteins | sample tdAd471_FD_67275 | JGI IMG/M metagenome (GOLD analysis project Ga0070726, IMG submission 67275) | Marine sediment microbial communities from the Atlantic coast under amendment with organic carbon and nitrate - tdAd47.1 | ecosystem: Environmental > Aquatic > Marine > Coastal > Sediment | place... | reverse complement strand
AATGACGGCATAGGCCATCTTGACGCGACCGCACTTGCCCCGCACATCCGCGACATGAGCACTAAACCTATACATATAATCGGCGGCGGAATGGCTGGTTCCGAAGCTGCCTGGCAAGCCGCAAATGCGGGCGTGCCCGTCATTCTACACGAGATGCGCGGCGTGAAGGGCACAGACGCCCATCAGACGGACAAGCTGGCAGAGCTTGTATGCTCCAACTCTTTCCGGTCCGATGACCACGAGTCCAACGCTGTCGGCGTCCTGCATGAGGAAATGCGCCGGGCCAATGGCCTGATCATCCAGACGGCCGATGCCCATCAGGTGCCTGCCGGCAGCGCGCTTGCCGTGGACCGCGAAGGCTTTGCCGAAGCCGTTACCGCGAAGCTGGAAGCCCACCCAAACGTCACCATCGTGCGCGAGGAAATTGACGGCATCCCGCCGGAAGACTGGGACAACGTCATCATTGCCACTGGCCCACTGACCTCCATCAAGCTGGCTGAAGCCATCCACGCCCATACCGGCGAAGATGATCTGGCCTTCTTCGATGCCATCGCACCGATCGTCTATTTCGACTCCATCGACATGACCAAGGCCTGGCGCCAGAGCCGTTATGACAAGCCAGGGCCGGGCGGCGACACGGCGGCCTATATCAACTGCCCGCTGGATGAAGACCAGTACAATGCCTTCCTGGACGCCCTGATCGAGGCGCCGAAGACAGAGTTCAAGGACTGGGAAAAGGACACGCCATACTTTGAAGGCTGCCTGCCGATTGAAGTCATGGCGGAGCGGGGCCGCGAGACCCTGCGTTTCGGCCCGATGAAACCGGTCGGCCTGACCAATCCGCACCAGCCGGACATCAAGGCTCATGCCATTGTCCAACTACGCCAGGACAATGCCCTCGGCACGCTGTGGAACATGGTCGGCTTCCAGACCAAACTGAAATATGGCGCGCAGACGGACATCTTCCGCATGATCCCCGGCCTGGAAAAGGCCGAGTTCGCACGGCTTGGCGGCATCCACCGCAATACCTTCCTGAACTCCCCGAAACTTCTGGACGACCAACTGCGCATGAAAAGCCTGCCGCGTCTGCGCTTTGCGGGCCAGGTGACGGGCGTTGAAGGCTATGTGGAAAGCGCCGGCATGGGTTTGCTCGCAGGCCGGTTCGCTGCTGCTGAACGTCTCGGCAAACCGCTGGCACCGCCGCCAGAAACGACAGCCCTCGGCTCCCTCGTCCGCCACATCACCGGCGGCCACCTTGAGGGCAAGGCCAGCTTCCAGCCAATGAACGTCAATTTCGGCCTGTTTCCGGACATCACGGATTTCCCGAAACATGGGCCGGACGGCAAACGCCTTCGCGGCAAGGACAAGGGCCGCGCCAAGAAACGCGCCCAGGCTGTACGAGCGCTGAATGATTTCGACGCCTGGCTGAAGGCTGAAGCCGTGGTTCCGGCAGAATAATCATGCGTCTCGCCGTTACCGAACCCGGCGCGCCTGAAATCTTTCACTCGCTGCAGGGTGAGGGCGTCTCTGCCGGAAAACCGAGCGTTTTCGTCCGGCTGTCGCAATGCAATCTCCACTGCGTCTGGTGTGACACGGCCTATACCTGGAATTTTCAGGGAACGGATTTCCATCACCGGGATGACACTCTGGGCGCGCCACGCAAATATGACCGGGCCCAGGAAACGGTCGACCGCTCCGTAGAGGAACTGACCGCGCTCCTGATCGCTTTGCCATGCCGGCGCGTCATCTTCACCGGCGGCGAACCGTTACTGCAGCAGCGTGAACTGGGTGAACTGATCCAGCGCCTGAAAGAAGCCGACCCGAGCTTCTATATTGAGATTGAAACCAATGGCACGATTATGCCCACGGGCCTGGCCGCCGAGTTGATCGACCAGTTCAACGTCTCACCCAAGCTCGCTCATTCTGGAAATGACACCGCCATCCGCTACAAACCGGAAACGCTTCGCTTCTACGCCAATGATGCGCGCGCGAATTTCAAGATTGTGATTGAGGCCCCGTCAGACCTTGAAGAGTTGAGATCCCTTGTGACAGAGGCGGGCATGCCATCCTCTCGCGTCTGGCTGATGCCGGAAGGCCGCTCACCGCAAGAACTGCAGCAACGCGAGCAATGGCTCGCCGAAGCCTGCCTAAAGGCTGGCTACAATTTCACAGGCCGCCTGCACATCCACCTTTACGGCGATACGCGCGGCACGTGATAGAAACGCCCTGCCACCGATCAGGCGACAGGGCGCTGCTGACTAGAAGTCCACATTCACCGAAACCCATAGGCGCCGCGGCTCCTGGTTGATCGCATACAGATTGGTGTAGGAGATCTCGTTCGTGTTCGTATCGCTGATATAAGGCTCGTATTTCACGAAATCCTTATCGAGCAGATTGTAGATCGTGGCATTGAAAGAAACACGTTCACTCACGGCATATGACCCACCTAAATGGAACACTTCATAGGCTTTATAATCGCCATAGGTCGCCTTCGCGGTACTGGTGACACTACGGTCTGCGCTACGATAACGAGAACTGCGATATTCGCCCCGCAGCCACAGGGATAGCTTGTCCGTCGCATTCCAGCGAAGGTTCCCATTCAGCATATGCTCTGGTGTATCATTCAGAGGCAAGCCTTTCTCGCTGCCGCTTTTCTGCTCACTATCGGTATATGTATAGTTTCCGCGCAAGGACCAGTCTTCCAGGAAAGCCCAACGAAAACTTGCTTCCACGCCCTGTGTCACAGCCTCGTCCACGTTCACCGTCTGGGCATAGCTTTCCACCGCAGGCCAGTATCCATAGTCAGCGCAATCCGGGAAAGCGGTCTGCCCGGCTTCATACTCGTCTTCCGTCAGCCCGAAGGAACAATTATCGAGTGGCCTGCCACTCGCGATCTTGTCTTCAAACTTGTTGTGGAAGACGGTGACATCAGCTCGAAAATTGTCCCGATTGTCATAAAAGACGGCCACTTCCGTACTTGTGCTGGTTTCCGGTTGCAGCGTGGGCGTCCCGATGACAGGGCGTGTCCCCTGGCCGGTAAAGCCCGTAATGCCTTCCGCAATCTGGTCCAGGCGTGGGGTCTTGAAACCCTGACTGACGCCGCCTTTCAGCGTCCAGCGATCAGCGAGATTCCAGACACCATAGATACGGGGGCTCAGATGATCCCCAAACTGACTATGGTCATCTAGCCGTGCGCCATAGGTCAGGTTGAAAGTCGGGAAGATTTGCCAGGTATCTTCTGCGAACAGGGCCCACTGCTCATGCGTGTAGGCCTCTGGCGCGACGCCATCCACCAACTCCGCATCCCAATACTGGCCACCCAGCGCGAAAGTATGGTTACCCCATTGGGAGAAGAATTTCGTGTCGAATATGGTATTGGTCGCCGCCAATTCGCGTGGATCACCGGCAACACGATCCGTACCGGGCACATCACTCGGCAGAATACGCCCCACGGTTTCGCGCTCACCGCGTGATAGAGTGCTTTGCAGTTCACCGAAGGAGAGACGCCAATTATGCGCCAGAACAAGCTCTTCCTGATTGAACTCCAGCTCTTCGGCATAGCCGCGTGTGCCAAGCGTGCCGAGCTGAGCCTCGGAGTTATCATACCATTGCTCGGTCACATCATAATCAATCATGATGTCATGATTTGCATTCGGCGTGATGCTCAGGCGTCCGCCGAGCGACCAGATCTCGTTCTCGACCGGGCTTGGCCCACGCTTGCTGATCTCGATCGGATCACCATTTTCGTCCGTATAGCTGAGATCGGAGGCTTCGCGTGTCTGATAGCGGCCACGCACTGCCAGACCGACCAGATCTTTCACCAGCGGGCCATTAGCATACAGGTTCGTACCATAGATATTGCCGAAATCATCATCAGACTGAAGGGTCGCATCAGCAGAGAATGAGCCGCCCCATCTGTCGCCCACCTTGCGCGTGATGACATTGACGACACCGCCCATGGCATCTGACCCATAAAGTGTGGAAACGGGGCCGCGAACCACCTCGATCCGCTCAATCGCAGACATCGGCGGAATGAAGCTGGACGAGGTTGAGCCAAACCCGTTCGGCGTCACAGACCCTGCCGCATTCTGGCGGCGGCCATCTATTAGCACCAGGGTGTAATCGCTCGGCATACCGCGGATCGAGATTTCCAGACCGCCCGTCTTGCCGACAGAGCTGCCGACATCAACGCCCTCTACATTGGAAATGGCTTCGGCCAGGCTTTGATAGCGGCCTTCTTCCAGTTCCTCACGCGACATCATGGAGATAGATGCCGGCGCCTGCTCGATCAGCTGTTCAAAGCCTGCCGCTGTAACAACCACATCCCGAAGGCGCATCTCGTCATCAGATTCGTCGCTCTGGGTGACTGGCGTGTCGATCTGCTCCTGTGCCCATGCCGGATAGCCGAACGCGGCACTCGCAAGGATCACGCCTGCCAATGCAGTCTGCCCCATGTATGATCTCATTCCCTGACCTTCCATTTTGCGAATGATTTGCAGTCTCGCTATTGAGACTGCCCGCAAAGGTCAAGTCGAAATGAAACTCATTTGCAATTTGGTCGCACCTGGATTGCTATTTCACAAGCATCCAGATGGCCATGGCCACCATCATGACGTTCTCCGTGAGCGAGACGAATCCAAGCGGCACATTGCTGTTGCCCCCGACACAGGCGCATTTCAGGTCCCGCTTCTCCACATAGACGGCCCTATAGACAGAAACTGCTCCAATCGTTCCGATAAATAGCGCAACCGGCGCGGCGAGATAGATCAGTGCACCTGCAATCATCAGAACGCCCGCCAGCAATTCGGCGAACGGATAGATATAGGCATAGCGCACCCATTTCCGCGCCAGCAGATCATAGCCGAGGAAGGTGTTGGTGAAGCTCTCCAGATCACGCAGTTTCTGGATGGCCAGCACGCACATGCTGATCGCGATGAACCATTCTGCGGCGCGCACGGTCAGCAAGCTGCCATAGGAGGCCCAGCTAACGGCCAGCGCCATCAGCGCCGCAGACGCAAAGATCGCGATGACGGGCGTATAGGTCTTCTTGTCCTTGTCTTGTGCGGCCTTGCCGAAATGCGCCTTAAGATCATCATACCCGCCAATGCGCTTGCCATCGATGAAGGTCTGCGGCGTTGTTTTGACATCATGCTCTTGCTTGAAGGCATCGGTTTCTTCGCGGGACGTGAGGAGATGGTCATCCACCTCATAGCCCTCTCGCCGCAAGAGCGCGCGGCTCTTCAGGCCAAATGGACAGATATGGGAGGGCGTTTTCATCCGGTAGAGATGGGCAACTGGTTTGGTCGTGGACATGGGAAACTTCCGTTGTGGACTTTAGACCTTGTCTATATAACCCCTGTACTATGGTACGGTTGCAAGACGATCTTCAGATTCCCATCGGAAAACTGGCCGAAGCAGGCAGCGTCGGCGTCGAAACTGTCCGCTATTATCAGCGTCAGGGTCTGATGCCGCTGCCGGAACGCCCGCAAGGCGTTGGCATGTCTGGCGGCATCCGCCAGTATGGCCGCGCCGATGTAGAGCGCCTTCGCTTCATCCGCTCCGCGCAGGCCGCCGGCTTCACCTTGAAACAAATAGCCCGCCTGATCGAACTCGACGCGATGACAGACCGTACCGAAGCGAGACAGATGGCAACAGATCGCCTCAAGGCGCTGGACGCCCAGATCAAGGAGCTGCAGCGGGCGCGCGCATCCCTGAAGCGGCTTGCGGAAGAATGCGCCCATGAAGATGGCGGCCCATGCCCCATCCTGAAAGCATTCGAGCCCTAGACCTTCCCAGTGCGAATGGCCTGCAACACCGACAGGCGCTTTTGCACCGCATTCGGATTGCGCCCTTCAATATAGTGCTTGCGAAGGCGAAAATGCGCGACCGCTGGACGGATCGGCTTCGGGGCCGGGGGCACAATCGGGCCATAAGCCTTTGAGTCAGACCGTCGCGACGCCGCGAAGAAGGGCGCGACCTCTCGGATCTCTTCACCCCAGTCATGTATCGGCGCCAGCACATTGGCCGCCGTCAGGGCCAGCCAGGCCTCCGGTTCCTTGTCCCGGTCATCTTCCTCAAAAGCGGCCTGATAGCCATCGACCAGATTCTGTAGCGCCCGAGTCTTCAGCCGCCCTGCCGTGACTTCCTCCATCACCGCGCGGGCGACATCATGCTCGCGCACCTTTCCGGCTTCGATCTCGAATATGGCATCCCGCCACCACTGGAAGCGGATCAGGCCCAGGCCTTCTTCCGTCACCACAAGCCGGACCCGCGCCAGTTCATAGGCCAGCGCATAGAGCGCCGTCAGCGTGTTGCGAAACTCGGCAGGCGCATAACGGCTGGAAATCCAGCGATCCTCGTCCGCACGCAGGATCCGCTTGTCGATGGCGTCCCATTGAGATTTCGAAAGGGGGGTAGTCTTGTTGGACATGCAACCCATATGTGGGAAGACGCGTTATTAGACTAGACACTTTGCTGCAAGAAAGGACGCCAAAATGGCTTTTTCCCTCCCTGATCTCCCATATGCCCGCGATGGCCTCGCTCCGCATATCTCCGAGGAGACCTTGAACTTTCACCACGGCAAGCACCACGCCGCTTACGTCAACAACCTGAACGGCCTGATCGAAGGCACGGACATGGCTGACGATTCTCTGGAAACCATTGTGAAGAAAGCCGCCGCGGACAGCTCCAAGGCTGGCCTCTTTAACAACGCGGCTCAGGTCTGGAACCACACCTTCTACTGGCACTCCATGAAACCGGGCGGTGGCGGCAAGCCGCACGGCAAAGTGGCTGAGCTGATCGACCGCGACCTTGGCGGCTATGACGAATTCGTCAAAGCCTTCAAAGGCGCTGGCGGCGGCCAGTTCGGCTCCGGCTGGGCATGGCTGGTCTACAAGGATGGCAAGCTGTCCATCACCAAGACGCCAAATGCCGAAACCCCGCTGACAGATGATGCGGCCACCCCGATCCTGACCATGGATGTATGGGAGCACGCCTATTATCTGGATTATCAGAACAGCCGTCCGAACTATATGGACGCCTTCCTGAACAGCCTCGTGAACTGGGATTTTGCTAATCAGAATCTCGCTGACGCAGGCGCCTGATTTCAAAAAAAGCCCCCTCATCCTGGCGATGAGGGGGCTTTTTCTTTTCCGTGCGATATCTCGTACGCCGGATATCCAGAGTCCGGGCAACGTTTTCCAAACGCTTGTTTGTGTGGGTCCAAGCAGCGAACGCTGACAAACCAGCGGTACGCGAAAAGCTGAGCCGCCCCCCTTCCATTTATCCACAGTTTGGCTTATGTGCACCGCAACACGACGCTCCGGGCAATGGATTCGCCCGGCCTGCTGAATGCGCACTGAGGCGCTGAATGCAGGAATCGCGGCCAGAGGGGCCGCTCGGGTTTAAAAAAGATACCATTCCAGGAACGATAGATTTGACCGAGATTACATTCGCAGACCTTGGCCTCGGGCCAAACGTACTGAAAGCCGTCACAGAGGCTGGCTACACACACCCCACTCCAATTCAGGCAGAAGCCATTCCGCATGTGATTGCGGGCGGAGATGTGACGGGCGTTGCCCAGACCGGCACCGGCAAGACGGCCGCCTTCGTGCTGCCGATGATCCACCGCCTGGCCCGTGGCCGCGCCCGTGCGCGCATGCCGCGCTGCCTGATCCTCTGCCCGACGCGCGAACTCGCCGCTCAGGTGGCGGAGCAATTCGAGAAATACGGCAAGTATCTGAAGCTCACCATGGCGCTACTGATCGGCGGCGTCAGCTTCAAGGAACAGGAAGTCCTGCTGCAACGCGGCGTGGACGTTCTGATCGCGACGCCTGGCCGCCTGATGGACCAGTTCGAACGCGGCAAACTGCTGCTGATGGGTGTCGACTATCTCATCATTGATGAGGCCGACCGCATGCTGGACATGGGCTTCATTCCTGACATTGAGAAAATCTGCAGCCTGCTGCCGCCGCGCCGCCAGACCCTGCTCTTCTCGGCTACCATGCCGCCGGAAATCGCGAACCTCGCCAAGAAGTTCCAGAACAATCCAAAGAAGATCGAAGTGTCCCGTCCGGCGCAGACCGCAGAGACGATCACACAACACGTCGTCAAATTGCCGAACAACAGCGCCAAGGCGAAACGCACGGCCCTGCGCCGTGTGATCGAATCCTGTGACGTTCAGAACGGCATTGTCTTCTGTAACCGGAAGGTCGAAGTCGACATCGTTGCCGCCTCGCTGTCCAAGCATGGCCATGACGCGGCTGCCATCCATGGCGACCTGCCCCAGGCTGTCCGCAGTGAAGTGCTTCAGAAATTCCGGGATGGTGACCTGACCCTGCTGGTCGGTTCCGACGTTGCGGCCCGCGGGCTCGATATTCCCGAAGTCTCCCACGTCTTCAACTATGCACCTCCGCCCAAGGATGAAGACTATGTGCACCGCATAGGCCGGACTGGCCGCGCCGGGCGCAAGGGTGAAGCCTACACACTCGTCTCGCCGGATGACGAAAAGTCCTGGGGCTATGTCCTCAAGATGATCCAGCAGGATGTGGAAGAGTTTATGCCGGAAGGCCTGCTCGAAGAGATCGAAAATCTGCCACCGGAAGAAAGCCGCAGCCGTGGCCGCCGTGGGTCGCGTAGCAATGATCGCAGCGAGCGCTCTTCCCGCGGCAGCCGCTCACGCACGCGCCGCACGGAAGAAAGCGACGCCGCCGTCGAAGCCGAGACAGCAAGCGCACCAGAAGAAAAAGAGGCAAAGGCCGAAAAGCCTGCCAAGGAAGACAAGCCCGCCAAGGCCAAGAAAGCCGACAAGCCGACAAAGTCTGACGAGGCCACCTCTGAAAAGCCGAAGCGTGACCGCAAGCCGAAGCGCGAAAAAGACCGCAAGCGCAAGGATGATGATCTGGTGCTGGATCCGGCCCCGGACAATGTTAAAGGCTTTGGCGACGACATCCCGGCCTTCCTGCGCCGCTAGTCAGCCTTCGGAAAAATCAGTTCAACAACAAGGCCGGGCGCATTGTTCTTAAGGGACAATTTTGCCTGGTGGCGCGCGGCGATGCTGCGCACCAGGCTGAGCCCAAGTCCGCTTCCCCGGGTGCTGCGGCTTGCGTCCATCCGCCGGAAGGGTTTCAACATGTCTTCTTGGCTGGCCCTAGGTATACCGGGCCCGCTATCGGTTACGCCGCATACCGCGGCCCCAGCCTCTCTCCGCAGGAACACTTCAATCTCGGCGCCCGCTCCGGCATGACGCACAGCATTCTCCAGAAGGTTCGAGAAAAGCTGCACCAGCAAATTTCGGTCGCCGGAGACCTTCACGCTGGGTGTGATATGAGCAGATAATACCTGCCCAGCCTCTTCGGCCACGGGCGCATAGGCTTCGGCCAAAGCCTCCAGCAGCTCACTTAGGTTAACCTGGTCGGCACGCACTTTCGCGCTACCGGATTCAAGTTCCCCGATCTTCAGCAGGGCGGAAAAAGTAACGAGGATGCTGTCCAGCTCCGCAATCGCCTTCTCGCATTTTATCCGCGCCTCTGCACCAGACTGTTGCGTCGCCAGGCTTTCCAGCGTCTGGCGCAGATGCCCTAGGGGCGTGCGTAAATCATGCGCAATGCTCACTGAGGTGTGACGTACATCATCCAGCAGGATTTCAATCTGTTCCAACATGCGGTTTACCGTATCCGCCAGAGGCCTCAGGTCTTCGCCCATGCCCTCTGTCGGCATACGAACGGACAAATCCCCTTCACCCACACGCGCGGCAAAATTATTGAAGCGTTTGAGGCGCGCGAGAAACCGCTGGCTAATCAGCAAACCGGCCACTGCGCTGAGCAGCACAATCCCGCCCATCGCCAGAATCAGAAAATGCCTGAATGCGCGGGAAAACTCATATTGACTACGGGCTTCCGCTCCCACGCCCAACCAATAGCCATCTTCCAGCTGCACCGTGTTCAGGATGATGTCCGGCCGATCCTCCCGCATGATGCGGCTCCAGCCATCCTGTTTGGGCAAATCGATGCGGTCAAAGATGCGGCGCCCGGTTGGCGCTTCAACCACATACAACATACGCGGGCTCGGCGTGCGCTCCACACGTTCGCGTATATCGTGCACCAATTCGTCAATGCCCTGGTCCTGATAGTCTCCCATAAGGTGACTTGTCTCTGTCCGGATATACTCCTTTAACTGACGCTCCATGCCATCGCGCACACCATAATACAGGAATGCGCCCATAATGGACGATAGAAAGGCGAATAGCAGCGCCGCTCCTACCGCATAGCGGAACTGCGCGGTCCTAAGAAGCCGGGGCATCTGCATCTGAAATCATGTATCCTGCGCCGCGTATGGTCTGGATTAATTCTCCCTTAAAGGGCTTGTCCACTTTGCTCCGTAGCCGACTGATATGTGTCTCGACGATATTGGTCTTCGGGTCGAAGTGAAAATCCCACACATTTTCCAGCAGCATCGTACGTGTCACGACCTGCCCCTTGGAGCGCAGCAGATATTCCAGCAGGCGGAACTCGGTCGGTTGCAGGTTGATCTCTGTTGCGGCACGCTTCACGCGGCGCTTCAGCAGATCCATTTCAAGATCGCCCACCTTCAGCACGGTCTCCTGCACCTCCCGTGCTGGCCGCCGAGCGACGGCGCCAATGCGCGCTTTCAATTCGGAGAAGGCAAACGGCTTCACTAAATAGTCATCAGCAATCTCAAGGCCTTCCACGCGGCTCTCAATGCTGGACACGGCCGTCAGAAAGATGGCTGGCGTTGCGTCGCCACCCGCCCGCAGCATGGTCAGTAATTTATAGCCATCCAGGCCAGGCAGCATACGGTCAACAATTAGGATGTCATAGCCGGCATCCGTCGCCATCATCAGACCGTCCTGCCCGGTTGCGGCATGGTCTGCCATCCAGCCGCTCTCTTTCAGGCCTCGCAGAACATAGTCTGCCGTTTCGGCATCATCTTCGATCAGCAAGATACGCACAGTCCAGCCCTCAAGAGGCAGCCCCCGCTAGCACAAGGCCAGCAGGGACCAAAATATTATCAGTCATCCAGATCTTCGCGAGACCCGATGATGTCTCCTGTCTCGGCATTTACCCGCACATCATAGACTTTGCCATCTGCCAGAATGTTCACTTCATATTCCGGGGTAAAGCTGTCATCCTCGATCTGGGCTTCGAACGCCTTGCCGCCTTGGTGGCTTTCAGCTGCCTGAATCGCCTCGATCAGCGTGATCTTGGCCGCTTCCATGGCGCGGGCATCGTCGCGGTCAGCATAGGCTAATCCGGTAGCGGCTCCGCCCAGAACAACAGCGGCAGCGAGCGTTTTGTTCATATGTTTCATACCTGTATCTCCTTCTTTGCAAGCCACGTCTGCGTGGCATGGATATAGGAATACACTCCGTCACCTTGGAGGGATCTGACCGGAACTATACGAAATCACAATGTTTCGGTTCCGCACGCGAAAAGACCCGCCAGACATGCTGACGGGTCTTTGCAGTCTCAGCCGATTGCGCCTAGCGCTTGACGCGCCCTTGAACCTGCTTGCGGAACTTATCCGTATAGGGTGGACGCATCATGGCCAGCATTTCACTGCCCGTCTGCGTATAGACGGATTTCTTGTGGCTGAACTCATAGAAGCCTTCGCGGCCATGATAACTGCCCATGCCGGAGGGGCCCACCCCGCCAAAGGGCAAGTCTTCCTGCGCGACATGGAAGATCACGTCATTCACTGTGACGCCACCTGACGTCGTATTGTTCAGGACGAAGTCTTTCTCGGCCGCATCCTCCCCAAAATAGTATAAGCCCAGTGGACGTGGATGGCCGTTGATATATGCTACCGCATCCTTTGTTTCCCCATAGGATTTGATCGGCAGGATCGGGCCGAAGATTTCATCCTGCATCACTTTCAGGTCCTCACTCGGGTCCACAATGATGTGTGGCGGGATCTTGTGATGCGGCTGTTGGGAGAAATTCTCGCCCGTCGGGTTCAGTTCGATCACCTCGGCGCCCTTATCGCGCGCTTCCTCAATATAGCTCATGATCCGGTCATAGTGGCGCTGGTTCACGACCGAGGTGTAATCGACATTGTCTTTCAGGCCGGTCGGGAACATCGCCTCCACGGCCTTGGTGGCCGCGCCGACAAACTCCGCCTTCTTTTCCTGCGGGACGAAAGCATAGTCCGGGGCCAGACAGATCTGACCCGCATTCAGCGTCTTGCCCGCCATTATACGGTTGGCGGCTTTCTGCATGTCTGCAGACCGGCCCAACACGACAGGGCTCTTGCCGCCCAGTTCCAGCGTCAGTGGCACTAGATTATCGGCTGCTGCTCGCATCACGTGGTGCGCGATGGAGGTCGCGCCCGTGAAGATGATGTGATCGAAGGCCAGTTTCGTAAATTCGGCGCCCACTTCGGGCCCGCCGGTAATGACGGCCACTTCCTCTTCATCATAATACTGCGCCAGCAGCTTCTTCATAAGTTCCGACGTCGCCTCGGTAAACTCCGATGGCTTGATCATGGTGCGGTTGCCCGCCGCGAAGACGCCCGCCAGCGGCGCGAAGGTTAGATTGACTGGGAAGTTCCATGGGCTGATCACGCCGATCACGCCTTTGGGCTGGTACCGGATTTCCGATTTGGAGCCCAGAAGGCCAAGCGGAAACTCCGCCTTGCGTTTTTCAGGACGCATCCATCTGGCCACATTCTTCTTGGCAAACTTCAGTGCACCAATTGATCCGGCGATATCCGTAAAGGCAGACTGGTCCATGGAGCGGTGACCGAAATCCTCGCACATCGCCTCGCTCAGGGCGTCGCCATGTGTCACCAAAAGATCGATGGACCGGTCCAGCCACTCGATCCGCTTAGCTGCAGAGGGTATCCCATCCCGAATATGGGCTGCCTTTTGCTTTGCAAGTATTGCGCTCATTCCCGGGCCAGACGCACTGTCTAGAGCCATTGTCTCTCTCCCTTGTGATGTTCCTCAAGGATAAGAGTAACGCGGAATGAGCGGTGAACAAAATAAAAAACATTTCCGCTGGGTCAGGCGTTCACAAGGCCGCACAAGTGAATAAAGTGGCCGCATAAACACAAAAGGGAGCGGCAGCGCATGGCCTATGAGAAGATTTCCTATGAACTGAAGGGCGATGTCGCCATCATCAAGTTCAATGATCCGAAAACGCTGAATGCCTGCGGCGTGGATACGGCCCAGGAAATGCTGCATGCCTTCGAAGTCGCTGCTGATGAAGCGCGCTGCACCATCCTGACTGGCGAAGGCCGCGGCTTCTGCTCCGGCGCCAATCTCGGCCCCGGCGGCTCCGTGCCCAAGCTGAGCCATGACGGCTCCAAGCCTGATGCCGGCCGCGCGCTGACCACACATTACAACCCGCTGGTTCAGGCCATTCGTGAGCACCCGCACCCTGTGATCACGGCCGTGAACGGAGCCGCAGCCGGTGTCGGCTGCTCCCTCGCCCTGATCGGGGATATCGTTCTGTGCGCGAAAAGTGCCTATTTCCTTCAGGCCTTCCGCCGTATCGGCCTGGTGCCCGATGGTGGCTCCACCTGGCTGCTGGCCCGCACGATTGGCCGTGTACGCGCAATGGAAATGGCCCTGTTCGGAGATAAAGTGCCCGCCGAAACCGCCCTGGAATGGGGCATGGTCAACCGCATTGTGAAAGACGACCAGTTGATGGCAACGGCCATGGAAATGGCGGACAAGCTTGCGAAAGGCCCGACGGTCGCCCTCTCCATGGCGCGCCGTCTGATCTGGAGTGCCTGCGAGAATGATTTCGATGAAGCGATATATGACGAACGTCTTGCTCAGCGTACGGCAGGCCGCACGGAAGACTTCAAGGAAGGTGTCTCAGCATTCCTTGAGAAGCGACCTGCCGAGTTTAAGGGAAAGTAAACCTTAAGTATACTTTCCATCACTTTGTTTCCCTTAAGAATTGAGTAATTCCTTTGATTTATCCCCTCCGGAACTGGAGTGGGGATAGCTCATAATGAACAAAGAATACCGATTGATTCATTTCAATTGCGCCCGCCCATTCGGCGAGTTCAATTTTGACAATGAATTCGTGCGCGTATTCATGGCGATTCTGCCGCGCATTTTCACGGATGCCGATCAGTTCGAAGGTCTGCGCTGGCACTCACATGGCGTGCGACGCCCGGATGCAGAATGGCGCGGCATGAATGACGCGCTGCCCCATCCCGAAGGCATGGGTATGCCGGATATCTGCACCATGGCGGTCTGGACCGGCATAGAAGCGCTGAAGGAATTCACCTATAGCGGCCGTACCCACCCGCCAGGCATGCGCCGGCTCGCCACGCAACTGGACCGCAGCCAGGGCGCAAGCTTTGTCCTGTGGTGGGCCCCACGCAGCCAGTCCCTCACCCTTGAGGATGGATGGAACAAGCTGATGCATCTGCGCGAGCACGGCCCGACCGATCAGGCCTTCACGCTGGACCATCTGAAGTCCCACCCGGCAGCGGCCTGATGCTCACCCGCCGCCATACACTTGCCGCCATCGCCGCCAGCCTGATGCTTGCCGCATGCGCGTCCACCCCGCCGCCTGCCGCCAATACGATCTATCTGGTGCGTCATGCCGAGAAGCAATCGGGGGATGATCCGTCTCTCACCCTGATCGGCCGTACGCGCGCAGACATCCTGGCGCAGGAATTGTCAGACGCGCACCTCACCGCGATCTATTCCACAGCTTACAAGCGCACCCGTCAGACCGCAGCCCCTACGGCGCGCGCGCAAAACCTGGATGTGTTCGAATATGATCCGCGCAATCTGGAAAGCTTTGCGGCCCAGCTGCGCGCCACGCCGGGCAGTATTCTCGTTGTCGGCCACTCCAATACGACGCCGGAACTGGTCAAGCTGCTGGGCGGCAAGCCCGGCGCACCCATTAATGAGGCCAGAGAATATGACCGGCTATATGTTCTGACGGCGGACGGCCGGAAGTTCCGCACTGAGCTGCGCCGCTACGGGAACTAAGCCCTAATTCTTCTTGGCCGCCAGCGCGACCGCTAGGGCCCGCCTGCCCCAGTCACTCGCCAAATCGGGATCGTCCAGGGCCGCATCCGGTATGCGGACATAGCCCATGTCGATCTGCTTGCCATCGCCCGGCCGGGTCCAGATGAAAGGCACGCCGCCCTCGTCTTCAAGGGCAGCGCGCAAATCAGGGTCAGTTTTCAGATAGATCGTCTCATCGTCCAACAGGGCGAACATGACGCCTTCGAGGAAAACGCCTGCCCCGCCAAACATGCGTCGCACCCGCACAGCGCCCATTGGCCCGAACACTTCCGCGACAAACTCATGAAAGGGATCGGGCGGCTTGGGCATGGATCACACGGCAGGCCGACCGAGACGGTAGACGCCCTTGAACGTATCGGGGTCTTCCACCGGCTTGCCTTTGCGATAGATCAAAACGATACCCGCCTTGTGCAGGCGGATCGCCTCCGCGCGAACATCTTTCAGCACACGCTGAAAGTTCTTCTCACTGACGGCCCGCGCCGCCTGCTCCGCACTGATCGACTTGCCGGGACCAGCCGCCTCGGTCAGTTCCAGGATCGCCTCACGGACAGGATTTGCCTGTGCCTCGCTCACCAGTCCACCGCCGCATAGACCAGTTGCTGCAATTGCGGCCGGATCGGATAGGTGCCGGACGGGATCATCTGCGTCGCCTGAATGGCAATCATCTCTTCCACCGGGTCAATCCAGAAGAAGGTGGAGGCGAGCCCGCCCCAGCTAAAATTGCCCTGGCTGGAAGGCTGCATGGAGGCCACCGGGTCCACCAGAACTGAGCCGCCAAGCCCGAAGCCATTGCCTTCCATCCGCGCTTCCGAGAACGTCTTGTCACCCATATCCTTGATCGTCTTGCCATCCGGCAGATGGTTCTGGCGCATGAACTCCCATGTCTTGGGGCTGATGATGCGGGCATCATCCAGCGTGCCGCCGCGCATCAGCATCAGGCAGAAACGGTGATAGTCGCGCACCGTGGAAACCAGTCCGCCGCCGGCATTCAGCAGCGTCGGCCGCTTGCTGAACAGTTTTGATGCAGCGCCTGCCCCGTCAGACTCGGTTACCTCTCCGGTAATCGGATGCTTGCTATAGCAGGCCATCAGGCGGTCGATCTTGTCTTCAGGTACCCAGAAACCAGTATCTTCCATGCCCAGCGGGCAAAAGATACGTTCCCGGAAGAATTCATCCAGAGGCTGACCCGACACAATCTCCACAACCGCGCCCAGCACATCAATGGAATGGCCATAGCACCAGCGCTCCCCCGGAGAGAATGCCAGCGGCAGGCCGGCAATCCGCTTGCTCATCTCCAGCAGGGTTTCCTTGGTTTCGGAAATCTTGTGCTTGCGGTAAATCGCGTCCGTTTCGTCCTGCATCAGGAAGCCATAGGGAATACCGGATGTGTGCGTGAACAGATCCAGCAAGGTTATCTCACGGTCCGGCTTGCGCGTCGTATAGTCTTCCCGGTTGCCACTATCGAACACCTGCGTGTCAGCAAACTCCGGAATGTAGCGGCTCACCTCATGATCCAGGCGCAGCTTGCCTTCCTCGAACAGCATCATCGCCGCCAGAGACGTGACCGGCTTGGTCATGGAATAGATACGGAAGATCGTATCCGGACCAATTGGCTTGCCACCGCCCAGTTCCGTCGTGCCGGAATAATCCTCCAGCGCCACTTCGCCGCCGCGGGAAACCAGCGTCGCCACACAGGGCAGCTTGCCGGTATCCAGATAGTGCTCCTGAAAATATTCCGGAATGGCATCCAGACGGTCGGCATTCAGGCCGACATCATGCGGGTCCGTCAAATCGTGTTCGAACATTAAGAGTCTCCTTGGGCCACGCCCGCAATCATGTTCACCACCTCACTCGGAGGGATGGTAAAGACACCAGCTTCGCCCTTGTCCAGGGCATCTCGCCATGTCTGGTATCCCCCCTCAAAGCTCTCGTCCAGCTGTGTTGGCTCTTCCATCTGCTGGTCCAGCGATGCAAGCAGGGTGGCCTCATCAAATGGAAGGTGACCGATCGTACCGCCAACCAGTTCGCCGTTTTCCATCGACCATTTGGGCAGGCCGACAATGGAAACGCTGACCGCCACGTCCGGATTGTCCGGCCAGGGTGTCTCGACTTTTCCGATAACAAGGCGCGCTTCCGGCACAGGCTGATCCTGAAACGTCCAGACCTGTCCAGGCGCAAGCTGGACGCGCGGCGCGCCACGTCGTCGCGACTTGGGAGACAAAAGACCAAACAGTCCTTTCATTACAGCTTTCCGGCTTTCGCCGCCCGGGCCAGTTCCCGTGCAATGATGATCTGCTGAATCTGGCTGGTGCCTTCATACAGGCGGAAGATGCGTACATCGCGGTAGAAGCGCTCAATACCATAGTCGGAGACATAGCCGGCCCCGCCGAATACCTGCACCGCGCGATCGGCCACGCGGCCACACGCCTCTGTCGCGAACAGTTTCGTGGATGAAGCGAGCATGGTGACGTCCTCGCCCGCATCGCGGCGGCGCGCGGCATCCAGGATCATGCATTCGGCAGCATAGGTTTCCGCCTGGCTGTCGGCGATCATCGCCTGGATCATCTGGTGGTTCATGATCGCCGTGCCGAACTGTTTGCGCTCCAGCGCATAATTTACCATTTCGCGGATCAGGCGCTTGGACACGCCGGTCGCCACGGCAGAGATGTGCAGGCGGCCCTTGTCCAGCACGCTCATCGCTACCTTGAAGCCTTCGCCTTCCTTGCCGATCATGTTCTCGGCGGGCACGCGGGCATCCTCGAAGATCACGTCACAAATGTGCGCGCCCTGCTGGCCCATCTTCTTTTCCGGCACACCGACCGTCACGCCGGGCGTATCGCGTTCAACCACGAAGGCCGAGACGCCTTTCGCGCCGGGTGTATCCGGATCGGTCCGCGCCATCACCGTGAACAGGTCCGCCTTGTTGGCATTGGTGATGTAGCGCTTCGTGCCATTCAGCACATAATGGTCGCCATCACGGATGGCCTTCGTGGTCAGGCTGCCGGCATCGGAGCCTGCTTCCGGCTCGGTCAGCGCGAAGCTGGCGATCAGGTCGCCGCTGGCAATGCCGGGCAGCCATTTCTCTTTCTGTGCATCCGTACCGAACAGAACCAGCGCCTGACTGCCGATGCCGATATTCGTGCCCGCCACGCTGCGGAAGGCCGGAGAGGTCTGGCCCAGCTCCATCGCCACCAGCGCCTCGGTCTCCATATCCAGCGCCAGGCCGCCATATTCTTCCGGCACGGCAATGCCGAACAGGCCGAGATTTTTCATCTCATCGACCACATCCTGCGGCACTTCATCTTCGTCGCCGACCTTGGCCTCGATGGGCACACATTTCTCGGTCACGAACCGGCGTACCTGTTCGATCAGCGCAGCGCGGATTTCGGCATCAAAAGCCATGTAATTTCCTCCGGTAATATCTTGTCCCCTCCAATCTATGCCCCTACGGCACGGTTGTCGAAGGGTGACGGTGCGATATCGTGCGACAAAATCTGCAAGGAGGGCTCATGACGACTGAAATCGTGAAGGAAGGGGAGTTTGCCGGCTGGCAAGTCTGGCCAAATGAGCCATTCGAATATGATGCGGCCGGTCCATTCTATTTCAGAACTGACGAGAAAGGCCCCGTCGCCGCCTTCCGGGCCGAGCGCAAGCACATGAATGCCGGCGGCGTCATGCATGGCGGCTGCCTGATGACCTTTGCGGACTATTCCCTCTTCGCCATCGCGCATGAGGGCATGGAAGGTGAATACGGCCTGACCGTCGCCTTCACATCAGAATTCCTCGATGGGGCTCTGGAGGGTGAATATATCGAAGCGCGCGGAGATCTGCTGCGCAAAGGCCGTTCGCTGATCTTCGTCAGGGGCATCATCACGGCCGATGGTCGGCCTGTTCTGAACTTCTCCGGCACAATCAAGAAAAAAAGGAAACAGCCATCATGACCCAGCCTCCCTATCAGGAGCTATCACGCTCTATCAAAGGCAAGACGGCCCTCATCACCGGCGCCGCCAGCGGCATGGGCCGGGCGACCGCCCACCTCTTCGCTCGCGAAGGTGCAAACGTCATCGTCACAGACCTGAAGCAGGAAAATGTCGATATCGTTGTGGACGAGATCAAAGCTGCTGGCATAGACCATGTCAAAGGCTGGGCCATGGATGTCGGCGATGCGGACGCCATCAAGCGCGTCGTGGACCAGGCCGCCGCCCATTTCGGCGGGCTGGAAATCCTCGTCAACAATGCCGGCTTTGCGAAAATGGCCGATGTGGCAGAGGAGTCCTATGAAGACAGCTGGGGCCCCAGCATCAATGTCATGCTGAGCAGCCACCAGCGCGCCATCCGCGCGGCCCTGCCCTATATGCGCAAGGCCGGCTTTGGCCGTATAGTGAACATCGCCTCCACTGAAGGCCTCGGCGCAACGCCCGGCAACAGCCCTTATGTCGCCGCCAAGCATGGTGTCATCGGCCTGACCCGAGGCCTGGCAGTGGACCTTGGCCGCGAAGGCATCACGGTAAACTGCATCTGCCCCGGCCCGATCAAGACAGGCATCACGGCGGGTATCCCGGACGAGCACAAGGAAATCTACGCCAAGCGGCGCGTGCCGCTGCGTCGCTATGGCATCCCGGAAGAGGTTGCCAATATCACCCTCTCGCTCGTGCTGCCCGCCGCCAGCTTCCTGACCGGCGTACACATACCGGTCGATGGCGGCCTGACCATCAAGAACGCCTGACGCCTAGTCGGCAGACGCCTTGAACGCCGCTTCCAGATCCCTCTGCGTCGCTTCATTCAGGGCGGCGCAGAGCCTGATGCTCTCTTTTGTCTCGGCCAGCGCGCGCTCATAGCCTTCGGCCTGTGCGCCATATTCCGCAAACAGATCATCCAGCTCGGCAATCCGCGCCGTGTCGCAGAAATACTGTCCCAGGCGCGGCGCACGGCGACGCCACTGGGTGGGGATCGAATCCAGGAAGGCGGGCATGTTCGCCTTCACCCATGCCCAGGTCGCCTCCTCGGTTTCCGGATTGGCCATTTGCATCATGGCCAGCGTATAGGTTTCGCGTGGGCCGAGTTCAGCGCTCTCGATCAGTGCCAGCACCCTGGCCGAGCCTTCCAGAGCCTTCACCGTGCCAAGCGCATTGACGACCGACTGATCAAACACCGGGTCATCAATCTCGTCAGTCGCCACCAATACGCGGTCCATCATTTCCGGGCCGCCATCTGCCAGAGCCACCGACAGTGCCGGGAAATACTCATCACTGGACAGGCCCGTTTGCGTGTCCAGATAGGTTTCCGCTGATGCCATCAGCCGTGCACGAACCTCTTCATCATTCAGCTTGACGGCTGCAAAGCGGTCGAGCCGGGCGGACATCTCCGCATCCCCGCCATCCGTTTCCAGCACGCTTCGGATCTCCGCGACCACCGCGCCTGCCCGCGCCTGGGCGGCGGGTTCGGCAGGCGTGCCTTTCACCCGCTCCAACAGGTCACCATAATAATCCAGCGCCAGATTGGCCGCCTGATTGCCAGACTGTTCTGCCCCGGCATCCAGTATGTCCAGCAGACGTGTCGCGTCCAGCTCTCCAGCCTCAAAGGCCGCGATGGCACTGTCCAGCGCTGTCAGAACTTCCGTCTCCGGCATCGTCGCGAAGGATCCGCGCAGCGCATCCCACTCGGCCGCGCCCAGCGTGAACCGGTAATAGCCCACACCGCCCGCATTCGGGTGAATCACATCCGGGCACGCTCCCTCTGGCAGGGAGAGCGCCAGCGTCTTCTCGCGCGTTTTCAGCATCGTGCAGGTGCGGCCGCTCTCGGCCCCGTCCTGCCAGGCGATGCAGACAGGAATGGTCCAGCGCGTCCCCGGCTCGATGGAAGAGCCAAGTGGACGATAGCGCGCCTGCGACAGCGCCACTTTTGCGCCGAGGGACGTACACTGAAGGTCTGCTGACACAACCGGTACGCCCTGCTGCAGGACAAAACTGTCAAACGCTTCCGTCAGATCCGGTGATCCGACAGCCTTGCCAATCACGCGGAAGAAATCATCACTGTCGGCCACACCATCCGCAAAGCGGGCGATATACTCGCCCAGCGCCGGGCGGAACACATCCGGGCGGAAATAGGAATCCGCCATATTGATGACGCCGAGGCTCTTATTGTACGTGATCGAATCATAGGCATTGCGGATGTCTTCATTGCGCAGGATCGGCTCCTGAATGGCGCGCACGCTGGCCAGGCTGTCCAACCGCATCGCGCCAATCGCGTCGGCCACGGCCTGCACATCATGGCCCTCTGTCGGCTCCATCTGCGACAGCGCCATCGCCTCGCCCCAGGTCGCAAAGCCTTCTTTCAGCCACAGCCCGTCCCACCAGGGCGGCGTCACCAGATCTCCAAACCACATATGCGCCATCTCGTGCGCATGGATGGATTTCAGGCCGCGCAAAAAGGCCGGGCCGGAATTCTCATTCGCCAGAATGCGGCTTTCCCGATAGGTGATCGCCGCCGCCAGCTCCGTCGCGCCAGACGGCCATTGCGGCGCGGCGACAATATCCAGCTTCTCATAGGGGTAGGGCTGTTGCAGGGACTCCTCGAAAGTCTGCACCAGTTCGGGCGTCATCTGCAGGATATAGTCCAGCTCCGCGCCCTTGCCCTTGCGTGCATATCCGGTCAGCGGAATGGCCTTGGCGCGAACGGAGTTCGGCGGCAGAACGCCCGCATCCACCTTGTCGAAATTGCCGACCGCGACGGACAGCAGATAGGTCGACAGCGGCCGCGTCCGCGCAAAGGTGATCAGCTCCTTTTCGGCGCCAATATCCTCGCGGGAAATTTCCGGCGTGTTGGCAATCGCCACCATCCCGGCCGGAACCGTAAACTGCATCTCGAACGGGGCCTTGAAGCCGGGCTCGTCAAAGCTCGGCAGGAAGCGCCGCGCCTGAATGCTCTCGCTCTTGGCCAGCGCATAGGCCTCACCCTTCTCGTCCACACGGAACAGGCCGGCCAGATTGGCGTCAAAGGCGGCGTCATATTCGATGTCCAGCGTCAGATAGCCAGGCTTCAGACGGCGCGGAAAGCCGACGCGCACAACCCCGGTGCTCAGCACTTCATTCCAGGTTGCGGGCTGGCTCTCCCCGCCGGACGTGACCGTCACTTTGGTAACGTTCAGATCATCGCCATGCATCCAGATGCCGGTAGCAGCGGTCTCCAGCTTGATTGCGATGGAGACCTTGCCGGAAAAGCGCTCTTCACGCGGGTCCAGGTCCAGCGAGACGCGGTAGAGCTGTGGCTGAGCATTCCCGGCCAATTGTCCCTTGGGCGCCACCGCCTTCAATTCTTCCAGACTAACCGGACTGGTGGTCACGCCCCATTGAGAATGGCTGCCACAGGCCGCCAGCAAAGAACCAAGGCCAAGCACCAGAAAAGACAGGAAGAATGTCCGCATGAATCGCTCCAGAAAGTGTCCTGAACTCATGCATATCGCATCAATCCGGTAATGGCACCCATCCTGTGGGATTCATGGCATTCCGCCAGCATCCTTCCGGTTTAGCCCGCAAAGCCTCGGGCCTTCATGGCCTCAAACCACCGCCCCAGATGCTCATGCTCTTTCGTCGGCGCCCATTTCATCACGCGGCAGAAGCCACAGGTGATGAACAGCGTGATGTCGGCAATGGAGAAGCGGTCTGCTGCCAGGAATTCATGATCCGCCAGATGCGCATTGATGCGTTCCGCCATCTTTTTCGCATTCTTCTCGCCTTTGGCGGCAGCCTCGGCGCTTTGCGGCACTTCCAGCGGGGCCATCATCTCGTGCGCATTGCGGAACCAGGTGGCGAACTGGATGAAGAACATCATTTCGACGCGGCGGTCCCACATCTCGATCAGCGCCTTTTCCTTCGCATCCGTTCCCATCAGGTTTGGCTCCGGAAACACGTTCTCGAAATAGGTGCAGATGGCGCGGCTTTCGGTGATCTTCGTGCCATCATCCAGCACCAGCGCCGGTACCTGCGCAAACGGAGACACGTCACGATATTCCGCCGTCTTGTGCTCCTGCTTCATGATGGAGACCTCTTCCAGGTCCACCGCGTCCAGCTTGCCCTTGGCTCGCAGAAAAAACGTCACCCGGTCCGGATTGGGCGCGCCTGGTGTGTGGTAAAGTTTCATGCCGTTTCCTCCTAAAATCTTT
>Ga0070726_10001516_pt1 | contig 23210 bp, 22 predicted proteins | sample tdAd471_FD_67275 | JGI IMG/M metagenome (GOLD analysis project Ga0070726, IMG submission 67275) | Marine sediment microbial communities from the Atlantic coast under amendment with organic carbon and nitrate - tdAd47.1 | ecosystem: Environmental > Aquatic > Marine > Coastal > Sediment | place... | reverse complement strand
TATTGAAGCACCCAAAAATGACATAAACAACAAGTTCCTTCCCATTGTCCAAGGGTTGTTTTTTGACCATCAAGATCATTTCCACAATCTCTTTTCCCATGATTACGCTAAAACAGAACTGGCTAATGGAAACCTGTTTTTCATCAACCATTGTCGGACCGAACATCTCATATTTGGAAATCGGGATATTGGCTTTCCTTGGAACCATTTTGAAGATATAACAAACGAAGGCTTCCTGACAATCATTGAAGAGGACTTTCGGACATCCTTGCAAGGTTGTTTGGCCTTTCAAAAAGGGTTCAAATACTTCAAATCGGAGGGCAACCATTCCCAAGCATCCTTTATGGCCCATCAAGGCTTTGAATTAGGATACCGGGTCTTGGAAGGCTTTCTCTGCGGGAAAGTCAAAATCTGCCATAAGATAGAGGTCCATCAAAAGTTCTTGGAAAGGAACATACACCGAACAAATGGAATGTTCAACCTTGAAGACAATACGGAAATGGAATTATTGGAACTATTGGATAGGGCCTATTCCAGTTCTAGATATGAAAACTCTTTCCATATAGAAAGGGGTAAGTTGAACATTTTGGAACAAAAACTTGAATGCTTCTTGAACGAGATCAAGCAATGGTTCGAAAAGGAACTTGAGCTTTTACAGACCCTTATTACAAATAAAAAAAAGGCTTTGTTCGAAACCCAAAACATAGAAGACCCCAACCTATTGGCCACGATCAAGCAGTTGAGCAAGGAGAATTTTGAAATGATGAGACCTGCAAATCGAAGGACCAAAAAAGGATATTATCTCAACCATGTCTATATACACAGTCACTTTTCCCTTTTCTACACCTTAAGATCGACCCTGAACGTATGCATCCTGGCCTTGGACGAGCAATGTGATATGACATTGGACATCAAAAACATCAAAGAGGATGTAAAGACTGTACTGGAGTTTGCAAAGAACCTCATACCCTTGGAAGAAGGCAACTTTCTGGATGAAATGCGGGAACTCATGCTTTCTGATAAAGGAACTACATCTTAAAAAGAGGACATGGAAAAGAAAATTGAAAGCCATAACAATGAAAAGGAACTATTGGACAAAGTGATTGGTTTGTTGAACCCAAGAAAACCAAGGTATCATGGGAAGGATGAACCGCAAGTCCAAGAAGTAGTGTTCAAGGTGGAAGACAATTCAGAATTGCGTTATGTTATCTCTTGTCTGCTGAGGCTATGCATGTCCACCATTGACAATGAAAACGAATTGGATTCCCCAAGGCTTCCCTTTCTATCCAAGGATGATGCAGTGATCACCATACTGGAGTTGGTCATTGATATTCTTCCAGACGACCAGTTGGACAGTTACGATCGAATAGAAAAACTCCTTTTGAAGGAACAGACATGATTGTCAACCCAAAAACATCAACAATGAAACAGAAAAAGAAGCAACTCAAAACCTTGAAAGAAATCCAAGACCTTAGAAAAAATCTTACCGGGCTGCTTGGAAACAAAAAGTCCATTGATCCCAATGGAAACGAGGTAAGGGACAACAACCACCTTCTGATGCGGATCAGAAGCCTGTTACAGCTCTGTGTATTCGCCATGGATGGTGATGGGATGATGTTGGCCCCTAATAACAATAATGCATCAAAGGAGGATAGTATCACTCAGGTATTGGAGCTGGTACTTTGCATCCTTCCAGATAGTCAAATGTATTTTATGGACAAACTGGATGAAATGCTATCGAAACTTGATGATAAGTAATCTTATAAATAAATTCAAATACATCACACCATGAACGCAAACGAAGAAAAGCTCCTAAAGGATTTGAGACACCATTCAATCGACCATGCCCCTTCTTTGGTTCCCCATCCGTGGTTCAAGGAAAAGTTCCAACCCACTTTCTTCTATCTTGATGGTCATGCCGATCTGTTGTTGACCGTTCGCGCATTAATATACCTTTCCATGAGGGCAATAAACCCCGAATTGGGTTCGGATGATTAAATGGAAAGGAACGAAGAGGAATTCATCCATCAGGTGATGACCATTGCCAACCGTTTGATGCCTATTGGGGAAGAGGCACTGATGGACCATTAGAACCTATTCTACAGGGAGGAACAGAAAGCCAAAGAGGAAGACTGATTTAGAAAGGGCAAAGGCATTTTCGCCCTAAATAAGCAATTGATTCACGATTTTTACGCTAAAAATTCCTTGATTTTACTTGGCTGATAGCAATTTTAAGCTAAAAATAGGGTTAACCCAAAAATTTCTGTTGGGTTAAAAATGGAATGAAACCTACACTAGTTTCAAACTTCAAACAATCATTTTTCCATTAAAAATTCATTGGTTTTACTGGGCTCAGAGCGTTTTTCCATCAAAATGATGTAAACGCCAATAACCAAATTTTTTAAAACACCCTAAAAATGGGCTTTTCCGAAGGAAAATGAATTAATAGCGCTGCGCCAGCACGCTATCCTCTTGCTTTACATTTTTCTTTTGCGAAGCAAAACAAAAAACAAAGCAATCCAACTTTGTAATTGAATGAAAGTATTTCGTCTCTTTACGGGATTTCACATTTTCTAATTTATTGAAAATTCTTACATTTAACTCTATCCCCCATTTTATAGTAAACTAAATAAAACCATGCTCTATTAAAAATTTGAGCATAGTCAATTAAATTATTGATCAATGCAGATTAAAGTTGTCAATTTATCACGTTGGCGGTAATGTAAGAATCACGTTAAGAAATTGAAATGTTTTCAAGAAATATGTAAGTGCAGTTGTGGTGACCGAAATGAATTGTGGCAAGAGATCACCAATAGAGAATTAACTTCAAAATTAAGTTTAGAAGAACTGTGTCATTCAAATATTGGTTGGTTTAGCGATAAGTCAATCTATAATGGACACTATTTAGCAGATTGGATGGACTCCAGAATTTTTGGTCTTTATTTTCTATGGCATAAAGATGATTACTGTTCGACTCATAATCTATTTCATATGAAATGTCTTTATGTTGGTAAAGGCCACATAAAAAATAGAATAACAAATCACTTTTATTCTAAAGATTTTTCAGAAAATATGCTCGTTTATTTTACTTACTACAGCTTACCAAATAGATTATCGAAGTATTACGAACAACTAATACTAGACATTTTTAATATCCCTTTTAATAAATCAGAAAACAAAGGCTTGAGCAATCTTTGTATGTATTTCACTCAAAATGAAGTAGATTGAAAATGAGAGGCATTGAAGGCAAATTAACTCAAGAAATTTTGGACTTCATTGATGGAGACCCAAGAGCAGTTGCTTCCAGCAATGCTTTTCCCATAACAACGTTTCGGGAATTGGTTGAAAAAACAGCACAATTAGCATATCTAAATAAAGACCATTTACTTTTTTACCGAGGACAGAATTCTGATTATAGAAATCGTGGTGGAAGTTCGACTTTTTACCCTTCAATTTACAGAGGTGACTATTTGCCGCAAAGAGAAGTAAATAATCGCTTTGATATACTTAATGGAGCTTGTAAAAGTTTGACTGACTTATTTGTTAAGCAAAAAGTTGAGGGATTTAAAGAACTAAAAAGAAAAAAATATATTCAATGGAGTGTTCTACAGCATTATGAGGTTTGTGCAACACCACTACTTGACTTTACTCATTCATTAAGAGTAGCATGTTCTTTTGCTTTACAAGACAATAACAGCGAGAACGCTTATATATTTGTTTTTGGACTTCCATATATAACTAATAGAATTTCAGTTAACTCAGAACACGATTTAGTGAATATTCGACTGTTAAGTATTTGTCCACCACACGCACTTAGACCATATTTCCAAGAAGGATATCTAGCAGGAACAGAAGACATTACAACTACTTATGACTCAAAATCTGAATTAGATTTCAATAATCGACTTATCGCTAAATTTGAGATTCCAAATTCAGCTGACTTTTGGGGAGAATCTTTTGACCAAATTCCAAAGGACAGTTTATATCCAGATAAAGACCCGATTTGGGGATTAACCAAGGAAATTAAAGACCTAGCTGACAGAGAATTAAAAGCAGGTGAATTGGGAGAATTCTTAAAACTTTGGTCTGAATTAGAAGAAACAGTAGTCACCAAAGTTAAAAAGAGAACTGACAGATTCATGTCAGTTAGAGAAGCGATACGACTTCTTTACGACCAAGAACAGATAACAAAAGATTTACTCTACGAAATAGATAGATTACGCAAATTCAGGAACCAAGTTGTTCATACACCAAAAAAGATAAATCCAAGAATGATTCAGGAATTTATATTTGAATTAGAACGACTAAATAAAGAAATAAAAACCACAACCAATAACGGAAATAAGTAATTGCTTGTGCTCGCCCAGTTATGAAAATCGGCGGGTTTTCAGCTTTGCATTTATTGCAAAGCTAACCTTTAAACCACACAAATAATTATATCCCAGACTGTTGTATGGAATACCTAAAAAACAATCATCCTTTAAATGAAGTGGACTGACATAAAAAAACATCTAAGAAAACCGCAGATTAAGTCTCTAGAATTAATTGACAATTATATAGCTTCAAATGAATCTGGGGCATGTTTAATTCATATGCCTACAGGTAGTGGAAAATCAGGAATTATTGCCACAATTTGTAATTTACAATTTGAAGAGTGTACTTTAATAGTCACTCCAAGAATAGCTCTAACAGACCAGATCAAATCTGCTGTAGAAAAAGGTTTTTTTGAAGATGTTATTAAGAAAAAAGCAAACCCAAAAAACAAGTCATTTGTGAACTTGTTGTCTAATCTAACACCACTTGACGACAATGAAAATTATAATGATGTCATCTATATTTCAACAATTCAAAAGTTAGATTGGATAAGAAAAAACAATATTCCTTTATATGAAAGTTTAGTAAAAAAAGTCAAAATGGTAATCTTCGATGAAGGGCACTATGAACCAGCTTTCTCATGGAGTCAAACCATCAGAGGTTTTAAGTCCAAAAAAATCCTTTTCACCGCCACTCCATTTAGAAATGACCTTAAACCTTTTGATGTTTTAGACAAATTCATATATCCATATAGATATGCTGATGGAGTAAAGGATGAATACCTTCGAGAGGTAGAATTTAAGTCTGAAGACAGAGATAAAGATGATGATTCTTTTCTTAAAAAAGTTTTAGCTCACTATAAATTTAAATTTGGTTCTTTCACAAAAGACTCACCTAAAATTATTGTAAGGTGTTCACAAAGATCAACCATAATTAGATTAACAAATAAAATTAAGAATGACTATAAGTCAATTGATGTTCTATCTATTCATGAATCTTTTAAATCTTCAAAAGAACCTCATTTAGTAAGCTCTGTTCCAAAAAAACCTTCAAAACATTCTGCTAAAATCTGGATACACCAGAACAAATTATTAGAAGGTATTGATGACAACCAATTTAAGATGCTAGCTATTTATGATGATTTTAAAAATGATAGAGCACTAATCCAACAAATTGGCAGATTAGTTAGAGTCGCACAGACAAATGAAAATTTTAAAGCTTATGTAATAGATTTTAGTAATGGACATCACGAGAAAATATGGAATAATTATTTGGAATTTGATAAGAATCTAGATAAGTCATCTTTTAAACCATTATCAGATAAAATCCTTGAAGATTTTTATGGTATTGGTGAGGACTATGAATATCTTTTAGATGGTTTTAAAAAGAAATTTAATTTTAATTCAAATAAACTGCCCAAAAGTATTAGGATACCTCTCAGGACCAATTTTATTCAAAAACACAAAAATTTTGATTTAGAAAATTTTAAAGAGTTTATATCAGAAAAACTAGAAGAAGATGACAAGAGATTTATTTACGAGGAATTAACTATCAATAAAGTTAAGCTACATGTTTACTTTTGTTTAAATATATCTTTATCACCGTATTTAGATGATTATTACTCAATTAATATTGGCAACGAATTAATAGCCTTCTTTGAATTCAATGAGGTTCTCTCTTATTTTGATAGTACTGGATTTTTACCAATTGGAGAAGAAGACTTGGGCTTGGGTAAAGTAAAGCAAACAGATTTTTTTAAGCGTCTTTTCAACGAGGAAAAGGATTCATGGATAAGTTCTGTTTCCTTAAAAAACTCCAATTTAGGAACTAACAGTATTAGAGCTCATACCATATCGGCTAATTCAATTGATAATACGGTATCCTATCTTGACGATAAGTCTCAAATAGTCTCAACAGCTACTGGTAAACATAGAAAGCTTATAAAAAAGAAGAAAGAAACTGAGAAAGGAATTGAAGATACTGATATCCCAAAAAATATAAGCAGATATGTTGGTCTAACTAAAGGCAGGGTTTCTCAAAGAGCAGAATGGGTTGAACTTGATGAATATGTTGATTGGGTTAACAATATTCATACTATTATGAGTGATTCTACATTAAACCCAAAAAGTACTTTTTCAAGATATGCTAGAGCAGTGAATACAGTCAAAAAAACAAATCCGAAGCATATACTTTTGGATGTTGGTGAAATTTCTAATGATTTTAAACTAACAAAAGAATTAACCATTGATGACATTAAGTATAAAAAAAATGAACATCTTATAATTGACGATGTTTGTTCAGAGGTTAGTCAAGGTAATTCAGCAAATGAATTTGAATTTAACATAAGGGTATCAGATGATATAACTGTTACTCTCCAATTAACATATGATACAAAAAAGAAAACTTATAATATATATGGGGATGATTTAGATAAATATTATGAGCCTAACAACAATGTCCAGTTCGCTACGATTACACAATTCTTAAACAATAGACAATCTTTTAAAATAATTCCTGAAGAACCAAATGTTATTTATGCCTATGGGGAGTTCTATGAGGTTCACTCAAATTTTGGTAAAGGCTTCAAAGAACAAGATTTTAGTTTAAGAGATTTAATAATTCCAATAAAAGAATTGAGTACCATTAATTCAGAAAAAGGAAAAACTACAACTAGAAATTCTGGCGAATCTTGGGTAAAAGACTCTATTTTCGGACTTCTGGATGATTTAGGTGTTAATTCAGAATTAGAAATTTATATTAAAACTCCAGATATTGTTGTTTTTGATGACATGAATACTGAAATGGCTGATGTTATTTACGCTTATGAATCGAACGTTGAAAGTAAAGTTATATTCATCCATGCTAAATGTGGGTCAGGTTCATTATATTCTGCTTCAGCATTACAAGAAGTAACTTCTCAAGCAACAAAAAACATTAAATTTTTAAATTCATACAACGATTTTCCAAAAGATAGAATTAACAAATGGAATAGTAAATGGAGGAGCAATGGACTTGTTGTTGACAAACGAATTAGAAAACCTAACATTCATGGAAAAGAGGCAGTTGAAAGGTTAGAGAAAATAATTCAAAACCCTAACTCAACTAAAGAAGTGTGGTTAGTTTTAGGAAAAACCTTAAAATATAAAGAACTAATTAAAGCATTAAAAAAAGGAAAAGCTGAGGCTATTCAATCAACTTTATTACTGCACTCAACATTGCAAAGTGTTGGTACCGTCAATGCTAAATTAAAGGTATTCTGCTCTCCTTAAGTTTTGACAAAAGCACTAAATACAACAACACATATAAGTTAAAACTGTTTAACTAAATAAAGAACATAAAAAATGGTCTGAATTAAGCTGTAGAGTTTGTGAGTAGATCCGCTACTAATGATACAGGCCATTAGAACAAATACAAAATCGAATATGTTCAACTTTTTTGGTAATAGAGAAGTTGCTATAATTTTTTGGTTATCAGTTTTTTTAATTTTTGCTCTTACAAAAAGAACTGTAAGAAAATCATCAATACAATTATTAAAAGCCTTTTTCCAACAAAGCATCATCATATCAATCCTTTTAATGATTATCTATGTTGAATTACTGGTTCTTAGTCTTCTAAAACTTGGATTTTGGGAGAAAGCTCTATTGAAAGATACAATTCTATGGCCAATAATTGTCGGATTCCCTTTATTAATGAAATTAGACAAATTAAGTGGTGAAAATAGCTATTTAAAAACTATTTTTTTTGAAAGCGTTAAGGCATTTATCTTAATAGAATTCATTGCAAACTTCTATAATTTCTCCTTGTTAGCTGAATTACTAATAATCCCGGTAATGTCCATAATTGTAATTTCTCAAATTTATACACAGGACGATCCAAAATATAAACCTGTCAATAAATTATTCAAAAATTTGACTACAACATTTGGATTAATTGTTTTTATCTATACCAGCATTCAGATTTACCAAGGGTTTCAAGAATTTGCAAATGTGTTAACTTTAAAAACTTTTCTCTTACCAATCATATTTACAATTGCCTTTTTACCTTTTCTGTATTTGTATTCCCTATGGTCTTTGTACGAAATCCTTTTATTAAGAACTGGACACCTACTTGATACACCTTCGGACAAATTATATTTACGTTGGAAGTTCTTTTCAACATTCTTTTTCAACCATAGTGCATTAAGGAAATTTCGGAAGATCATGGGGTTTAAGCAAATTCACAATAGAAATGACATAAAAAAAATGTTCGATGAATTAAAAAAAATTAACCAACAATCTGTATAATTTTAAATGCTTTCTGAAATTAAATAAGTGAATTTCATTCATTAAAATATGTTTTACACGAGCGGTTATTTTCCATTGAAAAGTCTAGAATTAATTATGCACAAAATAATTGAGGCTAAACTAATTAATGCGCAAATAGAAAGTTATTCTCTTCCTTCCATCTTCTCAACCAATCTCTTCATATCATCACCTACTTTCCTTTCCAATACCCTTGCATAGATTTGGGTAGTGGTCAATTTTGTATGGCCCAGAATTTTGGAAACGGTTTCAATTGGAACACCATTGGAGAGTGTTACCGTTGTGGCAAAAGTGTGCCTGGCAGTATGGAAAGAAATATTCTTATAAATTCCACAAGCCTTTGTAATCTCCTTTAAGTAACTGTTGGTCTTTTCGTTGCTCAGTACAGGCAGCAACTTTCCGTGTACCAATCTTTCATTGCAGTTTTTATATTTATCCAAGATTTGTTTGGCCTTGGGAAGTAAGGGGACCTTGACCGCTTCATCAGTTTTTTCCCTTTTCGTATGGATCCAAAGGTTCCCATCAATACCGAACCGCATATGATCAATATCCAGTGCCTTTACATCTCCATAGGCCAACCCCGTATAACAGGAAAAAAGAAAGGTGTCCTTGACCCTTTCATAACCCCTTCCTGAAAAAGTTGTTTCCTCAATGAGCCTGAGTTCCCTTTCGGTCAAAAAAGAGCGTTCACTCTTCTTATAATGCTTTTTATAGTTTACAAAGGGGTCCTTGTCCAACCATTCCAACCTCACGGCAAGGTTTACCATTTTCCTTAACCGCTCCAAATGTTTCATGGCCCCATTATTGGTACACTTTTTTCCTTTTTGCAGATTAGGCCCATTTATCAAATAATTCTCAAAATCAGTAATGAACTTATAGTTCAATCGCTTTAAGTTGATGTCTTGAAGTCTGCGGGTATGCTCCAAAAACCTTTTGAGATACTTTTCTGTACCATAATAGTTTTTCATGGTTCCCGGGCGAAGCTTATTCCTTTGTGATTCGTAATGGTATTTGATAAGCTCCATGAGGGTCTTGTGCTCTTCATCTTGCCCAAGATAGCGGGCCTTGATGACCTGTGAGGTTATAATCTTGTCCTCACGCAATAACTGTTTATGGGTATCCATGATCTCGCCATACACCTCATCCAAATAGCTGTTCAACAAACGGGCCTTGTGGGTAAGTCCATGGAGCCTACCCTTATTTTCGTCCCATTCATTCACCGAAACGTAACGTTTCAAACTTATCTCGGCACGTTTTCCATTGACGGTGATACGGGCATAAATGGTCAATTTTTCAGGGTTGTTGGAAATGTCCCTAGTGAAGATGAGAACCTTTAAAGTGTTGGAATTGCGCATAATACATAATTTTTGGGTTTAACAAAACTGGTTTGCAAAACACCCATAAACAGTGTCAAACTGAAGCTAAATTATGCACAAGAAACGTACCGAACCATTCACCGAACTCTACACCTTTTGTATGGTTTTATTTGATATCAGATGAATGCATAAAAAACAAAAAGCACTGTCAATCAGTCGATTAACAGTGCTTTAATACCACCTATTTAGTGGTTCGTCGGGGTGGCAGAAACCACATTCGATTTATAAGTATTTAATTATCAATGTTTTAACACCTTAATCCTAAGGGCATTCCCGTTAAAAACACGGAAAGCAAAAAACAACTTTTGAACACAATTTTGATGTGTTTAATCAAAGATAAAAATAGTGATAAAATTTGAACTATCTATTTTCATAATTAATAATCACTGTCATTAAACTGCTTTTTCTTTTACCAGCATTGCTTATAAATCTTTTGTAAAATAGGTCGCATTCCCGAATTTAAAATACTTATCATTGGTCATTACAAAATCTTCAACAACAACCTTATTATTGTCTTTTATAAAATAATAAATTGTTTTTCCCTTTTCCGTTTCATCATCTCCCCATTTTATGGTCAGTTCATTATCTCTTATATTACCTTTTAGGGGAAAGGTCATACCTCTATTGTCAAACCAATTGCCGACCACTGTCGAGTCATTTACGAATTTGTAAAAGGCTGTTGCCCTTAAAACTATAGGCTCATTATCCTTTGTTTTTCGTTCGTTTTAAAACTCAAGTTTTATGAACTTGTTGCCCAAAACTCTTTGCCAATCCATTGTAAATATTGCTTCCTGCCCCATTAAGGTGCCCGAACCAGTCCAACTTTCATCAATAAGCTCATCTATAATGGAATATTCCTTCGGATTATCATCTTGACCACTTTGAGGGTATAGTTCAAAAGTTATGATTATCAAAATTATCAATGCTATATATTTTTTCATCTGACTGATTATTTTATATTTTATTAAGTCAATTTTATTACCATTAGCTACAATGTCCCGTCTGCATTACCAGCGGATTCCACTCAATAGCATTTCAGTTTTCACTAACGGTTTTATGCTTTTACACAAGTACCATTACTTAAAGCGATTTCTAGAAAGTTGTTATTTGCCTTTGTAATGGTCCACTATAAATTGGATTTTATCTTTTACCTTATCTTGAATGATTACATCTGGGATTATTCCGGTTTTATTGAATCCATTTTTAACAATATCTTTATGTAGGGTACTAGTTGGATACCCAAAGTATATGTTTTGGTCTCCGCTATTTAGTTTTAATGTGTTTACACTTGTATAATCAATAACTCCATTCGTTGGCTTTCCAAAGGTTGTTACTTTTGTACTTGCCCTTTTTGAATGTATTATGAATGATTCTGCGGCACTCATACATCCCTTGTCAGTTAAGATTGCAACATTTTTTATCTTAGATTCAAAGGGCTGAAATTCCCGAACCGGGTACTCTGGGCCATCTATGATCTGTCCCATGTTTTCATCTATTCTTTTAATCACTGGACTGTATACCTCTGGACTATTTTTGGCCAGTCGTTCGTAATATGCTTTTGTAGCTTCGGATGCGAGCACCAATCCCTGTGTGCTTTTCATCGGTTGTGTGGCATAGGCATCCAAAAACGAAAAGTATATGGCATTTCCTCCAACATTGCCTCTAATGTCAATGATCAGGTTAGTGGTATTTTTAAAAAGTTCTAAATTCTCGATTATAATCTGGTTGAACTTTTGAGGGTCTGCCATAAATGATGGGATCGAAAATAAAGTATTGTTCTCATCAAGTTTTTGAATTACGGGAAGCCTCACATCCTCCTTATTTATCATATTAATTTCTCCAATACTAGTATCTCCTATTTTTCCCCAATAGTTAGCCCCAGTAAAAACCAAAAGTGTACCTTCCTTATATAGGTTCCCCTCAACATATCTTGGTGCGTAATCATAAGCATAATAAGTTCCTTCAAAACCATTGCTGGTTGATTTAAACTGCGCTTTTAGTTCTCCTGACTCAACTGTTTGCAAGGAGGATTTTAACACATAGGCCTTATAATACCCTTCGTCCTTTATAATGGCAAATTCCGATTTCCCGTCGGTCCATTGTCCAATGATGCCATCCAATCCATTCTTTTCTACCATATCCCTTTCGAACTCGAGCGTTCTCAGGATTGTTTTCGTTTCGATGATGTCTTCCTTGATTATTCTTCTGATACTATCAATTTCACTTACAGGGTATTTTGGCAGTTCAAAGGCAAACAAGTGGCCATCTTGAAAATAACTCAAGAATTCCTGCAGGTGTTTGGTGCACTCGCCACAGTCTGTGGCAGCAATCCTTTCCTTGAATTCCTCTTTTCTTTTTTCATATCTACTATCTTGGTTTTCGATTTTTAATTGGGCCAAGCCGATATAGTTCCGTTCCAATTTTTCTATTAAATCCTCAAATACAATGCTACAATCGCATTTGGAGCTTTGAGCCAATGAGCTGTTGCCAATAAAGGCAAATACTAATATTATGATTATTCGTGTCATAGGTATTTTATTTTTTAATGTGAACTCAACTTGGAATTGTTCCTTCGAGTCACCGCCAACTTTTTTAGAGATATAATTTATCATTTTGATTAGAAATTCTTTTTTTAACAACCATAACCTGGAGAATAACGCTGAAGTTTAAGTCTTAAACATATAATTATGATTTGACCTTGTATTTTTTTCCCTTTTTTAGGACTTTACCTTCGTAACCCTCAAAGTATATGGGAATCGCAGTGTTGTTTTCTTTCCGCACCACAAAGTGCAAATGAGGACCCCGCGTATAACCTGTTACTCCTGAAATTCCGATTTTATCACCTTTGTTGACCTTTTGGCCCTCTTCGACAAAACTTCCTTCGTAATCCAGATGAACATAGAAAGCCATCGTTCCATCATCATGAAGAATCACGATTCTGTTTGCTGAATTTATCAGTTCAGTTCCTCCCTGTTTGGTAAACCAATCAACTACTTGGACTACGGTGCCTTCTCGAGCCGCATAAACAGGTTCCCCTACATCCAATTGAAAATCAATTGCATATTTCGACCTAATACTATTGTGCGATGTTTTTCCATTAAAGCCTTGGGAAACTTCGTATTTCTTTCCTTTCTTAAAAGGTAAGCGATACCGATAATCCAAATTGGGTTCAATAAGTTGCTCATGACCCCACGTATACCCTATTCGAATACTATCCTTAATTTTTTTTAGATAGATAGAGTCTGTCCGGTTTCCATAATATTTTAATAGCACAAGACTGTCCTTGGGTCTTAACAGAAACGAATTTAATTCACTACCATCTTCTTTGGAATAAAAGGCAAATCGAATGGGTGCCAGTATCTTACTTTTTGCTTTTAATTGCAAAGTATCGTCAATATTGCTCCACCCAAAGTCAAGCTCATCCTTATAAGTGAGCGGCTCATCCATTTTTTTCTGACAATGGCATACAGTAATCGAGACTAGAAGAAAAAGTAGAAAAAATAATGGCCTTTTCATCTTACTAATTTAATTCGATTCTTTATTGGCTTTATAAATTGTTTTTAAAACGGAACGTTTATCCAAAAATATCATGTTCATTTGGGCAATCCATTTCGTGTAATATAGTTTTTCCATGTTGGTCACTACCTGTGGAAACCTTTATGTCCATTCCATACTTACCCATTTTAATATTTAACCCCCTTCACCTGCTCTTATTTAGTTGATAGCAAACTAGGTATGCTAGCAAAGTTAGGTTCAACAAATTGGGGAGGTTCTATGAGGTCGTTTTATTGTTTTCACGGATTTAAAATTTCTCCTTGTTTTATTTTTAAGACAATGGATTCATTTATGTTCCTGATATCTTTCAACGGATTTGATGACAGTACAAGAAAACTTGCTTCATACCCTTCTTTTAAATACCCGATTTTTCTATTGGGAAACGTAGTTATCGGGGAATTTTCACACCACATTTTTAATAGTTCGAGGTTGTCGAATATGTTCAAATCATATAGGAATTGAAATTCCCCAACCGAGTTGTCATAATACATATCGGAACCAATGGCTATTTTTACACCTTGACCATTCAATATTTCTAAGTTAGAAGCAATATTTTTAACCAATTCTTGGTAGTTGGGCTGATTTTGTTTTTTGGTGACCAAAGAAGCTGTAGTGGTAACCACAACACCTTTTTCTTTGGCCAAAATTGCATCCTCCGGCGATATTGTTTTTCCATTGTAAATTTCTGGCAAGTGAGCAATTTCATCAACACCTGATTTTACAGCAACATGAAAGTCATAAGCGGTTTCAACATGGGCACTAACGCGTAAATTATTTTTATGTGCTTTTTTTACAATTTCAGGAACTAGTTCAGGGTTTAAACCTTTATGCCCAAAATAGGCGGTATCATTTTTACGCTTTTCATATTCCTCAGAATACAAAAGCATTATTTTAATAAAATCGGGGTCAAAAGATAGAACCTGTTGCCACTTATTTTCCAATTCTTGACTGTTGTCAACAATAAAATATCCATGGGATTCGATCTCTTCCAATGTATCGAACAGGCCTTCAAAATGCCCATAACCAAGATGTCGCTGGCGTAATGCTATCGGATGCCCGCCTTTCGCAGTTAGAGGTGCATGGGCAAGACTTATGTCTATACCGCCCGGATTATTATAGTTGTGCATCAATGGGTCGATTCTTTTTTTAATGGATGAAGGGTGCTTTACATAAAAGACACCATTGTCCAAATAGGAATCAATCCGTTTTTTCAATTCATAATCACTCTCCAGATTATGATTGTGCGCTTCACCAAAAGGAGGGATTACATACTTGCCCGCAAGATCTATGATGGTATCATTTGGTTTGCCATTGTCCGCAAAGCTTAAAACACCTTCATTGACCCATGCGGTTTTACGTTCAAATATGCTTCCGTTAAACCAATATCCATTAATCAATTTCATGGCTAAGCTGTTTGGGTTTTTTACGGCGATTTTTTCATTCTTAGTCCTTTTTGAATGACAAGCACTTAAACTGTATCCAACAATCAATAAAATAAGTATGTATGGTTTCATAATTCTTTTAGGTTTTCTTCTGTCCGTTTGGGAAACTCCTGAAGTACATTGCCACTTTCATCCAAAAATTGAAGTTTGGCAACATCGGTCGAGTCAATAAACAATCTTACTCTTTTTCTGCCTGATCTGTCTTTCATGATCAATTGGGGAATTTCATTTTGACTTCCAAGAAAAAGTCTTTCGGCTCCCAATTTACCGGTATGCTTCAATGCCTTTATTTCTTGGATAATCTCTTGTTTTCTTTCTGCTGTGATACTATCATATTTATATTCTTTCAATAAATCCAGATTTCTTGCAAATGCACCGGACCCAGTTCTATCATGGATAGTTAAGCCAGATTTTACCAATCCGTGGATATTCTCTTGATATTCAAGATTCACCACTTGGTTGTCACGATACCTGTCAAAGGACAAATGGCCGCTCCCATATTTTCTGCCATCGGGCAATTCGTTGCTATTAAATATTAAGCCCCCGACCTCGTCTCCATTTTCATTAAAAAAAATCATTCCCGCAAAATGCTGCCTTTCGATCATATCAACAGGATACTCCTTACCATCGATTCTTGGTGCGGCAATTCGCTGCTTATTGGAAATGGCCATAACCAACGTGCCATCATCGTTAACAATGTTCACTCTTTCAACAGTAATCACATCTTGCTTTTGACCACTGTTTCCTTTTGTGAAAAAAAGATATGCAACAGCAAGCCAACTCAAAAGATGGCTCAATATCAATAGACCGGTTTTGGAACGTAACATATGATTGGATTGCTTATTTAGATTATACTGTTAACAGCCCTTAATGGAAGAACTTTGAGGCTACAGCAAATACATTTCAATAAAATTGGTTGAAAAATTTATTAGGTTATGAAAGATCAGCGCAGGTAAAATACTTTTACTGAATAAGGTCATCCACCCAAGAATGTAACCTAAAACACCTGAGATGATAAAGGCATCTATGGCAAACCCAATTTGCCAGTTTTGAAAATACAGCGAATGGCCCAAGGCAAAAATCAATGTGGTTATCCAAAGGGCGGGGTGTCCAAATTTAAACTTGCCATCCTTTAAGATTAGCACTAAAAAACCCAATAGAAGCCCACGCCAAATTTCCTCATCCAGACCGGGAATAATAAGTTGATATATTAATTTTTCGATATTTGGCTCTTTGTTTCCGGAAAATGTTATTGTGAGCAAACACATAACCGCTACTGTAATGCCTCCAACAATCAGTATTCTTTTCCGTGCTTTACCCATTTTAAATGCGGTTAGGTAATCCAGAAAAATGGAGTTGTTTTTAACTTTCAAAAAAACCGCAACAGAAAAAATAATCCCCAAGATTTTACCACTCCAGTTCATACTGCTCCCAGGAATGGAAAGAAAGGAAAGTGTTATGGGCAGGTATATTAGAATTACGTAAAAAATATGGTAAAGGGAGGAATGGAGAATACCCTTTTTAAAGTCAACATCACCTTTTCGCCTAAAAGCAAAAGCAACAGGAAAGGAGCAAACTAGTATTATTATGGTGGTTACAAGTTGTTCGAGCATAACAAAGATCTTTATTTTGAGGTTTGGTTAAAAGGGGCCGTGGGCAACTGAGTTGCTACGGGCAGTTTGATTTTGTGGCGTATGATTCCCCCGTAATCATCTTCTTCCTTGATCAGCTCATTATTTTTTTTGCTGATCCAAAATGTCTGCGAAATCGTTGTGCCGCGATTGGTTTCGCTGGTATGGAGTTTCCAGCAATCAATCTTTGCGCCATTGTACCCTGTAATAACTTCTTCTCCAATTACCCGGTACACAACACTTTTTGGAGGTCTTGAGCCCGCATCATAAAAATGGATTGCAAAGGTTTTGTCCGGGCCCAACGGCAACATCTGAAAGGTTTCCATGTCCATATGCCAGTTCAGTACGGGTACTTTAAAGGATACTGAGAAGTCTGGTTTCACAATGTTATTCGGAACTTTTTGACTTCTAGTCACTCCCTTTTCTGACCAATCGTAGGCCATGGTTCCTTGAATGGTTTTTGTTTTTGTGTGAATTGGCGCAAAATCTTTTAACCGGTTAACCGAATGGATTTCATTATATAGGGTGGAGTCTGCGCCCCTCCATACTTCTTCGGTCACCAATACCTTTTCGCCATTACGTTCTTCAATTTTGGTGTTTCGTGTCCATAGGGAAAAGAAGAGTGATTCTGGTTTGTGGGGATTATAGACATAAGTAATGTAATGCCTTTTCCCTAATTTAAGCTTCTTTGTGTTTAGAACATTTGTGGAAGGCACCCTAATGGTATCGGTTTGTCCTATGGTTTCGTTAAGCGGAGTGATTAGGAACGCAAAAAGGACAAATTTTAAAATAAACTTCATTTTAATTTTTGCTTTTTCTTTTCATTGGAAAAATTTGACTTCGTTTTTGGTTATTGATTACTCCTGAAATTTCAGCAACCAACGAATCCGCCTTTATCTTCTTATAAGAGATCACTTGAGGAAAATCATGATCTGGATTTTCAAAAATCAATTCATCCTTATAAACTGGTTTGGCTTTAAATTGAACAGGCAAGCCGTTGTTTTGATTCTGTACCACGGGAACGTAAAACACCCCGTTGTTCTCTTGTACCATACGTATGGTTTCAAAAATGACGGTATCCTTATCTTTCAGTGCATAACTTTTTCCGGAAAAGGTGTCCCTGTGAATTTTTTTCCAAGTTTCATAAATGCTCCCTCGAGTTGTTTTGTTTTCCCAAGTGCCGATGAGCCATTCCGCCTTTTTTAAGGTCAGCTGTTTTTGTGCGGAACAATTTGCTGCTGAAATGATTGCCAGTAAAAACAGTGGTGTGATTTTCATTGATTAAATTTTGATTGATATGAGAAAGCAAGCTGCTTACACATTGTGATTGAACTTCAATGGTACAAATTCATTTGAATTAAAGCACGAAAAGAGTTGTCTCAATATCGCTTTGAGACTTTTACTGAATATTCATGCGAAGTCTTTAGGGTGTATTTACTTTGGTGGGAAAAGTTAGTTTTCAGCTGACTCCGATTCGTGCGTGAACCCAAATCCATTTACCCGATAAGAATTGAAAAAGTCACAAGGAATTATTGATTGGAAATAAACTCGTGCGGAGTGATTCCTTCCTTCGATTTAAAAACTCTGTAAAATGTCGCTTTGGATTTAAACCCGGACATTTTGGCCAACCCCTCAATATTATAGACTTGGTTGCTTTCTTGTTTGGCCAGAAGCTTAAATTCCGCAATCCGCATTTTGTTGATGTAATCCTTAACGTTGCAATGGTGGTTGTTCTTGATCATTATTCTAAGGTCTTCCACCGGCATCTCTATGAGTTGGGCCAGTTTTTTGGTGTTGAAGGAAGGATCTAAATGAAGTTTCTTTTCTTGAAAAGCTTCCTTCATTCGTTGTTCAACCTCGTTATGCTCCGGACTGGACCTTAGTATTTTACGAGGCTGAATAAATTTTTTAAATCTATTCAAGGAAATGTAAGAATAAACAGGAATCAACAATAAGATAAAGTAAAACAGCGGGAGTTGAATTTTGGTGATGGTATCATTCATTTCATTGCTTAACGGCATGAAATGTTGTATCCATATCCAGAACATAGTTGAAACAAAATAGGCAAGGATAAAATAAGTAAACCAGACAACTCTTTTTCTTACTGCTCTTATAAGGTTCTTCCATTCGGGAAAAATGGTCGTTATTCGTACAACTAGAACACCGTAAAAAATAGAGGTTCCCAAAAGTATAGAGTTAACAGTCAATCTATAGAAGGCATATTGATCTTCGGTGAAAACTTCTTTATTGCTGTAAAATATCATGGTCAGCACAAACAAAAGAGATGGAAGCAGCAAATGTTTTAAAATTTGCCTGCTTGTTGTAGGTCTTATATGCTCGTACACATAAAGGTAGAGTAGAGGATAATAAAAGGTGCTGGTTACGGAAAAAACCAATGACCTTACCATTGTGGAATCACCATAAATATCAATGGGAAAACTGTTTCTTAGGCAATTATGGACATAAATAATTACAAAACAACCTAAAAACTTGTTTGCCCTAGTTCTGTCAAAAAGCAACAAAATTGCCAGGACAAACGCTTGTATAAGCAATAGGGAAAATATGCCCATCCAAAATGAGAAACCGTCCATCTTGCAAGAGTTTTCAATTAATTGTCACCCACTCTATTTGCGCAAATGACCTACTTCACGCTAAAATAGGCTTTTTTAATCGTATCATTATTCAAATTGAGACAACTATAGCTTGCATTACGGGATACAACCAGTATGGATTTTCTTAGATTTATTTTTAAGGAATAAATGCTTTAAAAATTATTTGTAGCAGGGTCGTTGAGCTTACCTATAAGTTAATTTTTTTTAAAGTTGTTTGTGGAATTCTCCCCGGCATATCATAGTTGGATTTACACAGCTTTTACATTTAAAAATTCTAACCAATAAATTACTATCAAATCCAATGACACATAAAATCGCCTCTCATAATTTTATGAATTTTACGAGGGTTCGTCTGAATAGAATGGAAACGCCGGACATAGTATACCGGCTTCGCCGGAAAAAAATGAGCATAGCAAAATACTTACCTACAACCTAATACAACGAAATATTGGGTGGTTCAATTTTGATGTTTTTAGTGGCTCCCATAATCCGTCCCATCCAGAATAGGCTTTACACGAATGAAATAATCTAAATCTCGTAAAGTTCATTCTTCCAATTCATAATATCGCATATCGCGATATACGATATTTTTTCATATTACATTGTTTTTCAATATTTTATATTTAATATTGCATATCGCAATATGAAATAATTATGAATAAGAATTTCCGACAAATGAAACCTCAAGATGTAGTCGTATTGGCAAAGCTAATCGCCATAAATGATTCCGACTACATTCAAATAGCACTGGCCGATATGCTTTATATGAGTCAATCAGAAATCAGCAGTTCAATATCCCGGTCTACATATGCAGGGCTTCTCTTGAACAAGGGCAAAGAAGTAAACCGAAAATTGTTCTTTGATTTTATTAAATATGGCCTGGCGGTGGTATTCCCTCAACATCCAGGCGCCATAGTACGTGGTACATTAACCGCCCATAGTGCTCCACCTTTGGATATGGAAATTGTAAGCGAAGAAAAATACGTTTGGCCTTATGCCAAGGGCAGAGCTCGTGGCCAAAGTATTACTCCTTTGTATCCAACAGTACCAAAAGCCGTAGCACTGGACGACTACCTTTATGAGCTATTGGCACTAATGGATGCTGTTAGAGTAGGTAGAGCACGGGAAAAAAACTTAGCACTTGAACACCTCGAGCAAAGAATATGCTAAAAAACACATTAATCAATAGAGCAGCTACGAAAAAAATAGCTAAGGCCTTGGGTAATTTGAACGATGAAGTGGTTTATGTTGGCGGGGCTATGGTAAGCCTTTATATTGATGACACCGCAGCAGAAGATATTAGGCCCACAAAAGATCTTGACCTAACTTTTCAACTGGCCAGCTTTGCGGAGTTAGAAGGGTTAAGGGAACAACTGATTGAAAAAGGATTTACACAAAGCGCAGAAGACAACGTGAATTGTCGGTTTCGATATGAAGATTTGAAAATTGATGTAATGTCTACGCAAAGTGTAGGTTGGGCTCCTTCCAACCCATGGTTTGCCAAAGGTTTTGAAAAAGCTATAACCAAAACGTTAGACAAAGTAATCATTAAAGTGTTACCATTACCCTACTTTGTTGCTACAAAAATGGAAGCCTTTTTTGACAGGGGAATTAAAGATATTTACGCCAGCCATGATTTAGAGGATATAGCCTATCTATTTAACTACACCACAAATATTGATGAGCAAATTCTTGCATCTGAAAAAGAAGTAAAACAATTCTTGATTAAAAAGCTAAATATCTGCAAAAATGATAAGACTATCTTAACCGCGATTCGCGGAAGCTTATATTTTGATCAGGCTGATGAACGAATGGAAATCATCCAGGAGAGAATTCAAAACATAACAAATGATTCGTAATGATTCCTTAATTCCTCTTGATCGAGGACATCACATCATTCCGGCTCAAATATTCACCTTCGATTTCCGATGTCTTTATGGCCTCGGATACCATTATGTTGATCATGGCATCCGTCTGCTCCGTTTCCGAAAGTCCTTCCAACACCCCACTGATTCGCCCGGTTCTTTGAGCAAAATCAAACAGTTTATCTTCAACATCATCGGTTTGATATTGAAAATTGGGCCAATCCTTTTGTTGCCAATTGTATCGCATGAGCCGATTAGACTATTTATTCGGCTCAAAAACAGTAAATATGTGAGCTGTTTAGCAAGTATATTCAGCTCAAAAAAAAAATAAAATATTGAAAATAAAGGAAAATCTAAGTTTAGGAAAAAGGGAATACGGGCCATAATCGGGATGACTAAATGGTTCTTTCTGTAAATACCCTTGTAACATTTTTTGATTTCTGCATCTAAAGCAAAAATCAAATACAGAAATCATGAAGAACACCATTCTTTCCTTGGCAATATTGTTTACTTGTCTTACCCAGGCGCAACAGATCGACCAACCTCAACCTGTTCATATAGAGGTTACGGGCAGTGGAACACCGGTTCTGCTCATTCCCGGCTTTACGGTCCCCGGCGAAAGCTGGGATTCCATAGTCGGACAGTTGGAGAAAAACCATGAGTGCCATATTCTTACACTTGCCGGTTTCGGTGGCAAAGCGCCCATTGAATTTCCTTGGCTACCCAAAGTCAATGAATCCATTGAAAATTACATCCACAAGAACCAACTGAACAACCTGACCGTAATCGGGCATAGTTTAGGTGGTACAATAGCCACCTGGCTCGCCAGCAGGGAGAACAACAAGATATCCAAAATCATATTGATAGACGCATTACCTGCCACAGGTGCGCTCATGATCCCAAATTTTGATCCTGAAAGTCTGGCATATGACAGCCCGTTCAACAACCGGTTATTGTCCATGGACGAGACCGAATTTGAGCAAATGGCCCAAGGTATGGCCCAAGGAATGAGCTTATATGCGGAAACCCAAGAAAGCATTAAAGACTGGTTGATGTTGGCCGATAGAAAAACCTATGTGTACGGCTATACCGATTATCTCAAACTAGATGTAAGGGAAGACCTTAAGAATATTTCCGTTCCGGTAACAATAATCGCTGCGGACAAGCCCTATGGAAGAGCAATGGTGGAACAGACCTATACGGACCAATACGCTAACTTAGCAAAATATGATTTGATCATTGCCGATAATTCCGCTCACTTTGTCATGTTCGACAAGCCAGAATGGTTCATGGAACAAATCAAACAAATACTAGCAGTGCACTGAATGGACATAGAAAATGAATTCCAACAAATATATAATTCACATGCTCATAAGGTCTATGGATTATGTTTGGGCTATGCCTCAGGGGATGAAAATTTGGCGCAAGAGTGGCAGCAAGAAACCTTCATCAAGGTGTGGAACCATAGAAAGACTTTCCGGTCCGAGTCATCTCTTGGCACTTGGATTTACAGAATTGCCGTAAACACCTGTTTGGGAGATTTACGAAAACCCAAAAAACTTGTCCCGATCAACGAAGCCGTTCTGGAAACAGGTGCAACCGATGGGAAAAGCGATAAACGGGAAGCCCAGATCAAAAGAATGTACCAATGTATCGATAAACTCAGCCCGTCCAATAAAGCCATCATACTGCTGGAACTGGAGGAAGTTCCCCAAGCTTCGATAGCGGAAATGCAGGGAATCGCACACGGTGCATTGAGAACCCGATTGAGCAGAATCAGAAATTCACTTTTAAAATGTATCACAAATGAAAAACGATGATCTATCCCAAATTTGGAAAAGTCAAAATAGCGACTTGACCCTCGATAAGCCGGACAACATTATTAAAAAGGCCAGGAAACAACGCAATGGACAATTCGCAACAATAGCAGTACTGTCCATAACCATAATAATTTTGATGGCCTTTGCTATCAAATATGCCAGCAGTGACTGGAATAATTTTACGCTGGGCCTTTTGTTGATGATTTCCAGTCTTGGCTTTAGGGTCATCATCGAGTTTGTCAGCATTTACCGAAAGGAAAGCCAGTTGATCGCGCTGGACAATAGGACTTATCA
>Ga0070726_10001513_pt1 | contig 23233 bp, 18 predicted proteins | sample tdAd471_FD_67275 | JGI IMG/M metagenome (GOLD analysis project Ga0070726, IMG submission 67275) | Marine sediment microbial communities from the Atlantic coast under amendment with organic carbon and nitrate - tdAd47.1 | ecosystem: Environmental > Aquatic > Marine > Coastal > Sediment | place... | reverse complement strand
TCGTCGCCGTCGACGAGGATGGGCTCGCCCTCGGGGGTGCTGCCATCAACGCAGGTGTCACACGGCTCGATGAAGAAGCAGTCGACTTCGAGCGTGTAGGTGCTGACGGTCGCGGCGGACCAGGCACCGATCTGGATGTAGTAGGTGTCGCCGACGGTAAGGCCGGAGACGGTCGTCGAGCTGTTGAAGCCGGACGAACCGCAGGCGTCATCGCTGCAGCCGATTTCGACCAGCGCGCCGCAGGCACCCGAGAACACGTTGACCGTAGAGTCGGTGCCGACCGCGGAGTTGCAGGTCTGGATCGTGGCGGCGTTGTCGGTGGCGACGAACGAGTACCACAGGGTGTTGGTCTGGCCGGTACCGATCGCGCAGGAGAACGGCGAATCGATGCCCGGGGACGCGGTGGTCAGGTCGGCTTCGACCGAACCGCCACACTCGATGGTTTCAGCGTTCTCGCAGGTGTCGTCGCCGACTTCCTGGAAGAAGCAGTCCACCTCGAGGGTGTAGGTGCCGACGGAAGCGGCATCCCACGCGCCGACCTGAACGTAGTAGGTCTCGCCTTCAACGAGGCCGGTCGCGGTGGCGGAGCTGAGGAAGCCAGCGCCGCAGCCGCCGTCATCGTTGCAGCCGATCTCAACGAGCGAACCGCACGAACCCGAGAAGATGTTCAGGGTCGAGTCGGAACCACCGGTCGAGTTGCAGGTCTGGACGGTCGCTGCGTTGTTGCCGGCCGTCACGGTGAACGAGTACCACAGGGTGTTGGTCTGACCGGTACCGATCGCGCACGAGAACGGCGAATCGATGCCGGGCGCGGCCGTGGTGAGGTCGGCTTCAGCCGAACCGCCACAGTCAACGCTGCCAGCGCTTTCGCAGGTGTCGTTCACACCACGGTTGGCACCGACCGCGAACTTCGCCGAGGCGCTGTTGCTGGTCTGGTTCACAACCTTGGTCGACGACGCCTTGCTGACGCCAGTCGAGACCGCGGGGGCCTCGTTCGAAGTCGAGGGGCTGGCGACGGCCGCCGACGAGATCATCGCGATCCCGCCCGCGAGGGCCACCAACGCCTTACAAGAACACTTCATAGTCACAGCTCTCACTCCTTTCGAATCACACTCAAGAGCATCCCAAACCGGTCGTCTGCAATCCCGAGAGCACTGGGACCCATCCGATTACGGCCGGGGAACGAAAAAATAAACGCACAGGACGTCAGTCCCGCACGTTCATGCTGGTCAAATCACCGTTTTTGGCGGTACAGGTACACAAAGTTCGATCTCTCTCTTCTCTTTCTTCCAACGAGCACTCCCTGCCATTACGGCGGATCGGGAGGACTCGTATCGTCATTATCCGCCCACAATCCGAGGTTGCAAGGAAAATCTGCACACAGTTCTTCTGGTTTTCTGGATCCGTCCGGTTCCGATAACACAACAACCCCGACTGACCCGCGCGAGTTTGCGAGGCAATCGGGGCTATTCGGACCAACTTACGATGATGCTCGCGATGAACCTGACGCTCGGTGCGCGCTCCGCCCGAAATCGGTGACCCGGCTTGATCAGCAGCCGAAGTTCGAAAGCACCGCGTTCAGGTCCGCCAGGTCAACGAAGCCGTCGCCGGTGACGTCCCCGGCATCGGTCTGCTCGCCGAAGTTGCCGAGCACGAGGTTCAAGTCCTCGAGATTCACCGCGCCGTCACCCGTGACATCGCCGGTGCACGCCGGCGTGCCGGTGATGGTGATGTCGGAGACGCTCTGATCCGATCCCGAGAGGAAGTTGCCGTTGACAGCGGTCACTCGGATGCGACCCTGGGTCGTCCCGATGTCGGGGACGGTCCAGAAGAAGACGCCGTCATCGGCCTCACCGGAGGCGACCGGGAGATCAAAGGTCTGCCCGGCGTCGGTTGACAGGTCGACGGAGATCGTGAGCGGCTGCGGTGTCGGGGTATCGGTCATCCAGCGGACGGCGACGGTATCGCCGGGGTCGAGGGTTTCGCCGCCCCGGAGCGTTTCGAGGTACGCGGTCGGGTTGTCACCGCCGAGGTGCTCGGGGATGTGCATGGTGATGCAGTGCATCACGCCGGACGCTGTCACGATGCCCTGACAGTTGAGCGGGACGATCGTTTTATCTGGCATGGCCGCGGCCCAGGCGTCCAGCGCTTCCTGATTGTGTTGGACGACGCTGCTGTTGGTGTACGTCGGGACGAGGACGATGTCGTTGCACATCACAACGTTGGTGTAGGTGTAGTGCGTGCCCCCGACGCTGCGAGCGGGCACACGGGTGATCGTCCAGCCCTCGGTCGTGAGTTGCTGAGCGAGTCCGTCGGCGACTTGGTCCTGCGTGGAGCCGCTGTTGAACGGCCAATCGCTGATGACCGCGGCCTGAGGACCGGTGACCTGCAGCCACATGTCGATGTGCTGCGTGGAATCGACGAACGACGGGTAAGCGTCAGTGATCTGCGTATCGATTCCCTGATAGTCCTGCCAGATGTCGACGATTTCTGCCTCGGTCAGTGCCGGGTTCTCGTCTTCGATGAGTTCGGTCGCGAACCCGCGGAACTGAGAATTCAGATGATAGTTACCGCCGCCGTGGACAAGCGGGAGCTCGTAGTAGCCGTGGTCGAGCTGCTGCGCGAACCACGCGTTGTAAGCGTTGTCGTTCGGGCGTGGCCGGTTGTAGGTGTGGTCTACGACGGCGCGAACATCACCGATGTACATGTAGCGAGGGCCGTAGTCGCGGATCCAGATCGTGTCTGTGCTGCGGATCATGGTCCGGACCTTCGACATGTCGGCTCCGGCGCTGCTGAGCGATGAACTGACGGAGTTCGCTTCCGACGCGTTGTCGACCGCGATGTACACGTGCGCGTCGCCGGCGGTCGTGATCTGCACTGCCATCTGGCGGAGGATGTTCGTCCATGAAGACGGCCCTTCCCAAGCGAGGCAGATGCCGTGGACCGGCTCGTACTCGGCGGTCGCTCGGAAGTCAGAGCCGGGCGGCGGCGCGGTCGCGCCCCGCTCGGGCGCGACGATCGGGTTCTGCTCGACGAAGCGCTGCTCGGCCGGCGTCATCGATCTCGGGACGGCCTCGCCCTCCGGATACGACGGGCGCGGGGCGGAATCGGCGAGCACGCCGGAGCCGGCGAAGGCCGTCATCAGGGCGGCGGCGGATGCGGTGGCGGTGACGCGGGCTTTTTGGGCGGCCATGCGAACTGTTCCTTCGTCGGCGGGGTATGTGGTCCGGGGGTCGCCCCTCGCACAGGATCGGAGAACTCCCCTACCATCATGGCTCCGGTGCCCTTGAGGTCAAGATCGCACCGAAGTTGGTTCGGTTCTCGGACGGGCCGACCAACGCCAGACGCTTGCGGACAGGGACTCATCGCGATCATGACGACAAGCGACCCTCGATCGGATGAGCAGCTGGCAGAGGACTACCTCGCGGGCGACATCGGCGCGTTTCAGCAGATCGTCGAGCGGTATCACGATGATCTGATGCGGTTTCTCCGGCGTCTGATGGGAGATCTCGCCTCCGCGGACGACGTGTTCCAGGACACCTTTCTGCAGGTCCACGAATCGCTCTCGACGTTTGATACATCCCGTCGCCTGAAGCCGTGGCTCTTCACGGTCGCCGCCAACAAGGGACGCGACGCCCTGCGCAAACGCAAGCGTCGGCGAGCCATGAGCCTGAACGCGGAGATCGGCGGGGACAACGGGGCGCAGTTCGTCGACCTTCTGGAGATCGACCTACCGGGGCCGGACAGCCGGCTGAACGACGAGGAACGCTCAAAGATGGTGCAGCGGGCGATTGACACGCTCTCGCCCAAACTCAAGGAAGTGTTACTCCTCGCGTATTTCCAGCGTCTGAGTTACCAGCAGATCGCCGACGTGTTCGACATCCCGCTCGGCACGGTGAAGAGCCGGTTGCACTCGGCGGTCGCCGGGTTCGGGCAGGCCTGGCAGGTGCAGGTGGAAAAGGCGAAGGCAGATGGGGTGTGGGCGTCCGAGAATCGCGGTCGCGAGACCGGAGGATGACGGGATGAAGGAACTCGTGACGCCAGATCGACAGTTCATCGACCCGCAACCGAACTCGCGGATCGGTGGCGGCGTAGGAACTCAGGCATGAGCGAGAGTGATATCGACAACGCTGTGAATTACCGCTTGAGCACCCATGACGCTCGGTTGGTGGACGGTTGGGTGTCGGTCGAATCGACCGGGTCTTCCGGCGGCGAGGTCCGATTTTCGGAGTTTTTGGACCTGCTTCGCCTGTCCAGCGGCGAAGAGCGCTTGCTCGACGCAGAACGCACCGCCCGGGTCGCGGAAGCGTCGGGCGTGGCCAGCCGGCTGTCCCCCGCCGGCGAACGGGTGATCGACGCGTTTGCCGCAGGTGAAGAGCCGGCAGAAGGCGTCCGGGTGCTTGAACTCCTTGACGAACCGGCCTCCGGTGACGAGTCGTCACGGATCCGGCGCATCGAGCGCCTGATGGAGGCGGTTCGCAAGCGCGATCAGCACGCGATCGAAACTCCGTTTCGGCTCCCACCGCCGAGCGCGGACGAGGTTCGGAGCAGCCGCCGGATTCGCTTTAGCGACCTTGTTGCGATCGCCGCCGTCCTCCTTGTCGGAACAGCGGTGCTGTTCCCATCGCTGTTCTCCGCCCAGACGATGGCCGAGGAGATCCGGTGTGCCCAGAACATGCAGCAGGCCGGTCTCGGCTTCTCGCTGTTCGCCCGAGACCACGACGGACATCTTCCGGCGACCGCTGAAGTAGACGGACCCACCGAGGAAAAGCCCGCGGCACGCTGGTGGCTGGTCGGTGACCCTTCGAGCAGCCACTCCGCGAACCTCTTTGTACTCGTCCGCGAGGATTATGTGCCGCTTGAGGCGCTCGCCTGCCCGGGCAATAAGCGTGCTCAGGTTTCCCATTCGCATTCGCTTGAGAGAGACTGGCGCAGCGCGGACGAACTGTCGTACAGCTACCAGCTCTTCAACGGCGAACCACCCCGTTTCTCAGATCCGAACGTCGTGTTGGTGCTGGCCGATCGGTCGCCGGTGGTCGAGGCGGCGATGCGCGGCGAGACCGTGGATGCGACACGCAATAGCCAAAACCACGGCAGCCGGGGCCAGAACCTCCTGATGCCCGACTTCTCGGTGCTGTTCGTGAGTTCCCCGGATCTGGCCACGGGAGACAACATCTGGATCCCGCGCAGTCGCGAAGATCAGCCCCGCAGGGTCCGCCTCAATGGAACCGAGCGCCCCGCGCCGCGCGACGCGTTCGTAGGCCCCTGACAGTTCTGCCGGAGCGACGACCGGCGAATCTGGGGCATTGCGGCCAGTCACCACTCTCGGTACACTTCTCGGCCCGACCCAGCCAGCCGGCTGGACGGGCGTTGTATTGCCTGCAAAGACAAGGGATATCCCCATGCCGAAGATGAAGACTCACAAAGGCCTGCTGAAGCGCATCCGTCTGACTCGGACGGGCCTCGCTCGCCACAAGAAGGCCGGCAGCAAGCACTTGCGTTCGCACAAGTCGCCGAAGCGCCTGCGTCGCCTCCGCAAGGACTCGTACGCGTCCACCGCGGTGACCCGTCGCCTGACTCGTCTTCTCGGCACCAAGGTCCGCGGTCGCGAGCAGTCAGCGAGCAGCGTTCGTCGCAGCCCTTCGCCGGCCGAGCGTCGCGAGATGCGCGAAGCCGCCCGCGCCGCCGCCAAGGGCGAGTGAGACTCGATTTTTCCTGCCCGGCGGCGACTCCGATCGCGTCGCCGGCCGGTGCAGCCCCCCCCTGATTCGTAACAGTTGACTTCACCGTCGTCCGGGATCTGAAGACGAGCTTCCCTCGCCCCGTCCGGCATCGAAGAAAGGATTGATCCATGCCCCGCGTTCGCAAAGGCTCGGCTCGCAAGCGTGCTCACAAGCGCGTCCTCCGCGAAGCCCGCGGCTACTACGGCACCAAGTCCCGTCATTTCCAGCAGGCCAAGGTCGCGCTGACCCGCGCCGGCGCGTTCGCCTGGCGTGACCGTCGCGCCCGCAAGCGTGACATGCGTCGCCTGTGGATCACGCGCATCACCGCTGCCTGCCGGATGCGCGGCACGCGCTACTCGCTGTTCATGAACGGCCTCAAGCACTCGGGCATCACGCTCAACCGCAAGATGCTCTCGCAGATGGCGATCGAAGACCCCAAGGCCTTTGACCAGCTCGTCGAGACCGCGGTCAAGGCGTCGAAGGCGACGCCGACCAACGCCGACTGAGTGCTGCACTGCTGCGCTTGACCTCCATCGCCCCGCCGCCGAGCGGGGTTTTTTGTTCGCCAGGCATCACGCCGACGCGAGCACCGAGACCAGTGGCCCCGGACGCAGCGACGGGGCGACGAACGTCTCCGCCGGCACACCGCAGGCGACAGCCGCGGCCATCTCACCCGAACGCACCGCTCCCTCCATGGTCGACGGCCATCCGGTTTGCACATAACAGCCCGCGAGGATGACGCCGGACTGCGAGACGGACGACGGGCGCAACAATCTCGCCTCGGGTGTCGGAGCAAACGTCGCCCTTTTCTCCTTGACCGCGCGGAACGATGTCAGGGACGCGCCCACTGAATCAGGGATGCACGAGTGGATGTCCGACAGGACACGCTCGACGATGGTCTGCTCGCCGAGCGCCGACCACTCGTCGGCTCCGCTGATGACCGCGTGGATAACGCACCCGTCCTGATCCTTGCGGAACAGCCACTGCGTGCCCTGATCGACCAGCACGGCGTGCGGGTAACGCAGGACCGGCCGATCGAAGGTGAGGTGCACGCCGAGGATCGGGCTGTGCGAGAGCTTGTCAACCTTTGCGAGTTCCCGATCGCTGTCCACCGCATCGTCGCCGAGCACCGATCGCAGCCGCTCGAACGGCACCGCGCAGATCACCCGGTCGGCTTGGTGTGTCGCACCTTGACGCGTCACCGCGATCCGACGGTCGGCCGTTACCACGCTTGTGCCGGTAATGATGCGGCCCCCTGACGCTTCGATGATGGAACGCGCCGGCTCGTAGAGGTCCATCAAGGGGACGCGGGGCACCCCGATCGTTGAAGACCAACGCGTCGCGAGGAAGCCCTCCTGGAGCACATGCAGCGCGACCTGCTGGTCGACGCGCTCGATGGACGAGTTGCATGCGCTAATCACTAGCGGTTCCCAGAACCGGCGTCGCGCGATCGCAGATTGATCGTGGCGGTCCAGCCAAACCGAAAACGGTTCGGGCGCGAGCGCCGCTCGATCCTCACGCGCCGCTTCGAGCATCGCTCGACCGACAGCGAGCCGATCGCGCAGCGAGAGGAACCGAGCCCTCAGCAACAGCGTCGCGCCGTGCAACGGCGCCGGGAGCGGCACCGGCTTGGTAACGCTGTGGCGACCACCCGGCTCGAGCCAGTGGGTTTCGCTATACCAACGCAGCGCGTCTCCCAGACCGAGGCGATCGAGGAAGCATCGGTAATTCGTGCAGCAACCGAGTGCCACGTGCTGGCAGTTGTCGATGCGTTTACCCGAGCGGGAATCATCGAAGCTGGTGGCCCGCCCTCCCAGTTTGGGGCGCGTCTCCAGAACCGTGACCCGAGCGCCGAGTCCCGCCAGACGAACCGCAGCGCTCAGGCCAGCCAGTCCGGCTCCGATGACGATCACGCTCTCCGGTACGCGCCCCCCACCATCCGGCGTGTTCATGCCCGTCTGGCCTCGCCGCGACCGCGCAGCATGGCGCCCGCGAGGATCGACAGCTTCGCGCGGGTCGAGAGCGACATCGCGTCGGGCTGGGCGACACTGCTCGGACTGTCGGTCATCCTGTCAAGCATCGCACGATAGGTCCTGGTCATGGCCCATAGCGGACGCGCTCCATCGGGATGAATGATCTCGTCGAGACGCTCCGAACGGTCATAGAACTCTCGCGCCTTTTCCGCCACGGCGCGGACGCAGGAAGCGCAGGCCGCAGGATCGGCCCACGTCGCGAGTCGCAAGCCGTTCAAGCCGTGCTCGCTCAGCAACGACTCCGGGATGTAGACACGCCCCTCTTCGTAGTCCTGCCGGATGTCGCGGAGAATGTTTGTGAGTTGGAACGCGTGGCCCCGGTCGATCGCCAGCGGGCGCGCCTCGTCCCAAACCGCGTCGTCGCGGATACCCCAGATCCTTGTGCAGATGATCCCCACGGTGGAAGCCACGCCGTAGCAGTACTGCTCAAGACCCTCGAAGGTGTTGAAGCGAGGGCGAATGGTGCTCGGGTCGTCGCGGTCGACGCAGGCATCGGCGTGGATATCGAGTTCAAGCGCGTCGAGCGTGTGGATGAACTCATCGGTGCGGAGCCGAAACCTGTTCACCGTGTCGATAAACGCCAACCACACCAGATCGCTCGCCCCGGCTCCGCGTCGGAAGCCGCCTCCGAGAACGGTGAGCGTCGTCTCGCGGAATTCCGCCAGCCGTTCGTCGGACCGGGCCGGATCGATCGGCGCGTCGGCGATGTCGTCGGCGGCGCGCATCCAGGCGTACACGGCGAACAGGGCCGAGCGCTTCGGCTCGGGCGTCAGACGAAGTCCGAGATAGAAGTTCTTCGCGCGCTCGCGAACGATCTGCGCGCACATTCTGTAGCCCTGCTGCGTGGCGAGATCCCGGTTGGCTGGGATAGCACCAGGAGGCCCATCAGCGCGGCCCATGGTTCGAGTTGACCCGGCTCCGGACATACCCTTCCATCGTACGCCCACAGGTGGATCGGCGCGCGGAAAATTCAGCCGATTCGCCTTGCCTTGAGGGCCGCTCGTAGAACGAGGAACGATTTCGACAGGCGGCTGAGACGAGGACGCTTCCAGAGGGTCGTGCACCCGAGGCGCTCGATTCTCCGCAGTGTTGCTTCACCGCCGGATCCGAGCAGCCAGACGGTCGGGGCGAGCGGCCGGGCGGCGGTCTCGGCCATGGCATCGGGCAAGGCGCTGGCCTCGCGGTACATCTCGTGGGTCCGCGTGACCAGCGGCCGCAGCGCCCGGATGTACCTGACACGATGTTCCGGCTCGTCCGGTGAGGCGATCATCTCACGAAGATCAGTGCAGGTGAGACCGGTGTCTTCGGAAGGCAGGTACACGCGGTCTCGCTCCAGCAGATCGCGCCGGACATCCTGCCAGTGGTTCGTCAGTTGCAGCGCACTGCAAACCATGTCTGACCACCGAACAATCTGCCGGCTGGCATCGTCCTGAGTATCGATGCCCCCGATCTCCAGCACGATCCGCCCCACCGGGTTCGCCGAGCCGCGGCAGTACTCGATCACTTCGTCCCACGTCTCGTACCGGTGCTTTACCTGGTCCTGTTCGAAGGCGTCGAGAAGATGGTGGAAGTGCTTGTGCCGGATCGAGCGTCGCTCGACGGATCGGGCGAGTTCGGCGAGCATCGCGTCGTCCGGGTGAGTGGCATCGTCGGCGGCTCGTCCGGGATTGAGATGCCGGTCCAGAGCTTCGCGGAGCGCCCGGAGTCGCTCCAGAGCGAGCGCGCATCCCGTTGGCGTCGGATCGACATCGTCGGCAAGGTCGTCGGCGCGACGGCAGAAGGCGTACACCGCGGCAAAATCGCCCACGAACTCCTTGGGGAGAAGCGGCGAGAGGACCGTGAAGTTCTCGTCGGCTCGGCCGGCCTCACGCCGGAGCTGCTCGTTCGTGTTTCCCGCAAGTTCCTGATCGTTCCCGGTCAATTTAACCTCGTCGCCTCGCGTATACTGGGGCGTTCTCGCTCTGGAGTCTTTCGAACGATGCGGATCGTACTCGCCAATCCTCGCGGCTTCTGCGCCGGTGTCCATATGGCCATTCAGGTCGTGGAACAACTTCTCGACGTCGTCGACGAGCCGGTGTACGTCTACCACGACATCGTCCACAACACCCACGTCGTGCGCCGGTTTGAGGACCGGGGCGTGGTCTTCGTGGAAGACGTCAACGACGTGCCCGAGGGGTCGTACGTGGTCTTCAGCGCCCATGGCGTTTCGCCGGAGGTCCGCGCGAAGGCCGCTTCGCGGGGCCTGCACGCGATCGATGCGACCTGCCCCTTGGTCACCAAGGTGCACATGGAGGCCATCCGGTACGCCAAGCGCGGCTACCAGATCCTGTTGGTCGGACACGAGGATCATCAGGAAATCATCGGCACGCGCGGCGAGGCCCCGGAGCAGACACAGGTGGTCGAGTCGCCGGCGGATATCCCGAACCTCTCGGTTCACGACCCGAAGAAGCTGGTCTACCTCACCCAGACGACGCTGAGCACCGACGATGCCGGCATCATCATCGACGCGCTCAAGGAAGCGTTCCCGGATATCCAGGCACCCCCCACCGAGGACATCTGCTACGCCACCACGAACCGCCAACACGCGGTCCGCGAGATCGCACCGGACTGCGACCTGACGATCGTTGTCGGCTCGACGACATCCAGCAACTCGAAACGGCTGACTGAGATCTCGGCCAATGTCGGTACACCGGGTGTGCTGGTTGACGATGTGACCGACCTGAACCCCTCACTGCTCGAGAATGTCGATCGAGTGCTCGTGACCGCCGGCGCTTCGGTTCCGGAAGATCTGGTACAGCAGTTGTGTCGCGTTCTCGTCCGCGAGTACGACGCGGAGATCGAGGTGGCCTCGCTTGTCGACGAGTCCACCGAGTTTCAGTTGCCTAAGAGCCTGCGAGACGTGATGAAGAGCCGGGATGTCGACCCGCAGCACCGACGCCTGCAGATCGGGCAGTGGAAGGTCACGAAAGATCTCTACGGCGCGGTTCCCGTCACGGTCAGCGCTCCGAGCGGCCCTGCGTCGTGAAGCACCCTCCTGCTCATATATTCCAGTTCACGCCGCAGACGCTGGCGGACTGGTGTACGCAGCGCGGCTGGAAGGCGTTCCGCGCCAAGCAGATCCTCGAATGGGTCTACGCCAAGGGCGTGATCGATCCTCAGGAAATGTCCAACCTTTCCAAGGCCGAGCGCGAGCAGCTCGAAGCCGAAATGACTTTCCTTTCCGGCGATGTCATTGCTCACCAGCGTGCGACCGACGGCACGCAGAAGCTGCTCGTGCAGTGGAGCGACGGCTCGGCTCCCGCCCCAGCGAGCGCTGCCGACCCGCTCGCGGGCACGCTCTCGACCTCGCTGCCGGTGCTTAACTCCTCCGGCTTCGACTACGAGGCCGGCGATCCGTCGCGCCAGACCGAGTGCGTGATGATCCCGATTGGCGCGCCCGGCGAGCCGGGGTATCGACGCACCGCGTGCATCTCCAGCCAGGTCGGCTGCCCGGTCGGTTGCAAGTTCTGTGCGTCGGGCCTCGGGGGCCTCGACGGCAACCTGACCACCGGACGCATCGTCGAGCAGGTCTGGCGACTCTCGCGGCTCGAAGGCGTCGGGCGGATCTCCAACATCGTGTTCATGGGCATGGGCGAGCCGCTGGCGAACTTCAAGGCGGTGACCGGCGCGGTCCGCACGCTCGCGGCAGATTGGGGCATGGGCATCGGCGCGCGGAAGATCACGGTGTCCACCGTCGGCCTGCCCCAAGCCATCTCGCGCCTCGCCGACGAACTCGACCTGCCCGTCACGCTCGCGCTCTCGCTGCACGCCCCGAACGACGAACTGCGCCGTCGGCTGATCCCTTGGGCCGAGTACACGACGATCGACGACCTCATCAGCGCTTGCAACAAGTGGTTCAGCAAGACCGGGCGCGAGATCACGCTGGAGTACATCCTGCTCCGCGGCGTGAACGACCGTCCCGAGCACGCCGAGGAACTCGCCAGCGTCGCGAAGAAGCTCCGGGCCAACATCAACCTCATCCGCTACAACGAGGTCGCCGGCCTGCCCTTTGAGCGTCCCTCAACGCCGGACGTCCGGCGCTTCCAGGAGATCCTGCGCGAGCGTCACCTGAACGCGCACATCCGAGCCAGTCGCGGGCGCGATATCGCCGCGGCGTGCGGGCAGTTGAGGCACGAAACGGTCGGGTCCTGACCGGAATGCTCAGCAGTTCGCTTCCAGAATCTCTTTCGAGTGCTTCGGATCGACGCTGATGCGGTAATCGCCGCTGTAGCAGGCCGTGCAGTAGTGCTCGGGCTCGACGGTGTTGGACTTGGCGACGTCGAGGAGCCCTTCGAGCGTGAGGTAATGCAGACTGTCCACTCCGAGCATCCGGCGGATCTCTTCGAGGTCGTGCTGGGCGGCGATGAGTTGGTCTCTCGAGGCGAAGTCCACGCCGAAGTAGCACGGGTGCGTGATCGGTGGGCAGGAGATGCGTAGGTGGATCTCCTTTGCGCCCGCGGCCCGCAACTGGTCCATCTTGGCCTTGGTCGTCGTGCCGCGCACGATTGAATCGTCGACGATCACGATCCGCTGGCCCTTGACGACCTCGGAGATCACGTTGAGCTTCAGGCGGACCGCATCCACGCGCTCGGCGGTGGTTGGTTTGATGAAGGTTCTGCCGACGTAGCGGTTCGGGATGATCCCCTCCCGGTACGGCAGGCCCGACCGGCGTGCGAAGCCCGTCGCGGCGGACCGACCGGAGTCGGGCATCGGGAGCACCGCGTCGGCTTGGACGGGCGCCTCGATCGCAAGTCGCTCGCCGAGCTGCTCGCGCACGCGCTGGACCGTATTCCCGAAGACGTTGCTCGCCGGGCTGGCGAAGTACACGTGCTCGAACACGCAGTGCGCCCGGCGCGGCACCGGATCGCAGAACCGGCGCGAGGTCAGCCCGTCGTCTCCGATCGTGACAATCTCGCCGGGCTCGACCTCGCGAATGAACTCCGCCCCTACTACGTCGAGCGCGATCGTCTCGCTGGTAATGATGTACGGGCGTCGGCCGGATTCGTCCTCGGGCAGTCGCCCGATCACCAGCGGGCGCCAGCCCCACGGGTCGCGAGCCGCCTCGATTCGGTCCTTGCCGAGCAGCAGGATGCTGAACGCCCCCTCGAACTGGGCGAGGGCGTCGGCGAGCGGGTCGTCCGACCCGTCCTGCGAACTCATGGCGGCGATGAGTTGAAACATCACCTCGGTATCGCTGGAGCCGTGGAAAGCGTGCCCGGCGTTCTCAAGATCGCGCCGGATCCGAATAGCGTTGGTCACGTTGCCGTTGTGTGCGATGGCGACCGGTCCACCCCGGTAATGTCCCGTGAAAGGCTGGGTGTTCGCGTCGGCGGATGCTCCGGTTGTGGAGTACCGGTTATGACCGATGCCGCCACCGGATTCACCGGCGATCGCGATGCGATCGCTCGCGAATTCGTCGAGTTCCTTCAGATCGGCGGGCGAAAAAACGCTCGCGACAAGGCCCATACCGGCCTTGCGCATGATCCGGCGTCCGTTGGTGGTGACGATTCCGGCCGACTCCTGACCCCGATGCTGAAGACTGAAGAGCCCGAAGTAACTGAGTCGGGCGGGATGAGCCGCTCCCCACACCCCGAAGATGCCGCATTTTTCGTGGGCATGGGCCGCCTCACCACTCCCGAAGCGCTTTCCGGGGGTCAGGACACCCGCTTCCCGGTTCAGGACGGGCAGGGAGACAAAGGCTTTGGGACGGTCACCAGCCATACGCGAGGAGTCCGATAGAGGGGGCTGAGGCGGGAGACGAAACGGTCATCGTAGCGACGTCCGTCGCCACCCGCTGGCACCGAGTCAGATTGACATTTTCCCGGTTTGTCGGTGTAATGCTCCGTTCAATCGGACCGGATCCGACCCCACGCACACTCCAATGTGGAGCCGAGCGGGAACCGACCGCAGCCGCGGCCACCGGTTAGTTGATTGCACGCCACCGTCGGTGTCGATCAGCGCGGATCGCCTTACTGTTGCACCCCGAGGGCTGCGTACCCCCGGGAGACGGAGAATTGTCATGGCCCGTTACCTCGGCCCCAAGGTCAAGTTGTCTCGTCGCGTCGGCGCTCCCATCGCGGACATCCCGAAGCACACCGCCAAGCGTCAGCTCAACCCGAACGGTATCCACGGCTATCGCGGACGCCGCCTCCGTGACTACGGCCTGCGTCTCAACGAGAAGCAGAAGCTCCGTTACCACTACAACATCCTCGAGAAGCAGTTCCGGCGCTACATGGACGAGGCGAAGCGCCTCAAGGGTAACTCCGGTGAGGTGCTCCTCCAGCTGCTCGAACTGCGTCTGGACAACGTCGTCCGCCGCGCGGGTGTGGTCCGCACGATCTGGGCGGCCCGCCAGATGGTCGTCCACGGCCACGTGCTCGTGAACGGGCGCAAGGTCGACCGCCCGAGCTTCAAGATCAGCGTCGGCGACACGATCACCTTCAAGCCGCGCATCCACGCGGTCATCCGCGACAACATGGAATCGATCGTCGGCCACATCGTGCCCGAATGGCTCGACTTCACGCCGTCGGAACTTCAGATCCGCCCGACGTCGCTCCCGACTTCCGATCAGGTGCCGTTCGACGTGAACACGAACCTGATCGTCGAGTTCTACCGCTAATACCACGGCTTTCGCTGCGACCGGGCCCGCTGGAAATCGGTGGGCCCGGTGCTTTGAATCTCACAGATCCCGCGTCGCCCGCGCGTTCGGTAAGGCGAAAGCATCATGCTGAAGTTCCTTCGCAAGTACAACACACTCATTCTTGTCGTCGGCGGTTCGCTGCTGATGGTGGTGTTCCTCGTGCCGCAGGCGATCGAGCAGATCGGGCGCAACCCGGCGAACATCCCGTACGCGGAGATCGAAGGCGAAACCGTCACGCAGCAGGACTTTCTTGATGTCCAGCGCGAGTGGCAGATGATCAACCAGATCGTGCCGCTCGTCGTTGGCGTGCTACAGATCGAGAGCGTCGACCACTACATGCTGCTGACGCACGAGGCCGAGAAGTACGGCCTGGTCGGCGGCGCCAGCGACGGCGCTTCGAGCGTCGGATTCTTCGCGGAGTACACGGCGCAGGCGACGGTCAACGAGCGCATGCGCATGATGCCGTGGTCCATTCAGACCAACGAACAGTACTTCGCTGCGATCGAATCACAGGCCGAGACCGCACGAGCGAGCATCCTCGCCCGTCTCGAGCAGCAGACAAGCACCGGCCGCTCCGAAATGGCGTATTTCCGAGCGCTCGCCAAACTCCGCGGCGTAACCCGCCTGCTTCAGACCTACACAGAACTCGCCGGCCTCTCCATCCCCGAGACACAGCTCGCGGCAGCCGAGATCTTCGACCGCGTAACCGCGGATGTCGGCATCGTCCCGGCGAGCGCATTCCGACCGGAGCCTTCCAGCCTCGACATCGAAGCGGTGCGCGCGCACTTCGAGACCTACCGCACCGTTGCGTCGGGCGAAGGAGAGTTTGGCTTCGGCTACTTGCTCCCCGAGGCGGTGAAGTACGAATGGCTGCGGATCAACTCTTCGGCGATCACCGAGACGATCGAGCCGGAGCCCGCCGACCTGCTGGAGTACTTCCGCCGAAACGAGGGCCGCTACCCCGGCCAGGAATTCGAAGCCGCGCGCGGCCGCGTGCGTGCTGACTATGTGAACTCGATCGCTCGGCAGCGCATCGAGAGCATCACCAAAGAGATCCAGCGCGAGCGCCTTCGGGCCTCACAGAGCCTGCCCCGGGACTCTCAGGTCGAGCGGTACCGCGTCGTCGCCGAGGACTGGATCGGCCCGGAGTTGGAAACCTACGCGACCGTCGCTCGCGAGGCCTCAGGGCTCACCGGGCAGGCCGCGGAGGACTTGGTCACCATCACTCCCGTCTCCGAAGAGTTCGTGGACTTCCGATCGATCGCGACCTCCGAGATCGGTTCGACGCGTTACGAGTTTACTCAGTCCGAAATTCTGACCCTGCCGCAGTTGCTCTTCTCCGCGAAGGAGTTCGGCGGCGACGAGCGGATCGATTTGCAGCGCGGGCTTCTCTTCGGTCCGGTCGTGAACCCGCGATCCGGCGGCCTGCGAGACCTGATCTTCGTGCGCATCACCGATGTCCGCCAGGAAGGCCCGGCGGAATCCGTCGAAGCGGTCGAGGAGCAGGTCCGCGAAGACCTCGCCACGCTTCGCGGCTACGAGGAGCTGAGCGAGCGGGCCGAAACCTTCCGCGAAGCGTTCGCCGATGGCGGCGTGACATGGTTCTTCGAAATGGAATTCTCGAATTCGAATCAGGCGAAGACCTACCTCGACGCGGTCATCGGCAACGACACGGTCCAGACCAACCTTGGCGACCCGCTTCCCGATCTCGCGGCCTCGGCCCTGCCGTCGGGCGTGATCGAGCACGCTCGCACGCTCGACCCGACCCAACCACTCGACGGAGTCGCGGCCGACGCACGCACAGCGTCCGTGCTGATGCCCGAGCGGCTGAGCCTCGGCCTCGCCACCGTCAAGGCCTTCCGGCCGACGACCGTCGATCGCCTGCGCGAGGGCATGGTGCAGATCGAACGCCGACTCAAAGATGAGGGCCGGGCACTTTCGACCCAGGCCCCCTACTCATTCGGCTCCCTCGCCGAACGACTCGGCTTCGAACGCCTCGACCGAGAGGAAGAAGAGTTCTGAGTCGGGAAGGCCGGGCCGGTCAGGAATCGAGTTCTTCGAAGCCCAGTTCGAGGCGGATCTGATCATCGAAACCACGAATCGACCTCCGGAACCGCGCCGCGTCGAATCGTCGCGGGAGTCCCGCGAGATCGCTCGCACCCCCGACCACCTTGAGAATCGCTCTGGCCACATCGACCGGTCGAACGAGCCCTCGTCCCCAGTACTCGTAGTCCGCCCACGACACCAGCATCTCCACCGACGATAACTTGCCCGAGACCGTGGCCTCGCCGCTGAACAGCCAGCCTTTCTCGGTCTCGGATTCATGCAGGTCGAAGATCATCGCGTTTGTAACTCCGTAGTCTGGTCATCGGGGCAAGCCCGGCCGTCGCACGAATCATCGCAGCCATCTCCTGCTCGCTCCCGTTCCTTTCGATTCCACGCACCTTGGAGCCTGAACATGCCACACCCCTCTGATTCCGGCGCGCCGGATTCCCGTCGCGGTCCCCAGCGAAACAAGCCGCGTCGAAACGCCGTCGGCACCCCCACGGAACGCGCGGCCCGCGCCCGCGACAGCAGGCGCTCTCGCGATTCCGGCGATCGCACCCGCGTCCGCCCCGGCAACTGCAGCCCTGCTCGTGAGCGGGTCCTGACGCTGGTGACGAAGCAGGTCAGCAAGTTCCCAGACCTGGCGATCGCCACGCCCGGGGAAGAGAACCTCAGCGATCGTGATGCCGCGTTTGCCCACGCGCTCTACGACATCGTCATCCGGCGCTGGAATACCCTGAAGTGGTGCATCGAGCGCCACCTGTCGCGCGACTGGTATCGCACGCCCGATGAGGCGCGAGCCGCCTTGCTCTGCGGAGCGGCCCAACTCTTCTTCATGCGAAGCGTCCCGCCTTTCGCCGCGGTGAACGAAACCGTCGAATGGACCAAATACAACGGTAGCCGAGCCGCCGGAGGCATGGTCAACGCGGTGCTCCGCAAGCTGATCAGCGACCTCCGACGCGCCGAAGCGGAACAGCCCGAACCCGAGAACCCGGATGCGCTATTCGACGACGAGGGACGCAAGCTCAAGCCGGCGGGCCCGCCCCCGGAGAAATTCGACGAGGACGCTTTCGGTCGCCTGTTCCGACCGACCTGGTCCAACCAGCGCGACGAGCTGCCCGTCGGAGACGGCACAGCGCTCGTCCTGGTCGGCCCCCTACTGCCCTCTGACCCGCACGATCGCCTCGCGATCACGACCAGCACGCCGAGCCCGCTGTTGCGCGAATGGGTCAAGACCTCTTCGCTGCGCGAAGCCCGCCCGCTCGCCGAGCACGGTTTGATCACACCCCCCACGATCCTGAACACCTCGGCCGCCAAAGAGACGCTTCCGGAGACCTGCGTCGTCCACGACGCGCCGGGCCATCACGTCTTCACCGGCTCGCGAGCCGAACTGAGCGAGATGCTGAAGTCGCGCGATGACATCTGGGTCCAGGACCCCGCCTCGTCTCTCGCGGTCCAGTCGGTGCTCGACCTTGAGCCCGAGGTCGTCATCGATGCGTGCGCCGGACTCGGGACCAAGACGCGCCAGCTCGCCGCCGCCTTCCCGAACGCGACCGTGATCGCGAGCGATATCGACCGTCCCCGGTTCCAGAGCCTCGCAAAGTCGATGGCAAACGTCCCGAACGTTCGGGTGGTCCCGTACTCCGAGCTCTCGGCTCACCACGGCACGGCCGATCTCGTGCTGCTGGATGTCCCCTGCTCGAACACGGGCGTGTTGTCCCGGCGCGTCGAGGCGAAGTACCGCACCTCCGAGCAGCGAACGGCGGAGCTGGCCGGGCTGCAGCGCCAGATCATCGCCGACGCGATCCCGCTCCTCCGCGCTCGAGGCCAGGGCCGCCCCGGCGGTGCCCTGCTCTATTCGACGTGCAGCCTCGACCCGAGAGAGAACGAAGAGATCGCACGCTGGGTCTCCAAGTGGCACTCGTTCGATGTCGAACGAGAGCACCGACGCGTGCCATCGGGAGGCCCCGGACGCCCCGCGACCGAGTATTCCGACGGCTCGTACGCCGTTCTGCTGCGATAGCCGGCATCGCCGCGGATGCGTTTGCATCCCCGCGCCGCTATGATGACACGGTTGGAGCCCGGTTCCGACCAGACGATCTGACCGACCTTCTGCTTCCGAGAGAGCCCATGAATCTGTTGGACATTCTGTCGCCGGACTGCATCGCGGTGCCGCTGAAGGCCACCGACAAGCGCGGCGTGATCAATGAGCTCGTCGATGTTCTGGCCGAGTCCGGAAAGGTCACCAACCCGGAACAGCTCAAGGACGCCGTCTGGACTCGCGAGTCCACCCGGACCACCGGCATCGGCCACGCGTTGGCCATCCCGCACGGCAAGTGCGAGGGTGTCAACGACCTGACGATGGCCATAGGCAAGCCAGCCGAGCCGATCGACTTCGCGTCGATCGACGGGAAGCCGGTCAAACTCGTCGTCCTGCTCGCAAGCCCGCTTGATCGAACCAGCGACCACATCCAGGCGCTCGCGCGGATCAGCCGCCTGATGTACTCCGAAGAGTTCCGCGAGAAGATGTACAACGCCGAGAAGCCGCAGGAAATCTACGATCTCCTGCACCAGGTCGAGACCGCATCCGCCGCGAACTGATGGCTAGGCCTCGACTTTGCCAGCCGTCGTCCGAGCCGGCGCGTTCGCCTGGCCCGTAATCGACGCCGCAACGAGCCGCTCGATCTGCCCGATGCACCGATCGGCCTGTGCGCGGAACACCATCCACGGGAACAGCGAGATCAGGGCGACGATCAACCCGAACGCGGTTGTGATAAGGGCCTCGGCGATGCCGGCCGCGACACCCGAAATGTCCCCGACCGCCTCACCGCTGCCGAGCAGGTCGAACGACCGGATGATGCCGAGTACCGTCCCGAGGATTCCGAGCAAGGGAGCCGCCGTCACAACCGTGGCGAGCACCGCGTTGAAACGGTCGAAGTCGGGGCGGAACCGTTCGGTGAACTCCACAGTGGCGGCGTCTGCTACCCACTGACGATCGACGAGTTCCGATCCGACGGCTCCATAGAGAGTCCGATCTCGCGACGCCTCGGTCTTCGCGGACTGAATCTGCCCCGAGCGGAGCAGTTCGGTCAACCGCTGCATCCGCGCCCGGTGGCCCCGGTTGTGGAGGCGGAGCCAAAAGGCGGCGCGTTCCAGCGAAATCGCCACGGAAACCACGCTCAGCACCAGCAAAGGCCACATGACCCAGCCGCCGCGGTTGAAAATGCTGATCATCTGTTCGAGCGCATCGGACACGTGAGGATGATACCTCCTGCGAGCAAATGGCTGCATCGAAGCGTTGTGATCGGGCGAAACCAGCCATATCCTCTCCCGCGGGCCGGTCGTCCGCGCCCCAGGCGATTCGAAAGACCCACCAGCGATGACCAGCATGCAGACCGAGCCCGATACCGATGCGGATCAGATCCGGCAGGCCGTCGACGCGTGCCTCGAATCGTTTCTCGACCGGCGGCAGCTGCCGTCGAATCTCGACGAGGCGGTGCGATACGCGCTGCTGGGCCCCGGGAAGCGTGCGAGGCCGCGGTTGGCGCTGGCGTGGTGTCGTGCTCTGGGCGGATCGGACGATGACTCTTTGCCCGGTGCCGGCGCGGTCGAGATGATCCACGCATTCAGCCTCGTGCACGACGATCTGCCGGCGCTGGACAACGATGACCTGCGCCGCGGACGCGCGACGACGCATATCCGCTTCGGCGAGGCGATGGCCCTGCTTGCCGGCGATGCGCTGATGAGCCTCGCGTTCGAGATCGCGCGCGAGTGCAGCGAGCCGGATCGCGTGGTCCGAGAACTCGCGACCGCCTGCACTGAGATGATCGCGGGGCAGGTACTCGACACGCTCGGCGGCGAGGGCGATCGACCGTGGGCTCAGGCCGACCCCCTCGACCGCCTGCGCCGAGTCCACCGAGGCAAGACCGGAGCGCTGATCCGGGCCTCGTGCCGGATCGGAGCGATCTGCGCCGGAGTCGCCGACGACTCCGCCGAACTGCGCGCCGCGACGGACTTTGCCGACGCCATCGGCCTGATGTTCCAGATCGTGGACGATCTGCTCGACGAGGAGCAGAGCGCTGAGCACGTCGGCAAGGCGACCGGTAAGGACCGCGAAGCCGGCAAACTGACCTACCCCGGAGTGGTCGGAATCGAACCCGCGCGGGACGAAGTGCGTCGTTTGAAGGAGCAGGCGTTGCGGTCCCTGGAATCGCTCGGGCCGAAGGCCGAACCACTCCGAGAGATCTGCCACACCCTGTCGGTTCGCACTCGCTAGGGGATCAAGGAGAACGCTGACGCCCGCCCCGACGTGGGATACAATGTTTCAAGGAAGATTGAAAGTTCGATTCGGCCGCTCAACCCGAACTCGAACGCCTCAGAGGACGGGACAAGCACTTGACCATTCTGCCGACCATCGCTTCGCCCGCCGACCTCAAGGCGCTCCCGATCGATCGCCTGCCGGATCTCGCGCAAGAGATCCGCGACACGATCATCGGCAAGGTCACCCAGTCCGGCGGGCACCTCGCGCCGAATCTGGGCGTCGTCGAACTGACGATCGCGCTGCACTATGTATTCGACTTCGGGCACGACCGCTTGCTCTTCGATGTCGGGCACCAGTGCTACCCCCACAAACTGCTCACCGGTCGCCAGAACATGATCGCCGGCCTGCGCACGCGCGACGGTATGGCGGGCTTCCCCGAGCCCAAGGAATCCTCCTACGACCTGTTCAGCGTCGGGCACGCCGGGACCGCGATCTCGACGGCCGTCGGCATGGCACGGGGCGATTCGCTCAACGGCGACGCCTTCGACCCGGCGAAGAACAACAAGGGCCGCCGGGTTGTTTCGCTCATCGGCGACGCGTCGATCGTCAACGGCGTCGCGATGGAAGGTCTGAACAACGCCGGCACGCTCAATCGCCAGTTCCTGATCGTGCTCAACGACAACGGCATGTCCATCAGCAAGCCGCAGGGCGCCATGGCGGCCTACTTCGACAGGATGCGGATAAACCCGCTCTACGGCGGCATGAAGCGCCGCGCCAAGCGGATGTTGAACCACGTGCCCGGCGGCTCGCGGGTCGCCGAGGCGTACCACCGCATGACCGAGGCCATGAAGGCCGGCGTCGCCGAGCACTCATGGTTCGAGAACTTCGGCCTGCTGACCGTCGGCCCCGTCGACGGGCACGACCTGCCCTCGATGATCGAGTTCCTGTCTGAGATCCGCGACTTCGATCGCCCGATGGTGCTGCACGTCAAGACCGTCAAGGGCAAGGGCCTCGACTACGCCGAGAAGGACGCCACAACCTTCCACTCCCCCGCCGCTCACACCTATGACCCCGAGTCCTGCCGGGTTGAGATTGTCTCGAAGGGGCGATCGTTCACATCGGCGTTCGCCGACGGGCTGTCCCGCGTGATGGACGCCGATGACAAGGTCGTGGCCTGCACCGCCGCGATGCCGGGGGGTACCGGTCTCGACAAGGTCGGCGCGGAGCACCCGGAGCGCACATTCGATGTCGGCATCTGTGAGTCGCACGCGATGGACATGATGGCGGGCATGGCGAAGACCGGCCTGAAGCCGTTCTTCGCGGTGTACTCCACCTTCCTGCAGCGGGCCTTCGACCAGGCGTTCCAGGAGGTTTCGCTCCAGGGCCTCCCGGTTCGGCTTTGCCTCGATCGCGCCGGTCTCGTCGGCGGCGACGGCGCAGTCCACCACGGTTTTTGCGACATCTCGATCCTGTCCGCTCTGCCGGACTCGGTTCTCATGGCCGCGATGGACGAGTCCTCCCTCAACCGTGCCCTTGACTTCATGGCCGGGTGGGACAGGTCATTGACGAGCGTCCGCTACCCGCGGGACTCGGTCTCGGAACGGTTCGCCGCCGAAGACTCCCCCGAGTTCGTTCTCGGAAAAGCGCGGCCGCTGATCACCTTCGACACGCCCGATGTCGCGCTGCTCGGCTTCGGTGTGATGGCCCTGAGCGCCGCGGACGCCTCGGACCGGCTCAAGCCCGAGATCCGGGCGAACGTCTACGACGCGCGCTTCGCCAAGCCCGTCGATGAGGAACTGCTCGGGGAGTTGCTCGGCGCCGGTGTGCCGGTGGTCACGATCGAGGACCACTCGATCAAGGGCGGCTTCGGCACGCAGGTGCTTGAGGCGTGCAACCGGCTGAGACTCGATGCCCGCTTGGTCACCCGCCTCGCACTGCCGGACGGCTGGGTGTACCAGAACAGTCGCAAGCAGCAGTTGGAAGAAGTCGGCCTCGACAGCGCATCGATCGCCTCGCGCGTCCGTGAATTGCTGGCGGCGCGACCCACCGGCGGCGCCGATCGTCAGGTCGAGCCGCGTTCTGTTGAGCCGCGGGTCCAGTCGTGAGCCGATCGGTCCTCCTGCTCGTCAACCGCTCGAAGCCGAACGTGCTCGACGCGCTGGACGAGGTGCGCTCGATCCTCAACGCGCACTCGTCGATCGTCGCCGAACTCGATACCGAAGATGACGAGCCCATAGAGGATGCTCAGGGCGCGGGCCTGATCATGGTCCTCGGCGGCGACGGCACACTGCTTGCGCAAGCCCGCCGTACCGTGCACCTCGGCCTGCCGGTCATCGGCGTGAACTTTGGGCACCTCGGCTTCCTCGCCGAGTACGACCTCGACAGCCTGCGCACGCAGGCCGATTACCTCCTCAACTCGGACGCGCTCGAGTGCCGCAACCGGCTGATGCTCGCCGTCTCGGTCTTCTCGCACGACCAATCAACGCCGCGG
>Ga0070726_10001511_pt1 | contig 23264 bp, 22 predicted proteins | sample tdAd471_FD_67275 | JGI IMG/M metagenome (GOLD analysis project Ga0070726, IMG submission 67275) | Marine sediment microbial communities from the Atlantic coast under amendment with organic carbon and nitrate - tdAd47.1 | ecosystem: Environmental > Aquatic > Marine > Coastal > Sediment | place... | reverse complement strand
ATCGGGCGCAAGTGGCCCATCGTCACTGGCATGTGGACCTGCGCCGTCGGTATTACAGGTACACTGTACGTTGACGGCATGACCGGCTGGTCGATAACGGCCGCCATTACGGGTGTCGGCATGGCACTGCTCTACCCGACCCTGATCGCCGCAATCGGTGATATCTCTCATCCCGACTGGCGTGGCTCCAGCCTCGGTGTCTACCGGTTCTGGCGAGATCTCGGCTACGGCATCGGCGCGCTGTCACTTGGTATCATCGCCGACTGGTACGGGTCGCTGGAGGCCGGCTTCTGGTTCACCGCAGTGGCAATGGTCGCCTCCGGGCTGTGGGTCGCGATCGCGATGGACGAGACCCTCGCTCGTCTCAATCCGCAAGAGGAATGACGGCGCGAAACACGCATAGGCAGTTGCGCGTATTGAGACCGCGTCCGCCGCATGAGAAAAACCTGCCCGGAAATCACTATTTGGCATTTTGGAGATACGACCTTGAAATCACTCAAATCAACGCCGGCAGTCGCAGGACTCGCCGTGGCTCTGCTATTGGCCCTCAGTGCCTGCACGAAGTCCGCAGACGAACCGGTTGCTGACAACCCGGCACTGGCGGAACCGGTTCCCGCCGGCATGGTGCGTGGCCCTGTGCTCGAGACCATGAACGCCGCCGGGTACACCTATGTGCTGATCGGGACTGAGGAAGTCCAGCGCTGGCTGGCCGGACCCGAAACTGCGGTGCAGGTGGGTGACGTGGTACAGGCCTTCGAAGGCATGCCCATGGCGGAGTTCGAGAGCAAGACCCTGAACCGCACATTCGATGTCGTCTATTTTGTGGACGCACTGCACAACCTGTCGGCATCAGCGCCGGCTGGTGTCACCGTTGGCCAGATGCCCGAAGGGCACCCGCCGGTACCGCAGCCCGAGGGGCAACCCGATATTGAGAAAGATGCTGCTGCGGCTGAGGCAATCCAGGTTGCCGAACTGGAACCCGGCCAGAACATCGCGTACGTGTATGCCAACCGCGACTCGCTCGCCGGCCAGCAGGTCAGCCTCCGGGGCAAGGTCGTCAAATACAATGAAGGCATCCTCGGCTGGAATTTCATTCATATCCAGGACGGCTCCGGCGATGCGGCTGACGGCAGCAACGACCTGACTGTCACCAGCAAAGCCACTACGGCAGTGGGCGAGACCGTGGTGCTAGCCGGCAACATCATCCTGGACAAGGACTTCGGCGCAGGCTACAGCTTCCCGGTGCTGATGGAAGACGCGACTCTCACGACCGAGTAAGCGGCTAAAAAGTACGTTTCGCAAAAAGGCCCCTGACGGGGCCTTTTTTTTGCGCCTGTGGGTTGGCGCCGTTGGCGTAACCGAGCCGCGGTTTCACTGGTCAAACGTCGCCGGAGAAGTGATACTGATGCCGCTCGCCACTCCAGGAACGACAGCTTGACTCCCACCACCAGCAAACCCTGGGTCCTCGGACTCAGCGCCTCGCATAACGGTGCTGCCTGCCTGCTGCACGGCGATCGCATCGCCGCCGCCGTGCAGGAAGAACGACTTGTCGGCAAAAAGCGGGCCCGGCTGTACGGATCGCGACCTTCCCTGGCGGTGCAGTATTGTCTTGCGCAAGGCGGCATCGCTGCCGCCGATCTCGATCTCGTGGTTCTCTGCGCGCAGACGGACGTTCATTTGCCCGAGAACGAAATCACCGCAAACCGCATGCTCAATGTGCAGGCGAACGGCATCCCTACCCTGACCATCTCGCATCACGCGGGTCACGCTGTCAGCGCTTTCGCCACGTCCGGGTTCGATGAGGCCGCCGTGTTGATCGTGGACGGCATGGGATCGCCAACCTACGATCTCTCAGACGACGAGAAAAGCGCATTGATCGAACCCGGTATCGTCGGCGGCGAGACCAACTCGATCTACTACTCGGAAGGAACGACGCTCAAGGCACTCGAGAAACACATGGTCGAGCAGGGTCGATGGTTGAACCCGCCGCCTGATGGCGCATCGATGCCGGGCTTCGGCAGCCTCGGCGGGATTTTTTCGGCTGCTTCCGCACAGATCTTCGGCGACTCGACAGACGCCGGCAAGGTCATGGGACTGGCACCGTATGGGTCGCCGACAATCGACCCGGACGAGTTCTTCGAGATCCGCGATGACCGCTTTGTGTTCTTCGATAATGTTCCGAAGCGCTTCACATCGCCGGAGCGCTGGCCGAACGCTCAGCGCGAGTATGAGAACCTCGCTTGCTCGGTGCAGAACGCCCTCGAGCATGCTTTGCTCTACCTCGTCGGCAGGACACGCGAGCTGTGTCCCAGCCGCAATCTCGTGTATGCCGGGGGTGTCGCACTCAACAGCGTGGCTAATGAGCGCATCATTCGCGAGACCGACTTCGACCGCGTTTACTTCATGCCAGCCGCCGAGGATTCCGGGTGTGCAATCGGCGCCGCCTATCACGGGTTGTGGCACCTCACTGGAACTTACACGCCGAGGGCACACGAACGCGATGGCTACGGCACGACGTATGCAGCCAGCGAAATCTCGGCTGCTATTCACCAAACCCCGTCGGTCATCACGCAGGATACGAGCGACGCCGTTAGCGCGGCGGCCGATCTGCTCCTCGATAACAAGATCATCGCGTGGTTCTCGGGGCCGTCTGAACTTGGACCCCGAGCGCTCGGGCAACGCAGCATACTCTGCGATCCGCGACAGCCTGACGCAAAAGAGACGCTCAATGCCCGCGTCAAACACCGCGAAGCCTTCCGGCCATTTGCGCCGGTCATCCTGCTCGAGGAGGTCGGGAACTGGTTCGAGGTGGAGGACATCGATCCCGAAAGCGCCTTCATGTTGAGGGTGATGAGCTTCCGGGAAGACAAGCGCGGCCTGTTGCCGGCGGTCGAGCATGTCGACGGTACCGGTCGCGTGCAAACCGTGACCAAAGCCGTCAATGGTGCCTATTACGATCTCGTCAGGGAATTCGGCGAGCGAACAGGCGTCCCGATACTTGTCAATACGTCGCTCAACGTCATGGGCGAGCCTATCGTCGAGACTCCCGAGGACGCGTTGTGGTGCCTGCTGTTGACCCAACTCGACGCGTGCGTGTTCGACAGCGAAGTCGTAACGAAGAAACCGGGCTATCACTCGCTTGCCGATCTGTATCCTTACCTTCTCGTCGGGCCGGGAGACGTTCGCCGACCGCCATCGGGGGGCGGATTGCACTTCGCAGTGAAGACACCGTGGGGGCCTTACGTATTCGGCCTGGGCGACGAGCAGACTGTCGCGATCCTCGACCTGTTGCTCGGCGGTGCGATGGATGGCAACACGAAGGCCGATGAGGTTTTCGAACGACTGCGTGGCAAGCTCGGGCCTTTGCCCGACTCGGACCTGATCCGCCTGTTTGCACAGTTGCGGCGGTGGCGCGTGATATCGTTTCGTGAAACACCGGATAAGAACCAGAGATGATGGCCTGGATCGGTCGAAATAGTCCCTGCCCCTGCGGAAGCGGCAAAAAGTACAAGAGGTGCTGCGGTGCACTGGACCAGGGCCATTCCGGGCCTGCAGGCGACCCGGCCGGCGGCGAGCAAATCGACACGCTCGAGCGCGCGTCTCGGTCGGGAGATTCGCGCGCGGCCGTGCGCCTCGGATTGCGCTATCTAACGGCGAGAGACGCGCCGGATAATCCGGCACGCGGCATGGCGTTAATTGAGCAAGCCGCAATGGCGGGCGACGCACAGGGCGCCTATCTGGCGGCGACGATCGCAAGCTGCTTTTTCTGGCGGGTGAGGAACTGGGACGAGGCGTTCGATTTTCTGATGCGTGCAGCCCGGCAGGGTCACGATGCCGCTCAGAGCTCTTTGCGGATACTGGCCGGCGGTCCGTCTGGCAACAACATCGAGGGCGAGGATTGGGCCGGCATGCGCAGCGACATCGACCTGGCCGCTTGGCTTGCGCCGCCGGAGATACGGATGATCCGCGAAGCCCCACGTATCCATGTCATCGAAAAGTTTGTACCACCTGCCGTATGTGACTGGCTGATCGCGCAGGCCCGTGGCCGGCTATCCCGCGCAACGATCTATGACAAAGCAACGGGCGGAACGACCGAGGATAGTCGGCGTACGAACTCCCAGTGCGATCTGGACATTGAGATCTGCGGCGTGCTCACGTTTATTGTTCGCGGGCGCATCGCCGCAGTAACGCGACGACAAGATCTGGCGATGGAGAATCCGAAGATTCTTCATTATGCACCCGGCGAGACCTTTGCCGAGCACTTCGACTACCTCAATCCTGCGGAACCGGCCTATGCAGCTCAACTGGCAATTCGCGGCCAACGCACCGATACGTTTCTGATCTACCTGAATGAAGACTTCGAAGGCGGAGAAACTCGCTTCTCCAAGATTGACCTTTCGAACAAGGGCGCAGTGGGCGACGCACTTCTGTTCTCGAATGTCGATGCCGCAGGCCAGCCTGATGAGGACACGATACACATAGGTATGCCGCCGACGTCAGGCGAAAAATGGCTCTTCTCGCAGTGGATACGGGAGTTTCCTCGAGATTGACGCCTCAGGCGACGCCGGCCCCGAAGTGTTGCCAGAACTCCTCGACGTTGTTTTTCCTGGGAAAGTCTTCGTCAGGTTCGGAGACACCGAGGAACTCACATAGCGGTCCCCACCCTTCCGTCACCTGGTACACCAGGAGACGCTCGGCAGCAATATTCTTTCTGACATCGTTGATGTGATTCTCGTACCTGGCAATCACCGCGTCTTTATCGTCCATTGCACCACCGAATGTCTGCATCGCGATAATCCGATGCGCGTAAGTCAACACTCTGCGAAGATGATCATCACGAACTCTATCGCGTGATTCGATGAGTCTCTTGATCGTATTGGAGAAGCTCTCCCACCAACTATCGGCAGGGCGTACGCTCAGCAATACCCTGGCGTCCGGAAAAGCATCCGCAAGTTCACGATAGTAGAGCATCCCCGGCCAATCGATCGTAGCTGCATATCCCGCGAAGATGTTGTTCCATTCGGCCAAATCGCCGTCGGCTACGGCTTGCCATCTTGCGAGATGCTCCGCACTCGCGAATACATTGTCCATGTGATAGCAAGGCCCGTAACCGAGCCGCTCCAGCGCCACACTGATGGAGAGTGTGCCCGTGCGCCCAAAACCTGCGCCTATCACAGCCAGACTCATAAATTTCACCACCCTTTCGCGCGAGCGGTCAGATTGCCTCCAGCCAGGATCGCGCCTGGTGAATGTCGACAAATGCCTTGGTACCAGAGCCACGATTGAAAGCAACCGTCTCGATGAATTTCAGGGTATCGTCGTCCGGCCGATGTACGACAGCGACGTTCAGGCCACTAAATGCCGTAGGCACAGCCGACCCGAAATTGAAGGATCCGATCTCACCTGTCCTGGACACCTGGTCACGTCCATCGATGATGAGCTTCCTGAGACCTTGTTCCCTGCAGAAATTACTCATCACATTGAGATTCCTGAAGCGATCTTGCACCGTTATCGGACCGACCCAGTGGAACAATGCGATATCGGTATTCGGAATCAGATCGATCGTGAAAGTCGCTTCTTCTTTACCCATCTCGGCAGTCATACGCCTTGCTCATCGCTTACACCCCAAGTTTAGCTTCATTAGCATCCGTTTTCAGGTCGTTTCCCGTTGGGTCGGGCCGAATTGGTTCGAAGATGTTCAGTGGAGAAAACGGCATGACAAATCGGGACAAGGATTTTGTTGGCTCGATACCCGAGATCACGGACGCAATCGCGGAACAATTCGGTTCGGGGCAGGTGGCGGCGAGGATGCGAGGTCACGTGATTACTACATTGCGGTAATGCAAGAGCCGGCATTCGCAACTCGTGGAAAGTATGTATCGCCAAACCGTTCGGGAGGCAGGAAAATACAGGGTTTGGCCTGAACACGGACCCAATTATGGAGCTCGTTTGTCCTGCCGGGAATCTTCAGTCGCTGAAGGCAGCTGTGGATGCTGGCGCCGACTCAGTCTACATCGGCTTTCGGGATGAAACCAATGCCCGGCACTTTCCGGGACTCAATTTCAATGATCGGCAGATTGCCGAAGGGATGCGATACGCGCATACACACGGGGCACGCGTGTTCGTCGCAATCAACACCTACCCGCAGCCCGCCAGCCTGAAGAAATGGCAATATGCCGTCGATACAGCTGCCGACATCGGCGCCGATGCACTGATCCTCGCCGACATTGGCGTAATGGATTACGCGGCTGAAAACTGGCCGGATCTGAACCTGCACCTTTCCGTCCAGGGTTCTGCAACATCGCAGGATGCGATTGGATTCTACGCGCAGCAGTTCGACATCAAGAGGGCAGTCCTTCCGCGTGTCCTGTCGGTGCGCCAGGTCGCAGCCATCGCGAAAAAGAGCCCGGTACCGATAGAGACATTCGGCTTTGGCAGCCTGTGCGTCATGGTCGAAGGCCGTTGCTACCTTTCATCCTACGTAACCGGCCAGGGTCCGAACATGTACGGCGCCTGCTCACCCGCAAAGTTCGTGCAATGGTCAGAAACGAGTGACGGCACGGAAACCAGGCTGAACGATGTCCTTATCGATCGCATTGCCGATGACGAGAATGCCGGATACCCGACGATCTGCAAGGGACGCTACTGCGTAAATGGCGACGTGGGCTATGCCATCGAAGAACCCACCAGTCTGAATACCTTGCCAATCCTGGCCGATCTCGTCGAGATCGGCGTTGCGGCGATCAAGATCGAGGGCCGGCAGCGCAGCCCGGCCTATGTAGGTCGAGTCACATCGGTATTTCGTGAGGCGATCGACAAATGCCTGGCTGACACCCAGGCTTACCGCCCCGAGGAAAGATGGCTTGTCGCACTCGCTGCCGTGTCGGAGGGTGCGCAAACCACTCTTGGCGCATACAGCAGGAATTGGCACTAGTGAATGACGCCATTACAACGAGGCTGTCACTCGGGCCACTGCAGTTCCACTGGCCGAGGGCGGATATGCAAAACCTCTATCGGCAGGTGGCAAATAGTCCGGTCGACATCGTCTACCTTGGCGAAACCGTTTGCTCCAAGCGCCGGGAATTTCAACACAAGGACTGGATCGCCACGGCTGAACAGCTTGCCGCAGCGGGCAAAAAAGTCGTCTTGTCAACGTTGGCGCTCGTCGAAGCCCAGTCCGAATTGAGCTACATCCGGCGCCTCTGCGAGAACGGCGAATTACTGGTCGAAGCCAACGACATGGCAGCCGTACACATGCTGGCCGGGAAAGTACCGTTCGTGGGTGGCCCGACGCTTAACATCGTGAATCAGCGCGCGCTGCAGAAGCTGATCGACCTTGGATTACAGCGCTGGGTCATGCCAGTGGAAATGTCGCGAACTATGCTCGCTGAGATTCGCGCCCACATCTCGGCGCCTATCGAGTATGAATTGCTTGCCTGGGGCCGCCTGCCACTTGCCTTTTCAGCACGGTGCTATACGGCGCGCGCCCACAGTATCTCCAAAGACGAGTGCGCGAACTGTTGTATTGACTACCCGGATGGCCTGTCGCTGCAGACCCGGGAATACGAGAACTTTCTCGTCATCAACGGCATCCAGACCATGTCGGCTCGCACCTCCTGCCTGTTATCAGAGTTGAAAGACAAGCCGGGTATTGTCGATATACTTCGAATCAGTCCGCAGGCAGGCGGTACGGAATTGATCATTAGCCTGATAGACGCGCTGCGCCATGGCGAAATTGGCACCGATGCGGCCACCAATAGCCTCGAAGGCTATGCGCCAGAGGGGCTATGTGACGGTTACTGGCACGGCGAATCCGGAATGACGAATGTCCGATAGAGCCAGGCAAATTATTGGTCGAGGATTGACCGCCCTCGCGCAGGATGGTCGCCGTGGCTTCCACAGTCTGCGCGAATACCTCGAGTTCCTCGAAAGGCGCCATTGGTTGAAACGCGTGACAGCAACCGTCAGTCCGGAACTCGAAATTACCGAACTCTGTTATCGGTCAATTCGGCGCGACGGACCCGCACTTCGTTTCGAAAACCCTGCCGATAGCATCATGCCGGTCGTCGGCAACGTATTCGGAACGTCACAGCGAATCGTCGCGGCCCTGGGCCTCGATGACCTGGCTGCATTACGTGCCTTCGGGGAGCAGCTTAGAGAATTGCAAACCCCACGCATTCCCGATGACGCTGGCTCTGCGATCAGGAGTCTCGCCACCTTCGGCAACCTCGCGCACGTCAATCCACTGCACGAATCTCACCCTGTTTGCCAGGAAATTGTGATCGAGAAGGACGATGTCGATCTGGCGATGCTACCCATTCAGCGATGCTGGCCCGAGGATGTTGCACGGCTCATCACATTCGGACTCGTCGTGACCCAGGGCCCCAATAAGGAACGGCTCAACATCGGGATCTACCGGCAGCAGGTAATTGGCCGTAATCAGCTAATCATGCGCTGGTTGCACCATCGCGGCGGCGCGATCGATTTCGCAGAATTCAAGAAAGCAAATCCGGGCAAACGTTTTCCTGTCGCCGTTGCCATCGGTTGCGATCCGGCGACCACGCTCGCTGCCGTGGCGCCGGTCCCCGACACAATATCCGAATTCCAGTTTGCTGGATTGTTGCGCGGCTCCAAGACGCACGTCGCACGTTGCCTGTCTCACAACTTGCTCGTTCCCGCGACGGCAGAAATCGTCCTCGAAGGTTTCATCGAACCCGACCAGGTCCGCGATGAGGGACCGTTTGGCGACCACACCGGTTATTACAATTCCGTCGAGGAATTCCCCGTATTTACCGTCGAGCGAATTGCGCATCGCAGTAACCCTGTTTACCAGGCAACGTACATGGGTAAGCCGCCGCTTGATGAGCCATCGGTACTCGCGAGATCCCTGAACGAGTTGTTCATTCCATTGCTGCAAGCTCAGTTTCCCGAAATCACCGACTTTTACTTGCCGCCAGAAGCATGTTCCTACCGCGTTGCCGTCGTCAGCATTAACAAGCAGTACCGGGGGCATGCCAGGCGCATCATGATGGGCATCTGGTCCTGTCTGCGGCAGTTTGCCTATACCAAGTTTGTCATCGTTACCGATGACGACATCGACGTGCGCTCCTGGGAAGACGTTCTGTGGGCTATCAGCACGCGCGTGGATCCGGCGCGTGACACGATGATCATCGAAAAGACACCGGTCGATTACCTCGACTTCGCCAGTCCCACGTCAGGTTTGGGATCGAAGATGGGTCTGGACGCTACAACAAAGTGGCCCGGGGAGACCGAGCGTGATTGGGGACGGCCAATTCGTATGAGCGACGACGTTAAACAGCGTATCGACAAGATCTGGAAAGACCTGGAAATACAATGACGACCGCAAATAACGCCCAGCCGCCTGTCGTGCCCTTGTTGATTGCGAAGCCGCTACGATTGCTGCCCAAACGTCTTGCCCGACTACCGACCGAGCATGCACTGAATTTTATGTTTGCTGCGCAACTGGCGGACGGCGATTTGGACTTTCTCAGTGACCGGATAGTGACTATTCGTGTCGATGACCTGGATCTGCGATTCAGCCTGACGCTGGCCGGGAACAGACTTCATGTGCTGCGCGCAACAGGGGACAGCGATCTGCAGATATCCGGGACAGCATACGCGTTCCTGCAATTGACGACGCGCACAGAAGATACCGACACGCTGTTTTTTCGCCGCCACCTGACCACCACAGGGGATACCGAACTTGGTTTGTACGTCAAGAACCTGTTGGACAGCATCGATTTAGGTGCAATGCCGTTGCAACCTGCCCTGGACCGTTGTCTCCGCCTGGCCCTGCGGACCGCGGACGTAATAGACACCGCAAGATCGCGCATTAGCAGAACATCATGAAGTAACGGAATATCAATGTTGCTTCATTTGCCCCAGGTAGAATGGGTCGTATGAAAAGTTGTCGAGACCGAACGTGATTGGAAACCGGAACTCGATGCCGATGGTTCGTGATCCCTTTTCAGCGAAATCCGGTTCGCGAAATTGCCAACGCGGAGTGTAGCGAATGACATATATATCCCGGTCTCCTTCAATCCGGTACCAACCGGTACCGAAATATGCACCGTAAGCCCAGGGGACAGAACTGGCGGTGGATTCCTGAGCCCGGCAATCTGCGAAACAAAAAATCAGACACGTCGAGAAAATGAGGAATTTCGGCAGATCCACCGGCATTCTCATTTTTCATTTCCAAGTGGCAAAGGTGCGATTATTGCCAGCCTAACTGACCAGTCGGGTGCTCCATCCGGCTTGACGACATTGTAGTAGCCCTGCAGCGATAGGGCCCACGGTTTTGAGTGAACTCGAATCACTTTGCCAATGCCACCACCCAACGGTAGCAGCCATTTTTCGCCCGCAGTATTCCAATTTGCGGTAATGATCGGTGCTGACACGAAATACCAGTCATTCGGCAATTCCCGCCGGATTGCTCCGCGCACGATCAGCTGACTGATATCCCCGCGATTGCTGCTACCGGCAAACGACCAGATCTGGCCGCCAAACATACCGAGATTCCATGGACCGGATCGGTAGACGAAACGAAATGCGGGCCCGGCTGACCATTTGCCGCTGCCCAGGCTGCTATCCGACGCAATTGGAATACTCAGCATTGCACCGTAGCCCCAGATCACCTTCCCTGACGACGGTGCCGTGAGGAAACTCGCGTGTGTCAGATCACCTATGCCAAAAACGTGATCACCTGGCTCCGGGTCGGGGTTACCTGGCCTGCCTGGAACTCCACCGGGAGCATCGGCGATTGTGAGCAGGTTCAGATGGATGACCGTCCAGTTATTCGCCGATGGCGAGCCATAGAGAGGTGATATGCGCAGGATGTAAGCGTCACCATTGGCGGCGCCCGAATCGACCTCAAGCTCTACGGGCAAAGCGAAGAATCTGTCCGCGGCAGAGTTTGAACCAGTATCTGACTCTTCTGCGAGACCGTCAGAAGCGCACAGTACGAGCGTTACCATCAGCAGGGATAATGCACAAAAGCAGAAATTACAATCGCGCCTTGGCGAGGAAGGCAAGTGCGCGTTGATTCCACTCATTCCAAAGTTCTGTAGATAACGGCGTTGCTAAAAACTGGCACCCAGGGACGTGACGATGCCATAGTCTTCCTTTTCGGCTCCTGCGGCGGGTTGGTTGTCGTAGTTGCTGTAGAACGACAAATCCCAAAAGACGTCGCGAAACAACTCATTGCGTAGAGTTATGTCGGTATTAACGCGAAGTCGCCCTGATTCCGTAATACCCGGAAACATATTGACGTTGGCAGACAATCGCGTGGTGGGAATGTTCAATTGAAATATATTGAAGGACGAGCGAACCAGGCCTTCCACGCTCTCCTGCCTTATTCCGTCTGTACGGTTTTCCGAACTGGCCGCAAGACCGACGTTTACTTCAAAGCTCATGGTTGCGGTCTGGACAAAGTACTTGCCGGCGGAGCCGGCGAGAATGGTACGCAGATCGATGCCGAGTTCCTGGTTGCGTTCCAGGCCAGCAGAACCTTTCCAGAACCATCGATTCTTGAGAATCCTGGTGTAGTCGGCGCTCAATTCTGCTCGCGACGAGTTGTTATCGTCGGTGCGGCTGGTCTCGTTCCAGTTGAAGCCGAAAGCGAGTTCATATGCTTCTTCGCGCAATTTCAGATTCGACGCAACATTGATCAATAATATGTCGCTGGCTTTCTTGTAATCGATACCGGCGGTTACATCACCTTCGATTCGCTGCCAAAGTGATTCGTTTACCCGCATAGGCTTTATGGATGCAACCTCAAGAATAGGAATCTCGGTGGTGATCCCGCTATCAAGTATCCGCAGATTCTCTGTCATGTCTGACTTCTGCACCCGACCTTGGGTGATCGCGCCATCTGTTTTGACGATTCGAACGTGAGAGTTGCTTTCTACCGACTCGACATCGTCCCAATCGAGATAAACAGAATCCATCGTGTTTGTCTTGACGCGCAGCTTACCGCGATCCAGTTCCTTGATGTTTCCTGAAATTCGATCGCCGTTTTTTAAATAAATCTTGTCTTTATGCTCGTCCACAGCTTGTGCATGTGCTGAAGACGATCCGGCATACAGCGCTGCAAACAGAAACAGGGTTGCGGTTGACATGAGCAGTGCTAGCCGCAGGTTTGACCCTCTCATTTCACTTGTCCTATATCCATCTCCGGCAACTTATTTTTTTCGCCGGGTTCCTGATTTAGACATTTCTCTACGCCGACACCAATCTGACTCAGTGAGCGAGAGAATTTGTCCAGTGAACAGCTGAGGTATTCGAGATCTGACTGCTGCACGATTTTGATGCTGCCCGCAAAGGATGCGGGTGACCACGGCAGCAGGACCGTCGCACGTCCGTCTTTGTGTCTCTCAACGACGTAGCACGGATCGCCACCGCCGGACCCATCCATTATCAGGGCCGGTCTGACGCTCCCGGAATCTGCGCCAATCAGGGAGCTGGAGATGACTTTCAGCATGCGATACATCGGTACTCTATTCAGCACCGAATTTTCGATCTTGCGGCCGATGCTGCTGAGCCAGGCCGATCTCGCGGCCAGCCCCAGGATGAGTGAGGCGCCGATAATCAAAGCCGTAGCAACGACACCTGGTGCCGTAAGATCGTCGAACATGCCAGGGGGAAGCAGATCCGCGATCAGATCAGCGATGGGCGCCGCCATAGCTTCAAGCAAACCACCTATCTCTTTCAGCCCGACCCAGAGCAACAGTAGTGGCAGCAGAACGAATAGCCCGCCTAGCAGTGTGGTCTTTAGGAATTTCATCACGTTACTCTGATCAGAAGTCGTACCCGGATGCTGCTCCTCATCGCTCGCATAAGCGGCAGAACCAAAGAAGCCCAACATGAGCAGAACGGCGCCAACCTGGTGTTGCTGAACTGCATCACGCCGGGCATCGCCGTCATCACTTGTCACCTGCACCCTTCTCAATCGCCTCCATCACGCGGTCGAGATTGAAGCTGCCTGGCTTTTGCCGCGGCGGAAAGTCGCGGAAACTCTGTAGCCATTGGCCTATATAGTGGCCAGCCGGCGCAAACATATACATGTGCTCGAACTGCCATAATGGGTAGCCGATGCCTTCATGAAAGGCACGCTCGAATGGGTCCATACGTAGATTGCCGATCATCGGCATGCGCAACTGCTCATATGGAGCAGACCAGACATGCATTCCGTGCGCATTCTGCCTCAGGAACGTAATCTTCCAGTCGTTGTAGCGCAGGGCTGCGACGTTGCCGTCGTCGGTCCAATAGAGGAACTCCTTGCGCGGCCACTCGGCTTCTCCTTTGAGCGCGGGCAGCAAGTTGTAGGCGTCGAGGTGGACCTTGTATTTCCTGCCGCCGACCTTCTTGCCCTTCAGCAGATCCTCTTTGACGTTGGGATCGCCCGTCGCCGCGAGTAGCGTGGGCAGCATGTCTTCGTGAGCACCGATGTCGTTAATTACCGTGCCGGGTTCGATGACGCCGGGCCACCGAATAGCGGTCGGCACGCGGAAGCCTCCCTCCCATTGCGTGGCCTTCTCTCCGGCGAACATCGTTGTACCGCCGTCCGGCCAGGTAAATACCTCCGCGCCGTTGTCGGTGCTGTACATAACGATAGTATTCTCGGCTACGCCCAGCTCATCGAGTTTGGCGAGCAGCTGACCAACCATCGCGTCGTGCTCGACCATGCCATCGGCGTAGATGCCTTGGCCGGTCTTGCCCTCAGACTCGGGTTTGAGGTGCGTCCAGACGTGCATGCGGGTGCTGTTCCACCAGACGAAGAACGGTTTATCGGCCTTGACAGACCTGTCCATGAAGTCGAGTGCGGCGGTAGTGACTTCCTCGTCCACTGTTTCCATGCGTTTCTTGGTCAGTGGGCCGGTGTCTTCGATCCTGCCATCAGCATAGCTGTGGATGACACCACGCGGGCCGAACTTCTCGGCAAAGGTACTACCGTCGGCGAGTTTCATATCGCCCGGATAGTCCGGGCTTTCCGGCTCCTCCTCCGCATTCAGGTGATACAGGTTGCCAAAGAACTCGTCGAAACCATGATTGGTCGGTAGCATCTCGTCGAGGTCACCCAGGTGGTTCTTGCCGAACTGACCGGTCATGTAACCCTGCTCCTTGAGCAGCACGGCGATAGTTGGGTCTTCGACCTTCATGCCCTCCGGCGCGCCGGGTAGTCCGACTTTGGTCAGGCCGGTACGCATCGGCGACTGGCCGGTGATGAACGCAGCGCGACCAGCCGTGCAGCTTTGCTGGCCGTACCAGTCGGTGAACAGAGCGCCTTCCCGGGCGATACTGTCGATGTTGGGCGTCCTGTAGCCCATCATGCCTAAGTTGTAGGCGCTGACGTTGAACTGGCCGATATCGTCACCCCAAATAACGAGGATGTTCGGTTTATCCTGCGCACCTGCTGTTGACGCGAACGCCAGCGCTGCGAAGGAGATCAGCAATCTGATAATAAATCGGGTTTTCATTTTCGTTCTCCTGTTAACTGCAAATTCTTGGCAATTCTTGGACAGGCTGAAGCTTTTGTCCCCTCCTCCGAATTCGGCTGCGGTTCCTGCGAGAACGGTGGCAGCATTGCCGGCTTTGACGAATTCGCGGCGATCGAGTTTGTCGCTCATCCGTGATCCAGCTTCATGATCCTGACCGAGCCGGCGATCGCTAGAATGCTCGCCGGCAGCACGAGGTCGCTCCACTGAAACTCGGTCGTCTGAATCAACACGACCCGCAACCAGAACAGCGACAGTGCGACCACGATGACCTCGAGGAGCGTCTTCTTCATCTCACCCAGACTCTGAATTCTTAACCACTCCGGCATGGGAATATTCCTGGCGCTCGCCGGGTCCTTCTCTGATGCCAGGGTCAAGAAGTAGACGCTATAAGCGAAATACAAGAGGATGAACGCGATGAAGAAAGTGTCGAGGGACTCGACGAGATACACCATCGACTCGTTGACCTCGGGATGCTCGGGCTCGATAACGGCGTGCAGGGCCTCGTAGACCTCATAGGCACCGATAAAGAGCATCACCGCTGTACCGACCAGCAGGGAAACGACTGCGACGACGAAAAGGTAACGGACCCTGAAGAAAAAGCGGAGCATAGATCACCTCATTGCTGTTTATTCCTGGCGAAGCGATGCATCACGGCGACAACGATCGCGTATATGAAGAACGAGAACTCCCAGGTGAGATTGAAGCCAAAGAGTAGCGGTCCCGTGATGAAGGCGAACGGGATGGTGATGCCGGTCGAGAGTGGCTCCGCACGAGCTCGCACGGCGATCTGCCGAGCCTCCTCGTCCGTGACGTCAGGATGCAGGAGGCGCCGCTTTCGTCTTGCATGCTGGAAGGCGAGGAGCGAGCAAAGCCCCACGGCGGTCGCGGAACAGCTCTCGAGCGCCCAGGTCCCGGCCATCCCGCCTATGTCGACACCGAGTTTCATCGAGTACAAGAACACGAAGAGAAAGAACATCTGGATGATCAACAGACCCGAGTGCAAACCATCCGTGGTCTCCAGCACGGCGAGGTGTCGACAACTCTGGCGCCAATAGACGATCGTCCAGCCGATGCCAATCAGGGCGACGAGGATAGTGATGCCGGCATCGTCGAGATAGGCACCCAGGCTCCCCCAGTCCTTCCCCACGCTATCGGGTGTGGGGATGAGCATGAACAGCTGCCAGATGATGATCCCGTAGACGACGTCCGACAGGCGCTCCAGACGCGTCAGGAGCAGGGTTCCCCGCCTCGCTTGCGATTGCTTTGAGGTGTTCATCGTTCTGCCGGGAGACCGTGCGGGTACAGCAGGATCTTGCCGCATTGTTGCGTCGCCGAGATCTTGAAGGCCTCCTCCACTTCCGTCATCGGGAATTCGTGGGTGGCGACGACGTCCCACATCCGCTGGACTTCTTTGTTTCGCAGCGTACGGATGATGCCGAACCGGTCAAACCGGCGCGAGTCAATGGTACCCATGATCTTGAGGTTCTTCTCCGCGATGGCCCCGTAGGGGTCGACGTGCAGGACGCGGTCGGATTTGGGTCTGCGGAGATTCTCCTGGATGTAGAGGACACCGTCGTGACGCACGAGATCGATCGCCGTGTTGAGTACCTCTTGTTCGCTGGTGAAATCAGCAATCTTGTCGGCGCCGACGCCGTCCGTGAGATCAAGCACTTTTGTTGGCCAATCCGGATCGTTCATATCGAGAATATGCAGATCCGGAGTACCGCCTCGCGCCTCACCGATTCTTCGCACTGTTTCAGCCTGAAACTCGTCCGGTGCGGCGACGATGACCCGTGCTCCTCGGAACAACCCAACGATCACGTGTGAGAGTGAGAACTGGCGTTGTCCGGAGCCAACCAAGAGCAAGTAATCACCCGCCCTTACTTCCATAAACTGCTGCGCACAGAACGCCATGCCGACCGAGCACTCCGCTGCGATGGCGTACTTGAAGTCGAGATCATCAGGCAGCAGCGTGCAGATACCCTCGTCTGCGATCCGATATTCAGCAAACGCCGCCCAGCCGGATTGCGAGTCATTCTTACGCTCCACGGGAGCAAGGCCATCCACAAAGAATTCAGGTGCGGAGGTGCTCGATCCCGCCCGTGGGCCTCCTCCTACGAGGCCCGTGCAATGTGCCTGTGACAGACTATTCAGGCACGCAAAGCAACGGCCGCAATAACCACCATGAGAGATCAGCACTTTGTCACCCGGCTTGAACACAACTGAGTCCGGCGCTTCGACGACGGTCCCCACGCCCTCGTGCCCAACACCATAGAGCGGGGAATCGAACCACTCGTGGATATGATCGGTGTACATCCGGTCGTCCACGCAGACCGCGGCAATCTCGGTTTTGACAAGGACACTACCGGGCTTGACCTGTGGGTAGGGTCGGTCGATGATCTCGACCTTGCCAGGTTTCGGCACGGTCACGGCTTTGTTGTATTTCGGTTTGGTCATGAAATCTCTCCTTGCGGACATGAGCGGCAATACGTGGCCTAGAATGTCGCCTGGATGTATACGACCGGCCCGAAATATTCGAAGTCGAACTCGCCGCTCAAATCCGAGCTATTGGACTCGACATTGGTATTGAAATACCGGAGCCCGATGCCGCCGCCGAACCGCTCGAACGGCTGCCAATTGAGGTCTGCATCAAGCTCCACGATTGAGCCGTCGATCGAATCGATCTCAATCGCAAAGCCGATGGCCTGGAATCTGACTACCAGAGATGGCGAGATTGCATAGGCAAACGATCCGCCGAAATGCGGCAGCGGTGCCGTGACGTCTTCTGTTTCCGCACCCGTGGTTGCGGCAGGACAGCCTGGGGGCGTCGTCGGCGCTGTAGTGGGATCGCAGACGTTGCCGCTCAATGCAAACCCTGACTCAAGACTTGCGAAATGCAGGCCTGCTTTGAGCTGAAGGTCCATTCGTTCGTTGCGAAGCAGTGAGTAGCCGTAGGTCAGCCGGGCGACGCTGGTATCAAAACTGGTCGCGATTGCGCCACTCTCTATAAAGGTGTCACCGATCTGAATAGGCGGCGAGAAAGTCCCGGATTCGCCACCGTCACGTTTCAGCGAAAAGGCCTCGAATTCCAGCGAGTTTCGCTGCGAGATGCGCCAACGTACGCCGCCCCACGCAACACCATCGCTGTCTTCAACGCCGAGCGTGTCCTCGATGGAGATCGGTGGACCCGGTGGCACGACGTCACCGAATATGTTTATTTGTGAGTCGAGGCTCGGCCAGAAACCTCCCAAATAAATCTTGTACTTGCCATTAAGCAGATCGTAATCACTGTCTGCAGCCGCAGGTAGTGGGAATAGCAGGGAAATGGAAGCGACCAAAATCATTTTCTTAAGTGACGGCATCATGGGATTACCTCCTTAATTCGACTGAACTAATTAGTAATTTGTAGCTCGACGTACGTTCCATCTCCGGCGAAATAGATTCCTTAGTGCATCTAAAGCTAGTCATTGTCGACTGCCCAGTGGATAGCATCTATCAGCGCCTGATCGTCGACCGGTTTGCGAAAATAGCCTGCAGCACCTATCTGCTTTATCTGTTCACGCGTTTCAGCAGTGTCGTACGCTGTAATAAAAATCACCGGAATATTGAGGCCACGTTTTTCCAAGCGCCGCGGAAGGTCGAGACTGTTCGTTCCTTTGATATGAACGTCTGCGACAATGCATGCCGAGTCGCACTTTACTGACGCCGCGAGAAACTCATCCACACAGGCATAGGCAGAAGCCTTGATATTTGCTGCCTTCAAAAGACGCAGCAACGCACGTTGCAGTGACTTTTCATCGTCAATGACATAGACCTGTATTTGTTTGCGCGGGGCGGCCATTCCAATCTAGGTTCCGGCAATTACGATTGATTAAAGGTTCTGAACCTTTGAATCCTGTATGCCAGTGATTGGATTACAAAATTTGGTTGTTGCCTATTGGACCTTGGGGCATCGGCCTTTGGTCCATTAGTAGAAACCCCTATCCAGGGATCAGCAGATACCGGCTTTAGTGCATAGCTTTACCAGTTCTGCCAGCGAGCGCGAGCCGGTTTTCTCCATCAAATGGGCCCGGTGTACCTTGACAGTCTTTTCGACGATGCCCAACTCGGCTGCTATCTGTTTGTTCAGCATGCCTTTCACGACGCGATGCATAACCTGCAATTCGCGCGGTGACAGTGACGAGAACCGGCTACTTAAAGCAACCTGATTCCGGGCATCAGCCAACGCTCTTTCTACAGCCGGAAAAAGAGCATTTTCATCGACCGGCTTGGTCAGAAAATCGACTGCGCCCTGCTTCATGGCAGCGACACTTGCTGGAATGTCACCATGCCCGCTCAAGAACACCAGACCCAGCGGGAATTTGTTGCTCACCAGTTCCTGCTGTAGCGCCAAGCCATCCATGCCGGGCATCGCAAGGTCCAGCACGGCACAAGCAGGCTCCTCGCCGTTGGCACGATCAAGAAATTCTTCCGCAGACGCAAATTCTTCCACTTCATAACCAGCGCCAGTCAGTAGGCGACGCAAACTGCGCCGTACTGACGCATCGTCATCTACTACAATCACTTTCCCTGCTGCCGTGGTCATTCGTGTCGGTCTCCATTTGCGAATGGGAGCGTGAAGCACATTTCAGTACCGCTGGACCCTGATCGCTCCACCCAAATCCGGCCACCATTCCGCTCCACGATGCGACGGCAAATAGCCAGACCCATTCCAAGACCTGCACTCTGGCTGGGCACAAAGGGTCTGAACAGTTGTTCACGTAGTTGCTCATCAATCCCGGACCCAATATCTCGTACACTTACCAGCACGCCGTTATCACTGGCTGTCGCAGACAACCAGATACGGCGCTCGGAACGGGGGCTGGCATCCAGCGCATGTATCGCATTCATGATCAGATTCATAATGACTTGTTGAATTTGTACACCGTCGCCCCGAGCCAATGGGATATCCGCAGTCGAATCAATGCTCACTGTCACATCATGCGCGGCGATCTCGCCACCCAATATTCTTGTGACGAGATGTATCGCTGATTCAATATCAACCGCCGTTGATTCCTCTGTCTCCTCACGCAGCATGGTGCGCAGGCCATGAACAACGTCACCGGCACGTTTGTCATCGGCGATAATGTCTTCGAAGATCTCACCTATTTCCACGAGATCTGTATCTTTTTTAGCCAGAATACGTCGCCCTGCCTGAGCGTTACTCAATATTGCCGATAGCGGCTGATTCAACTCATGCGCCAAACCAGCGGCGACTTCACCCAGCATGACTGCACGAGTCAAGCGCTCCAATTCCCGGCGAGTGTGTCGCAAATCACTCTGTGTTTTGCGCCACTCATCCAGAAGCTGATATGTCAGCGCAGCAACAATCGCCAAAAAAGCAAATCCCATCATGTAAGGCATGCGAATGATGCCGATGTCTACCAACGGTGTATGGATACCAGCCAGTAAAATGAAAAGGATACTACTACCACCGACGATGATGGCGCGATTGCGCCGGTCCCGGCGCCATGCCTGCCAGGTCGCTTGCGCGAGAAAAACAAGGATAAGAAGACTGGCTATATCAGCCCATATTTTCATTGGATGAACGATGCCGATCGGATGGCTGAATAACTCGCCCCAAAAGGCCTCCGACTGGCCTATAGCCGTTATTTCACTGAAAACAGCACCACCTGGCGACGAGAAATTGATTACCAAATCAACCACCCGAAGGAGAACGATTACTCCGAGCAGCCAACGTGACCCTGCTTGCAAATACACCTGTATGAACCAAAGCAGTGATAGCAGCACGACAAAAGTCGAAATGTTGTCGAGTTTCTGAAGGTAAATGTACTGATCAATATCGCTTGTCAGCAGCATCAACATTTCCAGAATGACTTTACAGCCTGCTGCCGTCGCCATCACAGCGATAATGAGGTAATCGAGTTTGTAAGAGCCACGAATCCACAGCATCATGTGAACAAACGCCAACATGAAGCATACTGCCGCACACATGGACCACAGGATTGTTAGGATGCTAAATGTCGATGTCATTATTGACTATTATTCATGTTTGTGACGAACGCCGCTAATCAAAGTGTGGTTGGCACCTAATGTGCCTGGCCACCGACAGCCATTATAAGTAGTTCCCGCTGATTGCCTCGCAGAGCTGCCACCTGCCGCAACATCGATCGGACATTACTCCCGAAGGTCGATGTTAGTATTCACAAGAATGCCGCAAGACGGAACGTCTAATTCTCGATTGTTGTTCGATTGTCGGTCTTTACCACTTGTTCAATAGATTTGAGGAGAGACTCACTTTTGTCTTCAAAGTCCAGTCGGCCACATGCGAATGAACTCAACTAGATACATCGTTGTACTGGCGGCTTATTGCGCTGCGACGGTGAATGCGCAGGACCTCGCAATCGAGGAAGTCGTTGTCACCGCGACGAAGCGGCCGGAAAGTACCCAAGACATTCCGTTAGCCGTGAGTGCATTTACAAGTGCACAGCTTGCTGAAGCCGGAGTCAAGGATATTCGTGACATTGCGGGGCAGACACCCGGCCTGTCGATCAAATCCCGCGGCGATACGGAAGCATCCGTATTTATCCGGGGCATCGGTTCTCAGGCACCAGGCATTGGCGCCGATCCTGCAGTTGGAATTTACATTGATGGTCTTTACGCCGCTCGTGGCACGAACGCGACAGCCGCATTCTTCGACGTAGAGCGTATCGAGGTCGTAAAGGGACCACAGGGTACGTTGTTCGGTCGCAACGCCTCGGCAGGCGCGATCTCGATCATTACAAAAAAACCTGAGATCGGTGAGTTGTACGGATTTGCTCTGGTCGGATTCGGCGATGAAGGTCAACAGAAATATGAGTTCATTTACAATGCCTCCTTATCGGATACATTCGCACTGCGGCTCGGCGCTAAACACGACCGTCGCGACGGCTTGTACAGAAACGCTGCGACTGGAAAAGAGCTGAACGGCCGTGAAAACACGAACGCCCGCGTGTCGTTCCAATACGAGGGCGGCGGCGTCTGGAGCAGCTTCTTCTCCTACGAATATATTAACTCGACCAGCGTAGCCGGATTTGTTACCGCAGCAGAAGCATTTGCTAACGAGGTACGAATGGATGATGTGCCAGCAGACCAGGTCCTCGAATCGTCGAGAATAAATTGGACCAATGGCTGGGACTTCAATGATAGCGTTTCGTTGACATCGATCACCGGTTACTACGACCACGACGTCAATGTAACGCCGGTCGACGCCGATCTTGCCGAGTTGTTTGTAGCTTCATTCGAGGAGCCACAGACAGCCGAAATGTTCAGCCAGGAATTGCGACTCAATGGCAGAAACGACGCCTTGGACTGGTTTGTCGGCGCAAGCTTTGTCATTGAGAACCTGACGTTCATAAACGATCTGAACTACGATGAATTCGTCGTTGCCGACTTGTTCGGGTTCAATGATCTCGACATTGACGGCGATGCCTGCAACGGCATGATTGATCTAGGCGACGGTAATGGTCCGTTTCCAGTGCCCGTATGCCTTGCGTCTGCGCACGAAACTCCGAGCGGTGACGGCGAAACAGAATCTGTAGCAATTTATGTCGACTTCACCTGGCATATCAGAGACTCGATTGACCTATCAGCCGGCGTTCGCTACACCAACGACGAAAAAACACTGACTTACGACAATCCGACCACGGGCGGGCTCCTCAGCGGTTTTGATCCGCAGATCTTTGGCTGGATTACACCTATGGCTGTCACCGACACTAAGAGTTTTTCATCGACCGATCCACGTCTTGCAATTAGCTGGCACGTCACTAAAGGCACAATGATTTATGCAAGCGCGGCCCAGGGATACAAATCCGGCGGTCTGAATCGTCAGTACGATCCAACAGCCGGCACGATTCGGCCGTTTGATAAAGAAGAAAGTACAGCCTACGAGCTCGGAGTCAAGACGGCTGTCTGGCGTGGGCGTGGCCAGATCAACGCGGCCATATTCCGCAACAACTACAACAACTACCAGCTCGAGGAATTCATCAACCTGGTCCCGCAAATTAACAATATCGGTGACGCCAGGGTTGCGGGATTTGAGGCCGACTTCCGGTTCCTTCTCACCAGGTCTTTCGAAGTCCTGGGGTCATTGTCGCTGCTGGACGCCGAACTGAAAGATGCAGCCACTGCTGCGAATCGGGGCAACAAAATGCCGCATTCACCTGAGACTTCAGGTCACATTTCGGGCAAATGGTCAGTGCCGGCCGGAAGCGGCGACTTCGATTTTATCGCGACTTGGACTTACAGTGACTCATTCTTCTTTGATCTAGCCAACACATTTGAGCAGGAGTCCTACAGCACAATTGATGCGCGTATCTCTTGGGCAAATGATACGTGGGGTGTTGCGCTGGCCGGTCAAAACCTAACGGACGAGGAGATTCTGGCTGAGCAGTTTCTGTTCCTGGATGTAACCAGTATTCGAGCACCAGGTCGATTACTGCGTTTCGAGACGCACCTGAACTTCTAGGCCATGCGCCGACGGCTTTGCGGCACCCCGTAATCCGCGCACTCGCAGTCGCCCTGTGGGCGACTCAGTTCGATCTCTCCGGCCGCAAAAAAATAGGGACCCGAATGGGTCCCTATATTTATTGGCGCGCCCGGAGAGATTCGAACTCCCGACCGCCCGGTTCGTAGCCGGGTACTCTATCCAGCTGAGCTACGGGCGCATTGTTCTGTTAATCGCGCGCTGGGGCGCGCTCCCACAGTCCA
>Ga0070726_10001508_pt1 | contig 23286 bp, 16 predicted proteins | sample tdAd471_FD_67275 | JGI IMG/M metagenome (GOLD analysis project Ga0070726, IMG submission 67275) | Marine sediment microbial communities from the Atlantic coast under amendment with organic carbon and nitrate - tdAd47.1 | ecosystem: Environmental > Aquatic > Marine > Coastal > Sediment | place... | reverse complement strand
CTGAAGATGAACCAGGGGCGGTTTTCTTGGGTGCGTCCTGAACGGTCCCACGTGCGACCACTCTGGTTGCATGACCCCACCCAATGCGATCACGCTTCGAGAGCTAGCCTTCGTCCGCGACGTCCTGATCCCCCGCGCCTGGGTCCAAGGCGCCGAGGTGGACGAGATCATTCGTCTCCGCGCGCGAATCGACCGGATCTTCACTAGCACACAAGCTCCCCAGCCAGAGGTCCCACGACCGTCGCAGCCAGAGCCCAAGCCGCCAACTGAGCCGCTCCCGCGTCGTGAAGGGAAGAAGCCGCGACACCCCAAGAGGGGACGGGGGAAACCCCAGCAATCCGGGGGCTGAGGCATGGCCAGGCTCCCGCTCCAGCTCGAAATCCAAGGCCCGCAGAGCAACTACCGCTTCGACGTACCCGGGCCCCTTGAACCGCGCCTTGAACCCGTGTGGAAGGAGGCTGCCAACCCGCCGCAGGTCGTAGAGATCCGCGAGGTGTGGGAGGTGCCTGGGGCGCGGCTCGTGTCCTCTGACGGGACGTCCACAACCTTCTGGCGCGAGTGGGCGGCGTTCCTCGCGCGCGTGCGCGTGCGAGGGCAAGGCTACCCGCTGTGGGTGCGGTTGATCCGCGATCCAGCAGGCGCCGCGCAGGTCGTATGGACCCTCGGCCCGCCTGACTACGAGCGCTTCAAGATCGAGCAGATCTCAGCGGGGACCGACGAGCTGGCGCCGACCGCGACCTGGCGCTCACTCGTCCCTGTGACGCTCGTGATCTCCGCCGTCCAGCGCTTCGCCGAAGCCAACGGGATCGTGGGCTGGGACCAAGAGCTCAGCTCGACCTACGACCCGGGCGGCCTGCACGTCTTGGAGTGGCGGACCACGATCACGACCCGCGAGGGCGTGAACGCGGTCGAGAAGGCCAAGCAGATCGGCCGGATCAGCGTAGGCCCCTTCGGCGGCAGCTACACCTACGACACCAACGGCCCTGACGGCGTCGAGGTCGTGACCAGCGACGCCGACGAACCAAACCAGCGCACGCCGACGTCGTGTCAGGTCGTGTCTCGGATCAAGCAGTGGGGCGTGCACGTGGGGACCACCTCGCCCGCGTCGAGCCCGACCGAGGTCGGTTACTCGGTGCGTACGCGGATCGAGAAGGACGAGCGCTCGACCACCTACCGCGCCTCGGCGCGCGGGCCGGGCGCGTTGGCCTGGGTCGAGGGGCGGCGTCCCAACGGCTCGCTCGACACCGCCGAGATCTTCCACGAGGAGGCGATCCGCTTCGCCGAGGGCGTGTGGGTGATCAAGGAGCAGGCTCCCGATCAGCCCGACGCGAAGGAGGGGGTCCGTTGGCAGATCCAGACCGAGGTCACGGGCGGCCACGTGGACTTCGACTACGAACCTGTGGTGGGCGGGTTCGAGCCGGTGCTGTTCAAGGGCGCGATCCTCCCCTGGCGCCTGACCGTGGTCCTCAAGGGCCGGCGCCGAGGAGGTGAGGGCAAGTCAGACGAGCTCAAGCTCCCAGGGCTCCTCCCCAGCCCTTGGCGCCTCGACCGCAACGCTTCGCGCGAGAAGGACCCCTTCGTTGCCGAGTTCGGGGCGGACGCTGAGTCCCACCTCTGGGCGCGCGAAGCCACCCTCGTCTACTGGTCCTCGACCAAGCCCGCTGAGTCACCAGCCAAGCAGCTGCGCGCAGCCCAACCGGTCGCGAGCTTCTACCTGTGAGCGCGCCCGACCCAGACGTCCGCGTGGTAGTGACCGGCCTCAAGCGCCGCGAGCAAGAACTCCGCGCGCTCTTCAAGGAGCGCGCCGAAGCCGAGCGCATTGCGCGGCGGCTCGTCCGCGACCTGCGCCGCTTAGAGCGCAAGCTCAAGCGGCTCGAGCGGGAGGTGAAGCGTGGCTAGAGAAATTCTCCTCCGCTTCCGCACCAAGAACTACGAGCGCGCCAAGAAGGTCGCCGAGGCGATCGCAGAGCGCGCCAAGAAGACGCTCGCCACTGCCAAGGACATGTCGGGGGAGCTCAAGGAGAGCGTGCAACGCGCGCAGAAGGCCGCCCAGCTGCGCGCACGCGGCGCGGCCCTGGGCAAGCGGGGCGCTGCTGCGTCCGGCCGAGACCTCCAGGGACTCCAGCGAGGCCGCTTCGGTCAGCTCTTCGGATCGGTGGGCGAGGCCAAGGACAAGGCGGAGGGCGTATTGGGCCTGTTCTCGGGGGACGGGGACGTGGCCCAGCAGCTCCCCGGAATGATCAGCACCGTGGGGCAGTTCATTCCCGGAATCGGGCCGTTCATGGCCGTGATCGGCCCGATCACCGAGAAGTTGTTCGCGCACCTCGAAGAGCGCCTGCAGGAGGAGCTGGCTAAGCAGGAGGCCCTATTCACGAGCCGCCAGGAGGAGGAGCGCTTCCGCAACGACTACTCGCGCCGCTTCCAAGAGGACCCCACCTTCCGCCGCCAGCAGTCCCGCCAAGCCCTCCACGAGACACTGCGTGAGGAGAAGGTCTTGGGCAAGCGCGTCCAGAAGACGACCGCCGACCTGCTCACCGACTTCGAGCTGTAGCCGTGAGCGGTACCGTCGCCACCTACCAAGGCTTCCCCTGCCGCGCGGTCACGTTCCGGCGCACACGCGGCTGGCGCGCGGACACCAGCAGCGTGCTCCTGTTCGCGGCGGACTTCCCGCACGGCTTCGAGTTCGTGGTCCCCGACCCCGGCGGGTTCGCGCGGCTCCGCCTGATCACCCAGAGCAGCCCTGACCTGAGCGCGATCCGCGGACGGAGGCGTCGCCCCAAGCCCCTCCCCCAGCAGCGCCGCCTGAACTTCGCGGGTGACCTGGTCATGGCGGAGGTCGATCAAGAGGGGCGCGAGTATGTGGTGGTCGTGGATCCCTTGTTCTGCGTCTCCTTGGAGACGGTCAAGCGCAACGCTAACGGCGCAATCGCGATCGTTCGCGCGCGGCTGGTGGACCCGCGCTTCTTCTACGCGCACGGGTTTCTTCGCCGGTGGTCATTCAACCGCACCGACGCTGAGGCCAACTACTCGCTCGACAGTGTGAAGGAGGGCGGCGACCCGTTCACGCTGGGTGAGATCGCCAAGGAGGCAGCCTCGAACCTGTTCCTGACTCCAACGCTCGCCCACTACCCGAGCAGGTGGGACGAAGGAACGCCTGAGGTTGAGTTCGCCCGGTTTTCGTCGGCAACCGCGGCGATGGTTCGCCTCAGCCAGGAGCACGGGACCGACGAGCTGTGCCTCAACTTCGACGGCACTGTGGCTTTGTGGGAGCCAGGGGACGGCAAGGTCGGCTACGCCCCTGAGGGAAAGGGCGCAGGCAACGAGCAGGCCTTCCCCCAGGGCTTGCAGGTGTATCTCCAAGGCACGGGCCAGTCCCGAGGAGTTGAAGCGACCTACCCACCGGATTACGTGGTGGTCGTTGGCGGGTTGCGAGTGGCTACCGTCCGCATGGACGAGCTGGACCCCGTGCTCGTGATCGACAACGCGCCCGTCCCGCTCAATGAGGAGACGGTGCGCAAGCTGACCAATGGCAAGTTTGGCTTGGCGTGGCTGAACAAGTTCGTGCTGGCGCCGCAGGCGTACCAGAACCACGTGGCGCTCGACCCGCGCGTGGTCGCGCTCCTGCGCGAGCAGGCGTATCGGCTGTGGCGGCTCCCCGACGTCGAGCGCGAGGTGCAGCCCAAGGGCGAACAGCAGGCGAAGGCCCAGCCCAAGCAGGGGCCGATCACCGTCAAGGGCCCTAACGCGAACCTGCTCCCCTTGCGCGCCCGCGCGGAGACGTCCGCCGGCAAGCGCCTCCCCGTGCGGATCGACAGTTACCGCTTCGCGTCGGTGCACAGGGCCATGGCCCCCAGCGAGGAGACGCAGAAGATCGCGACGATTCAGAAGCAGCTGCGCGACCTCAAGCGCCAGATCAAGGCGCAGGCGCACAAGGCCGCAAAGCCAGACCCTTGGAACACGACCGAGGCGTTCTTCCTGTTCAACGACAAGTACGTCTCGCCGCGGCTGCTCTACGGGATCACCGGCGCGCAGGCGCACGGGGTCAGCTACGAGCAATTCCAGGGCATGGTCTCGCGGGCTCGGCTGATTGACCGGATCGGCGAGGTCTCCCCTGGGCTCGCCAGCCAGTACGAGAGCCAGCTCAGCGAGCTGTTCGGGGTTGAGCAAGGGCTGGGCGGCTTCAGCAAGACCCTCTTCGACTTGGCGAAGGAAGCCGTGGCGTTCGAGAAGGAGGTCGCGGACTCCCGCGACATGCTGGAGACGCCAGACGAGGAGGCGCGCGAGCGCGCGGAGGAGCTGCGCAACAAGGTCCAAGACGAGCTGCGGGCGATTGATCGGCAGCGGCAAGACCAGGGAATCCGCGACGCCACCGGCACTCAGAAGCGCGTCAAGCGGCAGACGGCGGTGTTCGTGCGTAACCTGCCGCGCCGGGTGGACTCGGGCGCGCGGGTCTACTCCGCTGAGCTGGGGATCGTGCGCACGTCCGACCTATGCGGGCACGTCGCAGAAGAGGGCGTGCCGGTCGCGGAGGCGACGTCGTTTGTCCCCAAGTCCCCGCTCGTCTACTTCGGCGCTGTGCTGCGCCCGAAGGTGGACAAAGCGTCTCGCCGACCCACTACTGGGCGGAGCAGCGCAAACAAGAGCCAGACGCTGATCCCGTCGGTCTTGTCCGACACCGAGAGCTACTACACCGCGGCGTTCAAGCGGAGCGCTCCTGGGCGCGCCGAGCAGATTGAGCTGGGCGCTGTCCCCAAGGGCGAGGGGATCCCGCTGGACCGGCCGGACCTCGTGGAATTGGTCCCGCTCGAGGGGCAGAGCAACCGCTTCCGCCTCGACGACACCGCCCAGAGCGTGGCGGAGGGAGTCTTCAAGCGCGCTGAGCGGGTGGAGGCCGCCAAGTACTCGATCGCACGCCCTTGGCCGGTGAACTGCGACGGCGTGGTGTCTGGCGTGGAGATCGTCATGCGCCCCAACGGGAAGGGCTTCATTACCACGATCCTGACTGGGTCAGCGTCTGAGGTCTTGGAGGGGCTGGGGCGCACGCGGGTCCGAGTCAAGCGCGGCAAGCCGTCCGACGCGGCGGCGCGCGAGGGGCTCTTGCCATGAGCCGCAACCAACCACCGCGCGACGCGCTGGCCGTCACGCACATGTGGGTGCCTGTGGACGCCACAGGCGACGATTTCTACGCCCTCGGCTCTCGCTTCGGCACGCAGGTCGGTGTGCTGAGTGAGGTCCACGACGAGACCGACCACCCGTACGTGACCGTGGACGGGTCGGGGTTCTTCGACCCGCGCTGCTTGCGCTTCCACCGCCTGCAGCAGCCGACGCCGACTGGCGAGGACGACAACCGCCTCGCGATCCAGATCCTGACCGACTACGAAGCCGAGTATGCAGACGTCGAAGACGGGGACTCACCCTTCGACCAGCCCGAGTATTTCACCGCCAAGAACCGGACCACGCGCGAGGCGGATACCAAGGGGCGGGTGGCGCTGACGACGTCCCACCGGCGCGTGATTGACTCCGAGGACGACCGCTACGCGCTTGCGCTCACGTGTCGCAGCGTGGCCCTCACGGCGGTTGAGATCCCAGTCGTGACTGGCGAGGGCGCGACCATCGCAGGCGGTCAACCCGTGCCAGAGGGCGTCAACTTCCGAGAGCCCGGTTCGCACACGGGCGAGGCGGGTTCAACGACCCACGGCGGCATTACCCAGACCGCCCCATCAGTGTCGGTGGGCGGCGTGACCTTCTTCGGCGGCGCAGCCGTATCGGCCGCGCAGAACGCCCTGGCTCAAGGCGGGAGCGTGGCTGACGCTGCGCGAGCCGCCAGCGCAGCGGCGCGCGGCCTCCCGTCCCCGCCGCTCCTCGACGCCAACAACACGACCCGCGAGCGCGGAGGCGACACAGGCCCAACCAAAGAGCGAGAGAAGCCGCCTGAGCCAGACCGCAACCCGGGCGGCAGCGTCCCGCTCCTCAACCATCCCAAGGGCTACGTGTGGTCTGAAGCCGATCAGATCGGGCTATTGGGGACGTTGGTGGCGCCTGAGGGCGCGAGCGGATCGTACTTCTCAGGGCGCGAGGGGACGCCGATCGGCCCGCTGCCGATCCGCCACGACGGTCAGTTCACCATGGGGCCCGAACTGGTCGGGCGCATCGTGTTCGTCAGTAACGACGCCTCCCAGGTTGAGGAAGGGAGCGGCAAGGCGATCAAGGGCGAGCTGTGGGGCGACCGCAGCCGCGCGAACATCGACACTGAGCTGGGCTTGGAGACGCTCCAATGGCGCCCTGTGATCCGGGTCAACGCGGACCTGCCGCCGAGTCGCTTCCCCCCGCCTCCGCCCCCCTGGATCCACCAGCCGCCACCTGAGAAGGAAGAAGAGGAGGAGGAGGAGGAAGAAGAAGAAGAGGAGGGCAAGAAGCCGCCCAAGAAGCCCGGCGGCAAGCCCAGCGGCGGCGGCAAGCCAGGAGGGAAACCACCGCCCGGCAGCGGCCCCGGGGTGAGCGGTGGAATCCTCGTGGGTGGCGGCACATTCACCCCAATCCCGATTCCTCCAAAGCGGGAGGCGCCAGACGGCGTCCTTCAAGACGGCGACCTCCAGCCCGCAGGGAACTCCGGCTCACAGTCCCGTGACTACGAAGGCCCAGGCGAACCGTGTCCCAACGCCACGTCCGGGGCGCTCGTCAGCACAGGTGGGACGGCGATCCCCAGCGGTGATCCAGGGACCGGCCTCCCGTTGATCCCCGTCCCCGGTGGCTACATTGAGTTCAGCGGCTACCCCGCCGTGACCCCGGTGCCTGGGGGTCTGATGGTTGGCGGCGAGCAATCGCACCGCCTCACGCTTGGCCTGCCCACGCCACCTGCGCGCCGCGGCGGCGTGCGCGTAGACCCGGGTCCACCTGACGGCGTGCCTCGTGGATCACCGGTCCCTGGCGACGACCCAGGCCAGATCCCGCTCGGCTTGCCAGGGCCTCAGGGAGACGGCGTCCGCGTGGACCCCGCGCCTGACGGTGGGGTCCCGCGGGGGCGCAAGGTCCCAGGCGACGACCCAGGGCGGATCCCTCTTGGGCTCCCTGTGCGCCCCGGACCGGGATTGGGGTTTGAACCTCCTCTGGGCGGCGGCCGCGGCATTCCTCGAGGCTATGAGGAGCGGCTCGACCGCGCGCGTCGCCGCGCGCGTCGCCGCGCGCGCCGTCGCGAAGCTGAGCAGCGCGAGCAAGAGCGCATTGACGAGCTGGACCAGATCGAGAACGCGGCCGACGCGTTTGGGCGCCCGCGCTTGGCGCGCCGCGCTCGCCGAGCCCGCGAGCGAATGGAGCGTCGCAGGGAGAAACGCAGGGAGCGCCAGCGGCGCCGCGAGGAATACAAGGAGCGCAAGCGCCGCGAGCGAGAAGAGCGCAAGCGCCGCCGCGAAGAGCGCCGCGAGGAGAAGCGCCGCAGGCGCGAGGAGCGCCGTCGCAAGCGGAATCGCGAGCGCCAGGAGCGCCGCGAGCGTGGCGAAGGCCGCAGGCGTCCGCCCCAAGGCGGCTACATGATCGACGTCAGCGACCCCGACGCAGAGGCCGTGAGCATTGGCCGCCTGACCGAAGAAGAACGCAAGCTGCTGGAGGAGGATCGCCGCCGAGAGGAAGAGAACCGAGAGCGATACCAGGAAGAGGTCGCCGGCTTCGGGGACTGGAACACCGCCAACATGCCGCTGCCCTTCTTCGGCGCACCGGGCGGACCCTGCTCCCTTGAGGACTGGGCGCACCTCGCCACCTTCCAAGTGCGGGCCATGCAGCAAGTCGTCAACGGCGCGTTTGGAGGCCCGAGCTACCTCGCAGGGAACCTGGGCGTCATGCACCGCAACCGCCCGAACAACCCACCGGCAGGCTCTCGGATCGGCTCGCACTGGACCGCGTGGCCCCATGAACCTGAGCTGAAGCTCGTGCGCGGCCAGACTCCCCTGGAGCTGATCTCGATTCTCGAGGCGCCGGCGGGAACCCAGGTCGAAGCCTGCGGCGGCGGCGTATTGGAGGTCGTCCGCGAACACCGAGGCGAAGGAGTCGTGACCGACTACCGCCCGCTGATCTTGCTGGAGAATGACCGCGCGTTCAGCCCAGACGCGATCGAAGCCGACATGATCTCCGACGTCCCCCGGCGCTTCTACGTCGCTGCTGGCGCGGAGGTCACGGGCTCCAAGCTGCGGGCGCACTACCGCGCGGGTGAGCAGGGCCGTGTGCTTGAAGTGGCGAGGACCGACCCGGAGACGGGAAGCGTGGTCGAACCACTGATCCACGTGGACCTGCGCGACGGAGTGCTGGCCACGGGCCGCGGGCTTCGCTCCTACGGGGACGTCGATCTGTGGGAGAGCTCACTCGTGTTCCATCCGCCCATGGGTGAACTTCCACTTACTTACGAAGTCGTGGCTGACGCTGAGGGGAGGCTGGGGATCCGGAGCAACAACCCCGAGTTCCCCGTCACGCTTGGCGTGGACGGCCACATTGCAGTCAGCGGCGACGCTCACGTCGGCGGTAAGCTCTTCGTCGCGGGCTCGATCGATCCGACGGATCTCCAACTCACTCCGCAGAAGCGCAATCCAATCCCTGCCTCTGCTCATGGGATATGGGTCTCAGACGGCACCGAGCCCGGCACTATCAAAGGCGGTCTCTACTATGAGCTGCTGGGGAAACGCATTCGGCTGGGCGCGTAGAACGGTCACCCACGCGACGGGGGCAGCACCTCATTGGCGTGCGCCAAGGTGTCTCGCAGCACATGCAACACGTGGTGGTCATGGAGCGCATACAGCACGCTCTTTCCCTGCCGCTCTGTGCGCACCAGCCTGGCGTCCCTCAAGGTTCGAAGCTGATGGGACATGGCGCTTTGCTCCAGTCCGCACAGCTCCTGAATCCGAGCAACAGCCAGCGGGCCGTCCTGTAGCGCCAACAAGGCGAGCAGCCGCGCGGGGTGGCTCAGCGCGCGGAGGAGCTCCACCGCGAGGTCCAGCTGTCGGCTGGTTGGCAGGTCCTTTCGCTTCATGCGGAGAGTCGACCGCAGAAGGGGAAAAAACGCCCGACGCGGACTGCGTACGCCATGAAGGTCTCCCCGTGAAGCGCGTAGAGGTGTTCCTCTTCTGTGCGGACTACTAGGGATATCACGAGCGCGGCCATGGTGAAGAAGCAGATCGTCCATGGGCTCGGCGTGAGGAGGACTAGCCCGAGCAGGGAAACGAGAACCCCCATGTAGATCGGGTTACGCGAGACCTTGAACAGCCCTTTCGTGACGAGGCCCGTCGGCGATTCGTCGATCCCGATCCTCCATGACAACCCCATCTGGGCTTGGGCCAAAGCAACCAGCGCCAATCCTCCCGCTGCCAAGGTGATGCCCCCGATCGTCACTGGGAGCGGGACTCGCCATACGTCAAGCCGAGACAGGTCAAAGACCTGGACCATGATCACCCACGCCATGAATGCGATCACAAGGAGTCGGAGGCCCGCATGCACAACCTGATCAATTGGGGTCTTGGGACCGAAGAGGCCCCAGACTCCTGCCCGCACTCGTAGGCGTATCAGTGGCAAGAGTATGCAAAGGAGAAGGAAGAGCACTGCTGCTGTGAGCAAGCTCAATCGAATCAGGGTGTGCTGGGTCATCGAACCTCACATGAATGACCTATCATATGAAGCATTGGACATGTGTCAATGGGCCTCCGCCAAGACAGCGACGCTTCACACCCGACGGTTCAGACCCTGACGCCGAGGGCTGTGACGATTGGTCGGAGCAACTCAAGCCGGAAAGACTGCCGCCGCGAAGGAAAAGAGCTGCGCGGGAGAGAACTGCCACTGCACCAGGACGAGGTAGCTCGTTTCGGAGACTGGAACACGGCAAGCATGTCGCTCCCACCACGCGTGCTTCACCACGCTTCGCACTGCCATGTTGGGTTGCGCGAACAACTCGCTTGTTTCTTCGCCAGAACTGCCCAAGAGGCTTGCCGTTGGATCAACGTGGCTGAGCCAGAAAGAATTGGGGGCTTTCCGCGGTGCGAGGGTTGTGGTATTCATGGAGACGTGAACTGGTTGTCTCGGTCTTTGGTCCTCCTGCTCGGTGTTCTTCCGCAGCTGTTGGTGGCGATACTCGCCCCAGCACTCGTGGCGTGCGAGGAGAGCGACGGCGCCAAGAACTTTGAGCTCAGGGTGGCAGGTTGCTGCGTGACGGACGGCCAGTCGGCCCAGACCCAGCAGGTCCGTAGCCAGGACACTGACTGCGGTGGCTGCGAAGACGCAGTTGTCTCGCTGTCGCTGAAACAAGAAGACGGGCAGCCACCCAACCTCCCGGAGTCGGTCCTCCTCACCACGGTCACCGATTTCGGACGGTCATGGGACGGGTTTGCTCCCTATTCCCGTGCCCCGCCGAGTTCCCTGCCGCCCAACCCAAGCCTGGCAGCCCTGCGCACCGTCAACCTGCGCTGCTAGAGGTTCGAGTTGAGTCCCGTTCAGGGCGCACATTGCACCCTGGCGATCGATTCCTCCCCTCTAGTTGGTGTCATGTCTCTGCGAACTCCTCCCAAACTCCTCATAGTCCTAGTCCTGCTCACGCAGGTCGCGTTTGCCGTCTTCGGTACAGGCTTCGCCCTGTGCACCGAAGCGAACGGACAAGCCTCCATCGAGTGGACGGGCGCTGAGTGCTGTAGCGCTACTCAGGACGAAGCTCCTCGAGGCCCCAAGCCGACGATCTCCGAACAAGGGGAGTGCGGCGGGTGCACGGATCGGATCATCAACCGAGGCTGGGAGAGGGTAGAGACCCCTGAACTGGACCTGGGGCCAGTACGGCTCACGCTGTTGTCGGTAGTGGAACTACCCAGCCCACGACAGCACCGCGCGCCTCCCCGCGTTCTCCGTCGCTCACCCACACTCGGCATCCTCAAGACTATCGTCATTCGCTGCTAACGCTCTCCCGCCGTGGCCTGGCGAGTTGCCAGGGCCCGGCGTCGTGTGAAACTGCAGGCGCATTGCCTGCAGCCTCGTTCACTCCACGGCCGAGAGAGCAGCATGCCTCCCCTACACTCCGTCTCCTCACTTCGACAACCTATGGCTACGCGACTAGCGCTGCTTCTAGCAGTCGCAGGCGCACTTGCAGGCTGCACTAGCTACGAAGCAGACCCTGTCCGCCCCCTAGAGATTCTCCGCGAACTCGATGCACTTCGTATCGAGGACGTCACTCAGGCTGAGGTCGCGCCGATCTTGACGTCGTTCGACGCGTCAGACGGTTTGAGTCTCCTCGAGGCTTCGGCGATCGCCGTCCGTCGCAACCCAACCCTTGCTGCGCTCCGAGCGAGAGTTGGAGTGGCTGAAGCGCGCCTGATACAAGCAGGCTTGCTCTCCGACCCAGTGATTGGCTGGAGCGCTGGCGATCCCCTCGCGGACTTGATCATTGAAGGCAAGGTCGACGGGGCCTCATGGCTGACCGGTGCAAGCCTGAGTTGGCAAGTGCCTCGCCCAGGGGAGATCGACGCCAAGGAAGGAGCAGCAAAGGCTCGAATCCGGGTAAACGGCGCGCAGCTGGCAAGGGCTGAGTGGGCGCTGGTTCGAGAAGTTCACCTGGCATATGCGCGCCTCCTAGTGGCGCAGGCCCGCTTGGCACAGAATGAGCGGCTGAGCGGGATCGCGCAGCAGACGCTGAAGTACTTCGCGCGCGCCCGCGCTGCCGGTGCAGCGACCGCGCTGGACGAAGCCCTAGCGCGCGTGGCTGCCAACACCGTGCAAGCCAACCTCCTGAGTGCCAAGAGCCAGAGGACTCTCGCGCGACAGAACCTAAACGGTCTGCTCGGCCTCTCCCCGGATCGGGAGTGGAACCTCCAAGACTCCCTCAGCCGCTTCGTGCCTCAGGCCCCTTCCGAAGATCTGAAGCAGCTGGTCAGCGAGTCTCTGGAGCGTCGTCCAGACCTGCAGGAAATCGTTGCCAGCTACGAGCAGGCCGAAGAGCGGCTTCGGCTAGAGGTCGCAGGCCAGTGGCCTCAACTTCAGATCGGGACTGGCATCTCCATTTCGCTGCCGATCTTCAGCCGCTTCAACCAGCCAGCAATCGAGACAGCACTCCGAAGCAGAACAGCAGCGCGGCTACGAGTGAGAGCGGCGGTACAGCAGACGCGCAGAGAGATTCACGCTGCCCTAACGAGGGCAGAGCAGGCCTACGTCTTGCTGGACCTCTTTAGAACCAGCCTAGGTCCTCAATCGGAAGAAACCCTGAAGCTGACGGAGAAGGCCTTCAAGGCTCGCGAAGTAACACCGCTCCAGATCCTCACAGCTCAGCGCCAGGTCCTCGACACGCAGAGCCGCTTCCTCGCCGCGCAGCAAGCGTGGGCTGAGGCGCGCATTCGACTCGACAGCGCATGCGGCCGCCTGCTGCCTTCTGCCCGCACCCCCCTCCCACCCACCTCTGAAAGTGAAGAGGAATCCAAGTGAAGCCCTCCAGCTACAGCCCCACCCCAGCGAAATCAGGACTCGCGATACTCTTCACCACGCTTGCTCTGGTCGGTTGTGACTCTGGCAAAGGCGGAGGCGACGGGCACGACGATCACGGTCCGCCGGGAGCCAGCAGCAACCAAGTGTCCCTCTCTGCAGACCAGGTCGAGGCAGCTGGCATTCGCAGCCAAGTGGCTGGCCCAGGCAAAATCGTCCAGCGGTTGCGCCTGACGGCAGTCGTTCATGAAAACGAGGACGCTCAGGCGCACCTAACGCCCAGGGTACCGGGACTGGTCAAGAGCATTCGAAAGCGACTCGGAGACCGGGTTAAAGCGAATGACGTCGTGTGTGAAATCGAGAGCACTGAACTGGGCAAGGCAGCCAGCGCCTACATGGAGGCTAGTGCTTCCCTGCTGGCAGCTCGGCAGATGCTCACGCAGGAGACTGCGCTCCTCGAGCGCGGCGTTCAAGTGGCGACCACGATTCTGAAGCGCGAAGAGAAGCTCAAAGACCAGGAGATCACGACTCTCCGGCCCTTCTACGAAGCGCAAAAAGCGCTCGCCCAATCGAGGCTCAACCGAGACAGCCGGGTCCTAGTACTTCGCGGAGAAGTGACCCAGCGTCGGATTCAGCTCCACACTGCTGAAGAAGGGCTGAGGATCCTAGGGTTGAGCGACAAGGACCTGGAGGGCCTAACCAAGGACACGGAGCATGGTCACGGGCGCTATCTCCTCAAAGCACCGCGAGCCGGCGTCATTGTCGCTCGGGACGTCACTGAGAACGAGTTCGTAGACACCTCCAGCAAGCTGTTTCAGATCCAGGACCTAAGCAGAGTCTGGGTCATTGCCGGCGTCTATGAGCAAGACCTGAAGAAGGTCGAGCGCGGCCAAACCGCGGAGGTCCGCTTGGAGGCGTTCCCTGGGGTGACGCTCAAGGGCGAGGTCACCCTGATCGACTACCGCGTGGACCCAGTCAGCCGCGCCTGCAAAGTCCGCGTAGAGCTACCCAACAAGCCCATTCCAGGCTGGAAGGAACCCCTCCCCCTGCGTCCAGGCTTGTTCGGAACCGTTGACCTAGTCCTCGCCGAGCAAGACGTTGCGGTCGCTGTCCCAGAGCAAGCGATCGTCCATGAAGGCGAGCAGACGTTCGTGTTCGTTGCCCTAGGCGCAGACACGGAAACGCACGAGGAGAAGGGCGAGGGCCACGAAGGCGAAAGCTCCAAGGGCCACGAGGAGCATGACGACCACAAGGGCCATGACGACCACGAGGGGCATGACGACGAAAGCCCGAAGCAGCGATTCGAGCGACGTGAAGTCGTGATCGGAGCGAGCAGTGGGAGTGAAGTCGAGATCAAGAGCGGTGTGAAGGCCGGTGACCGCGTCGTCACAGTAGGGACGTTCACGTTGAAGTCGGCGGCTCGGCAAGGCGAGCTCGGCGGCGGGCACTCCCACTAGGCCCAGGAGGCCCAATGATCCGTCGAATCGTCGATTTCTCGCTCGATAACCGCTTCCTGGTCGTCGTCCTCTGGCTCCTGGTGGTAGCCATTGGCATTCGCTCATTGGGCGAACTGCCAATCGACGCCGTACCAGACGTGACGAACGTGCAGGTGCAGATCCTGACCAACAGCCCTGGTCTGGCGCCGGAGGAGGTTGAGCGCTTCATTACGTTCCCCGTCGAAACCTCAATGAGCGGCCTCCCCAAGGTGGAGGAGATCCGCTCGGTCAGCAAGTTCGGGCTGTCGGCCGTGACTGTCGTCTTCGAAGAGGGTACAGACATTTACTGGGCTCGCCAGCTGATCTCCGAGCGGCTCGTAGAGGCGCGCGAGCAGATCCCAGAGGGCTACGGAGAGCCTTCCATGGGACCGATCTCCACAGGCCTGGGCGAGATCTACCAGTTCGAAGTGCGCGGAGAAGCTTACACGCCTATGCAGCTGCGCACGATCCTCGACTGGCAGGTCAACTACCAACTCCGCTCCGTCCCCGGCGTCGTGGAGGTGAACGCCTTCGGCGGCGAGCTCAAGACCTACCAGGTCACGCTTGACCCCAACAAGCTCGTGTCATACGGGATTCCGCTGCAGCACGTCTTTCAAGCGATCCAGCGCAACAACCGCAACGTGGGCGGCGGGTACATCGAGCACGCAGGGGAGCAGTACCTGATCCGGGGCGAGGGCCTGGTCGGAGACCTCGACGCGCTCTCCTCCGTGGTGGTCGGCCACGACTCCCACGGGACGCCGGTCTACGTGCGGAACTTGGGTAAGGCTGAGTTTGCGCCCATGATTCGCCAGGGCTCAGTCACTCGTGACGGAGACCGCGAAGCCGTGGTGGGGATCGTCATGATGCTGCTGGGCGCGAACTCGCGCACAGTGTCGCAAGACGTTCACAGCAAGATCGAGCAGATCAAGAAGACGCTCCCGCCGGGCGTCACTATTGACACGTACTACGACCGTACGGAGTTGGTCAACCGCACGATCTGGACCGTCGCCAAGAACCTGATCGAGGGCGGCGTCCTCGTCGTGATCGTGCTGCTACTCCTCCTGGGGAGTATCCGCGGTGGCCTGATCGTCGCCCTATCGATCCCGCTCTCCATGCTGATGGCTTTCACCGTCATGCGCTTCGCAGGGATCAGCGGAAACCTCATGTCGCTGGGCGCGATTGACTTCGGGCTGATCGTCGACGGCTCTGTCGTGCTGATCGAGAACGTGATGCGCTACGTACACCAGCACCGGGACGACCTAGAGACTTCTCACGAGGAGAAGGTCCGGCGCGCATGTCACGAGGTGGCGCGCCCAGTCGTGTTCGCAGTCGGGATCATCATGATCGTCTACCTGCCTCTCCTCGCCCTGCGCGGAATCGAAGGCAAGATGTTCCAGCCCATGGCGCTGACCGTTGTCTTCGCCCTCGGCGCTTCGTTGATTTGCGCGCTGACGCTGATGCCTGTGCTCGCGTCCCTGCTCCTCAAGGACGCCCGGGAGAAGGAGCCCTTCCTGTTCCGGCTGGCGAAGCGCTGTTACGAGCCGCTCTTGGAGTCGACCGTCACAAAGCCGCGCCGCGTGGGCCTCGTCGCGCTCGCGCTCTTCTTGGGGAGCCTAGCCCTGGTGCCTTTCCTCGGGGCTGAGTTCATTCCGCGCCTCGATGAAGGGGCGATCGCTATGCAGATCTGGCGGATCCCGAGCATTTCGCTTGAAGAGTCGAATCGCGTGAGCCTCCGCGTGGAGAAAGAGATCAAGGACAACTTCCCCGAAGTGAGGACTGTCGTCTCGCGCACAGGCCGACCTGAGATCGCGACCGACCCCATGGGGGTGGAGATCAGCGACACGTACTTGATCTTGGAACCACCCGACACCTGGCGCTACTCCTCAAAGGCCGAGCTGCTCGCGGCGATCGACGCTCGCCTCAAGCGGCGCTTCCCAGGGGTCATGTTCAGCTATTCGCAGCCGATCGAGCTCCGGGTCTCAGAGCTGATCAGCGGTGTCCGCTCGGACATCGGGATCAAGATCTACGGCGACGACATCGACAAGATGAAAGAGGTCGCAGATCAGGTCGTTCGATCCATCAGCGAGGTTCGAGGGATACAGGAGGCGAAGGCCGAGCAAACGATCGGACTTCCGACGCTGCGGGTGAAGCTAAAGCGCGACGCCATCGCTCGGCTGGGTATCAACGCTGAGGACGTCCTCGACGTGATCGAGACGATCGGTGGCAAGCGAGTCGGAACCGTGGTTGAAGGTGAGAAGCGCTTCCACCTCCAGGTCCGATTCGCTGGAGACGTTCGTGAAACGCTCACTCGGATTCGAGGCCTGCGCGTCTCCGGTCCTGAGCGCGACGATGGGGGTCGCGCGCTCGTCCCCTTGAACCAACTCGCGGACCTCAAGCTGGAGACGGGGCCCGCGCAGATCAGCCGAGAGCGGATTAGCCGGCGCATTACGGTCGAGGCGAACGTGCGGGGTCGGGACTTGGCCTCCACCGTCGCCGACGCGCAGGCAGCGGTGGAGCGGGACGTCAAGCTGCCCTCCGGCTGGACGATCGAGTGGGGTGGGCAGTTCGAGAACCTCCAGGCTGCCTCTGCGCGACTGGTCTTGCTCGTCCCGCTGGCGTTGCTGCTGATCTTCGTACTGCTCTACAGCACCTTCGGCTCGCTCCGGCTGGCGACCCTGATCTACCTCAACGTCCCCTTGGCAGTCACCGGTGGGATCGTGATCCTCGCATGCCGCGGATTCCCATTCTCGATCTCCGCAGCGGTCGGGTTTATCGCGCTGTTCGGTATCGCCGTCATGAACGGCGTGGTCCTCACAGCTCAAGCACTCGCTCTCACGCGGGACGGCGCAAGCCCAGTCGACGCGGCGAGGGAGGCCGCGCGGACGAGACTTCGGCCGGTTCTCATGACAGCGGTGACCGACATGATCGGCTTCTTGCCGATGGCGATCGCCACATCAGCTGGCGCGGAGGTCCAACAGCCGCTGGCTACGGTCGTGATTGGAGGAATCGTGACCTCCACGCTCCTGACGCTGCTTGTATTGCCTGCCCTCTACGCACGCTTCGGAGTCTCCAAACCGGACGACGGGGATCCGCCGCCAGACGAGACTCAAGGACCTCCTAGTAGCCCGCAGCCGGTACCGGAGAGTGCGCCCACAGATCAAGACCCCCTTCCTCTGCTCGAACCTGAACCCAGCCCTGCGGAAGCGCCGCTGGAGGAGGGTGAGGAACCCGCAGCGCCCGAAGACTTGGGCCCTTCGAGTGACGACACAGAATCGTGAGTCCCAACTGCCAACCGAAATGGAGATTGTCTATGAAGTTCCGAATCCTAGCCCTGCTGCTCAGCGCTGTGTGCCTCATGGGGTGCCCAGACGGAGACAAGAAGCACTCCGCTGACGACGGCCATGACCACAAAGCAGAGGAGCACAAGACAGGCGACGGGCACGACCACGCTGCTGAGAAATCCGGCGACCACAAGACAGACGACGGCCACGACCACAAGGCGGAGAAATCCGACGAACACAAATCTGGAGACGGTCACGGTCACTAGCACAAACAACTCGGTGACTGCGCTGGGCTCTTCCAGCTCCGTGGGCTTTCCCCGCCTGCACTCTGCAAGCAGGGAAGGCTCCGCCAGAACCTCCTCATTCGTTGGGGGTTCCATTGGCAAGCGAACGAGGGGGACCACTTCAGGCAAGAGCCATCCCAAGTTCAAGACCCTGGAGCAGAAGCTCCTATCAATTCCTCCAGTGACCTTGGACTTGCTCCGCCAAGGCCGGTGGACACCACGCCAGTAGGAGGGGGGCGCTATGTCAACAACGATCACCCTCCAATTGGACAAGCTCCCCGCTTCCGAGGTCCGCAGCAAATCGGCTGCTCCTTCCACGTTCAATCCAGCAGTGGTGAGACTGCGGACATTCAGCGACGTCGTGAGCATGGCTCTGGCCATGGGACTCGCCGCTGGGCTGCTATTGGACGTAGTTGGGTGGGAGCCAACCTCTCACCTGTCTGGGGTGATCGGAACCGGAGTCGCCATGCTCCTCCTGTCCCTCTTGATGAGCGCAATCACGCGCTACTCCAGAGTCCTGGTAAAGCACGTCATTCTGCTGGGATCGGTGTACCAGATCCTCGGCGCGTACCTGATTTCGAACTTGATCTACACGGGAACGACGCCTCTCGAAGCAGACATGCTTCACCTCTCCTGGCTCGCAGTGTGGATCCTCGTTATTCCGTTGTTCGTCCCCGCCCCGCCAATCCAAAACCTCGTCACCAGCATCCTCTCAGCGCTGAGCGCTCCAGTCCTCTTCTTGATTTCAGTCCACCAATCAGGAGCGGCCGTCCCGCCGGGGGCCGCGTTGGTTCACGCATTCCTCCCCTACTTCCTCTGCGCAGGGCTCGCCAATGCGATCGGCTTCATAGCTCACGACTGGGCGACCAGTGTCGCCGCAGCAGAACGCCAGCTTGCAACGATCGGGAGCTACCGACTCCTCAGCAAGATTGGTTCAGGTGGAATGGGCGAAGTATGGCTAGCTGAGCACGCCTTGCTCACGCGACCCGCCGCAATAAAGTTGGTCCACCAAGCTGCATTGTCCAAGAGCGACGAGAGCCGGGCTGCTGCTATTGCTCGATTCGAGCAGGAGGCCAAAGCAACGGCCTCCCTCTCTTCCGTCCACACCGTGAGGCTCTTCGACTACGGCGTGGCCGCCAACGGCGCCCTGTACTACGTCATGGAGTATCTCCATGGAGTAGACCTCCACCGACTTCTCACGCTCACTGGGCCACTCTCAGCGGAGAGGGCTGTCTTCTTCGCTCTCCAGATATGTGACTCGATTGCAGAGGCTCACGCAGTTGGCTTAGTCCACCGGGACCTCAAGCCGTCCAACGTCCTCGTCTGCCATGCAGGCCTCCGGTTCGACGTCGTGAAGGTCCTGGATTTCGGCCTCGTAGCGCGTGCTGGAGAGGCCCAGGGTGGAGAGCTGGGGGCAGAAGAGGGGGCAGTTGTGGGCACCCCGGCATTCATGGCACCGGAGCAAGTGGAGTTCTTGACGGAGATTGATCCTCGCGTTGACGTTTACGCGGTCGGCTGCCTCCTGTACTGGTTGGTGGCCGGCGACTACGTGTTCGCCAGTCAGACTGCTGCCCAGGCGATTGCTGGCCACCTCTATGAGCAACCAGCCTTGCCGCCTGAAGTTGCTGGCAGTATCCCAGAGGCTCTTGAAGCCCTGATCCTCTCCTGCCTGGAGAAGGACCCGTCCCTTCGGCCTGCGGACGGCAGGGAACTGGCAGCCCAGCTCTCTTCAGTGCCCCTGCTGGCGCCTTGGGATCAGACTCGAGCAAGAGAGTGGTGGGCAGGCAATCCGGAGTTGCTCCGCGAAGGAGACCCAGCAGAGTGCGGCTCTGCGTGTGAAGGAGGCAGCGAATGAGCCTCGCTTCACACGACACGCCGCTGCGCCACAGCCTGGTCGCTGGGAAATGGACCAGCCCAAGGTTGCGGTTGCTTGAGACCTGGCAGGAGAAGCGCCATGGGAAGGGACTCGTCTCGCAGGAAACGACAATCCAAGCGACGAAAGAAGGAGCGCTTGCGTGGCAATCCAACTCAAAGCAAGCGAACGGATCCCAGGCCCGTCGTATTTGGGCCAAAGCAGCTCTGGGCTTTGGCCATTGCCGCAGTTCTCGGGACCGGTTGCCTCTTCTGGCTGCATTGGCGGAAGCTCCGGCAGCCTCCCCACAAGCACGCACCGCAACACCAACATGCAGACCACAACAACAAAGGGGGAGGTCAGGGCAGCGACTGACCGGGGCGGATCCAGGCTTGGGGGATCCAAAGGAGGAGAGCATTGGCAGTTCAGCCTGCTTCACCACCAATCAGCTACTGGAGCCTTCTGCAGACATGCTCGCCACTCTCGCAGACGAGCTGAATACGGTGACCAATGAAGACACGCCTTGACCTTGGCCTCGTCCTGCCTGAAGCCTCCGACGATCCAACGTGCAGGCACCGGCTTCTGAGTCGGCTCAAGACGCTTCGCGGAGTCGTGGACGCACACATTCCAGAGTCCAGCGGTGATACGGAGCTCTGCATCCACTATGACTCGGAAGCCCTCAGCCTTTCCAGGATCCGCGCGTTGGTGCTCATGGAGGGGGCTTCCCTTGCTGAACGCTACGGGCACTTCGTCTGGGAGGTGCATGGGCTGTCCAATGCGCGAAAAGCCGACACGGTGGCAGCTGCACTCCGGAAGATCCCGGGCGTCGTTGAAGTAGGGAGCGGCGCTACGGGGTTCGTGCGAGTGGGCTACGACCGCAGCGCTACTGCTGAAGGAGCGCTCAGGAGTGCCCTAGCCAAACTCGGTGTTCAACAGGTTGAAGGACCAGCGAAGATCCACGAAGGCCATGACCATGAAGGCCATGGCCACAAAGGCCATGATCACGGAGGTGGGCTCGGAGCGAAGGCGGAGCTTGCGTTCTCTCTGCTTGGGGGGATTCTCCTCGCGACTGGTTACGCCTTGGCCACGTTCTCCTTGGCACCGCCAGGCGTCGTGCTTGCTGCATACCTCGGTGCGTACGCCTTATCAGGCGCATTCATGCTCAAGGAGGCAATCCAAAGCGTTCGGGCAGGACGCTTTGAGATCGATTTCCTGATGCTCATTGCAGCGGTTGGAGCAGGAATCCTCGGCGAGTGGGCGGAGGGCGCACTCTTGCTGGTCCTGTTCAGCCTCGGACACGCGTTGGAAGGCTACGCCATGGGTCGCGCCAGGCGCGCGATCGAAGCACTCGCGGAGTTGGCGCCTGAGCATGCCACCGTCAAGCGGGACGGCACTCTGCAAGAGATCGGAGTCGAAGACCTGGTTCTCGGCGATGTCGTGCTCGTGAAGCCAAACGAACGCCTTCCCATTGACGGGTTGGTACTGGTTGGTGAGAGCGCCGTCAACCAGGCCCCAATCACTGGCGAGAGCATTCCCGTAGACAAGGATCCTCTCCCTGACCCCAGGCCTTTGCCTCACATGATCCCCGCGAACCATCGAGTGTTCGCTGGGTCGATCAATGGCAGCGGGGCGCTTGAAGTCGAGGTGACCAAACTAGCTTCAGAATCAACGCTCGCGCGTGTTGCGGAACTTGTGCGAGAGGCTGAGACACAGCGCTCTCCGACCCAAGTCCTCACGGATCGCTTCGAGCGCGTCTTCGTCCCCAGCGTCCTCGCTTTAGTCGTTCTCCTCCTCTTTGCTTGGCTCGTGGTCGACGAATCGATGTCCGCAAGCTTCTATCGCGCCATGGCTGTCCTCGTGGCAGCCAGCCCATGCGCCCTAGCAATTGCTACACCCAGCGCCGTCTTGAGCGCCGTTGCCCGCGCAGGCAGTGCTGGAGTTCTGGTGAAGGGCGGCGGCCCGTTGGAGAGCCTGGGTCAAGTGAGCGCGATCGCGTTCGACAAGACCGGGACGCTCACAGAGGGACGCCCTGAAGTCTCCGACGTCGTCCCAAGCGCGACGTCTAACGAGGATGAGCTCCTCGCAGTTGCTGCTTCAGCTGAGTTGTTGAGCGACCACCCCCTCGCCCAAGCCGTCGTTCGGGCTGCCAATGCCAGAAGCCTCGAATTGATCCCCGCCCAAGGGCTCCACGCCGTCACGGGAAAGGGGATTGTGGCCCAGTTGGCTGGGACTCCCGTCCGTGTGGGAAGCGCGCGTCTCTTCGCGGAAGACCCTGAAGGCGTGCCAGATCCGCTCGCAGAGGAAACACAGCGACTCGCCACCCAGGGACGGACCGTCATGATTGTCCAGCAGGGTGGTCGCTACCTCGGTGTCATTGGAGTCATGGACCAGCCGAGGGCGTCCAGCAAGCCCGTGATCCAGGAGCTCTCCGCTCTTGGCATTGCCCGGATGATCATGATCTCGGGCGATCGCCAAGAGGTCGCCACGGCGCTGGCGTCCTCCGTCGGCCTCGCTGAGGCCGTGGGCGATCTCATGCCTGACGACAAGGTCAAGGCGATCGAAGCGCTGGCAGCCGAATCAGCGGTGATTGCCATGGTAGGGGACGGCGTGAATGACGCGCCTGCACTGGCAGCTGCTTCGGTCGGGATTGCCATGGGCGCTGCCGGCTCTGACGTAGCACTCGAAACTGCAGACATAGCGCTCATGGGGGACGACCTCACTCAGCTTCCCTTTGCTGTGGAGCTCGGCCGGCAGACTGCGAGCATCATTCGACAGAACCTGTGGCTGAGCCTGGGCATGGTGTTCATTCTCATTCCCGCAACCGTGTTTGGACTGGGGATCGGACCGGCAGTTGCCCTACACGAAGGCTCAACGCTTGTGGTCGTGTTCAACGCACTCCGGCTGTTGGGGTTCAGGCCTAGAAGCAGCGGGGCTGCCGAATGAAGCTGAGGCCAGTCCCACTGGTGATCGCAGCGGTAGTCCTGCTCAGCTTCGCCCCTGAAGTGCTAGGGCAAGAGGGGATCCACCCCCACTCTCCTGAAGCCAAGGGCAACGGCCTGCAGGAGGAGTTGAACCATACTTTGCTGGCGATCGCAGGGATCCTATTGCTTGCCAAACTCGGCGCCCACCTGGCCGAGTCCCGCGGTCTTCCCGCTGTCCTAGGAGAGCTGGGGGCAGGGGTGTTCGTCGGGAATCTGCCCTTGCTTGGCGTGGAGGTCTTCGAATTCCTAAGGCATGAGCATGTAGTGGAGCTGCTCGGCGAATTGGGGCTGCTGCTGCTCATGTTCCAAGTCGGACTCGAGTCAGACCTCCGGAAGATCGTCTCCGTGGGTCGGTCAGCTGTTCTGGTCGCTCTTGTCGGAGTGGTCGTCCCTTTTGGGCTCGGAGTCAGTGCGTCTTGGGTCGTAATGCCCGAGTCGCACGTTCTCGTACACGTGTTCATTGGCGCCACCCTGTCAGCGACGAGTGTGGGGATCACCACGCGCCTGCTAGCTGACATGGGTGTGCAGGAGACGCCCGAGGCCCGGATCGTGCTCGGGGCTGCAGTCATTGACGACGTCCTGGGGCTCGTCGTTCTCGGCCTAGTGAGCGGTGCCATAGCAGCCACCAACGGCGCTGGGACCTTCGGAGTCTGGGAAGTGACTGCCGTTGCACTCAAGGCCGTTGGGTTCTTCGCGGTGTCGATAACGCTCGGCCTCCTGGGGTCGCGGCATCTCTTCTCCGCAGCCTCGAAGCTGCGCGGCAAGGGCCTGCTCCTAGCAACAGCTCTCGTTCTCTGCTTTGGGTTCTCCTACCTCGGCTCCTTCATGGGGCTTGCCCCGCTGGTGGGTGCATTCTGCGCAGGCTTGGTCCTGGACGAGGTCCGGTACAGCGATCTCGCTCCAAGCGAAAAGCAGACGTTGCCGGAGCTAGTCGAGCCACTCTGCTCATTCCTAGTGCCACTGTTCTTTGTTGTGGTTGGCTTC
>Ga0070726_10001507_pt1 | contig 23303 bp, 28 predicted proteins | sample tdAd471_FD_67275 | JGI IMG/M metagenome (GOLD analysis project Ga0070726, IMG submission 67275) | Marine sediment microbial communities from the Atlantic coast under amendment with organic carbon and nitrate - tdAd47.1 | ecosystem: Environmental > Aquatic > Marine > Coastal > Sediment | place... | reverse complement strand
GTCGTTGGGCGGAGAATCGTGATTTGCCCCCTGGTGGATCTGGTTGCAGAACTCACGGCGCTGCTCCGGGGAAAATGACAGCACAAGCCCCTTGGCGCCGTCGTTCAGGCCTTTCAAAAGCGCAAAGTCGCTCATTGCAAGCCAACGGCGGTTGTGCTCGCACACCGCCAATAGGGTGGTTGGCCTGACTGGCCGGTGCTAGACTGGAATTGATCCGTCTGAAACCAGCACAAACAGCTGTCCAGTGTTGTCCGAAACATCCGCGCTGGAAAACAGCTCCTTACCGATGCACGTTCCCAGGTAGCTTACGGCTCTGTCTCCGATTCCCACCTTCATGTCCGTCGCGTCAACCCACAGGGGTGACCTCGGAAACTCCCTGGGAAATGGCACATCCGGGTTGAGCGGGTGCGGAACGGCACTGAGTTCGATCCTCTTGACGCGCTCAATATCTTCGAACGTAAGCGTGTAACTGTGATCCATTTGCGAGCCGGGAGACCTGTGCACCACCTTGGTTCCTTCGTCGAGATGGGAAATGGTGTTTTTCAAATGTTCCAGACGAACCATCGTGTCCAGCGGGTTTCCGTCTGACGAAGAAATCTCGAGATAAACAATCTCGGGGGACTGTATCTTCCCGCCAAACCAGGATGACACTAGGTTTTCAAGCGCCTCGCGTTGCTCGGGGTCTTTTGGTGCACGAACGGTGTACTGTCCGTACCCTATAAACACCTTGCCGGGAAACGTTTTCGACAGGCGGACCAACACCGGGTTTGGAACGCCGCTGTTTTTTGTAGAAAAACGGGACACAATTGTTGCCCGTCTGAATTTGTTTTGAAACGCTTCAAAAAGCCGAGTGGCGAGATTGGACGCCCAGTACACACCGGGGAGCGCGCGGACCGTGCCGTCTTTCCTGCAACTAAGCCGGTCTTTGTTCGCTCTGAGGGGTGTCTTGTAACGGCACCCGTGCCCCACGGGCGTTTTCGTCAATCCCATCGGACACAAAAACATCGGCCGCTCCGGGTTGGGGCCGAGCCGCTCCGCCGCAACGTACCCGACAATCGATGCCGGTTCCGGGAACACGCCGTTGAGCCCGCCAATCTTGTACGCAACGGCAATCACGGGCTGGCGCCATTCCCGCACGGTCTCTGCGTTGGGGGAGTAGGAAACCCCGCCGGTATCGATTTGAAACTGTACGGAAACTCCCCAAGGACGAACCCGGTTGTGGGGGTCTATGGCGTCTCTGTACTCTAGGTACCTAGCAAGAACATCCCCATTCAGATCAAACACTTCGACCTCGTATTGACCCGACACGTCGGCGTCGAAGTCGCGTGCCGCCATGCCAGCCTGTACTCGCTGCGTGCTTATACACGCGTGTGCGACTGGAGATGTGCCCAGGAGAGCGGACCATACCCGCCTGCCACCCGCCCGCGCCCAAAACGATGGCCAGTGCGAGCCCAAAGTACGAGCGCATCGAGTCCCACATCGAAGGGGATGACGCGGACGGGTCTTCTCACGCGACGGTCACCATGCACATCTCGGGCATTCACCGCGTGGTGTTTGAGATGCACCACAACCCGAACGTGCAGGGGCATCGTGCTCTGCGCATCTGCTGCGTTGTCGAGCACGACCACCCGGTGGTGGCCGTGCACGCGTACTACGGGAACATGTATGTCGACGCTAAGCAGATGAGGGTGTTTTGCGGCGCGTGCGAGGGCCAGGCCGACACGTGGGTGGCGCTCGACGAAAGGGCCCTCAAGGCGCTGCGCGTGGCGGGGTTTCCGATTAAGGGCGAGCCGTCGGGGCCACAACCAACCAGCTCGAAGCTACCATGAACATGAAGGGGGTCCTTGCGTTCAGGCTCATCGTGTCTCCGGACCAAATGGGGGCACATAACGCTTATTTCCATCGCTCCACAGACGTGGGGTACCTTCACGGAGTGATTACTACCTTTGACAACCTCCGGGACTTTGTGCTAACCACAAGCTGTGTGATCTCCAACCTTGGTGACGAAGGATGGAACACACATCTGTGGGGCGAAACGCACTGCCCCGACTCGACGACAGTCGATTTATCGCGCATTAGATCGAGCATCGCTCGCTGACGCGTTTAGCGAGGTGTGCCGCAAAGACGAATAGGCCCACAGAAACGGCCATGATGGGGGCACTTTTCATAAATGCCCCGTACGCAATGACTACATTGGCGAGAAGCGTCGCGCAGACAAACTGTAGTCCCAGTGGTGTTATACCCCGGGCAGTCTTGGAAGTGTCGCCGACGTGCATGTCGCGCCTGGTCTTCTGACGGGTGTGCGCCAGCCAATCGGGATGGCCTGGACGCCACACACGGTCGGCAGTCGGGTCTGGTGATTGCAGTGCCATCCAAGTGCAGATGCCACCTCTAGCACAAACTTTTCCTCCTGGCACAGACTCTTCCTCCTGGCACAGACTCTTCCTCCTGGCACGGACTCTTCCTCCTGGCACGGACTCTTCCTCCTGGCACGGACTCTTCCTCCTGGCATACCCCGGCATGGAGCCCACGGTCTACACACATGAGGAGCTTTCCCTCCTCGTTCCCGCAGTGCGATCATTTATTACACGCAACTCCGAAGCGCCAAAGGTACAAGAGGCTTTCTCGAAGTATCTGTCAAAGGTAGCGGGAACGGTTATTTCGGCCAAGCGTGCAGAGGATCTTCTTTGGGAGATGGTTCAGGCAGGGGTTCTTTATCACGTGGTGCACGGGCGGCATGCCTACTACTCTGCGAATTTGGGATCTACTTTGCGCGAGGCCGTTGGGGACGGGCCAGAGGGGCCCGGAAAACTTGACTGAGCACGAGACAGTGCGTCAAGTAAAATTTCGGCCTTGACAAGGTTGACTGCCCACCCCCAGTGTGCCGTGTCTGCCGCGTATTTCATAGCGCCCCCGTGCGAAGCGAGCTGGCGTGTTGGGGTGTACGTGTCCACCATCCGAGTGATGTTGCACACGGTTCGGATGGCCTCGGGCATGCGATCAAAAAACAGCTGCTGGGCCTCCCGCGTTTCTCCGGCGTAACGTCCCGGGCTGGGGCGAAAATGCGATTGCAGAAACACCACCCGCTTGCTCCACTCTGAAGACCACGGAACGCAGTCCTGTTCAAAATTGTCCAGGTGTGATCGAATGACGTGGTTGATAGCTAGCGGAGGAACACACCTGCAGGTCGGCAGCAAGACGTCCTGCGTGTACGCCTGTACGTCGCCGATGGTTGGCCTGTCGCCGTCGCCCCAAGCGGAATCGCTGGGGTGGTTGCCAAACCCCCAGACGATAACGGTGTGCTCGAGAAAATCATTTGGATAGACCCGTGGGATGGGGGTATGCCCGATGCGCGCCGATAAAGTAATACCACACGCTGTTATCGTTGTGTTGAGGTGAAACCGGCATTTTGCAAACTCCGTCTGCCGCGCGCCGCGGCATTCCAGCGGTGCGCCGTGCACTAGCGAGGCGTCATCAAAATTCCGGGTAAGAACAGCCGCCACACCTTGGTATGCGTGCCTCACGTAACTGTCACCAATAAAAAGGATGCTGGTGATGTTCCTGGCGTAAAGCTTTTTGCACGGGTCTCGTGGGCTTTTTCCGTAACGAAAAAACCCGTTTTCCAGAAGGATGCACGTGTAGTGCGAGGGTGTGCAGCGGGTCCATTGCGCCGTTGCCAGCCAAACCGATAACACGCCGATTGTGTGCATTTGGTGAGACTGGAAAATCCAATGCATCGATTTTCATCCGCGAAATACACCCATACCCGGCGCAGGTCCGGCATGGATCTCACGCCCTTCATTGAGCATCTCAAGCAAAAGCTCGAGGGTTGCCGAAATGAGATGAACGACCTTGACGAGTTTGCCAGAAGGCGCACCACAAAGGCGGAAGCAGAGGTGGAAAAGAAATTTGCGATGTCGGATCATTCCAGTTCCGCGTACGAAGATTACATTTTCGATATGGACAAGGCGTCTAGGAAAAACAAGAACAACAAAGAGCGTCGCGCTGCCCTATTCAAGCGAAGCGAACTCAAGTCTCTGATCAAGGAAACCGTCGAGGCGATTGGCGCCCTTGGCAGGGCTCAGAAGGTGATCGACAAGCACGGTGCTCCGGGCGCTCCGGGCGAGTAGCCCTCCGGCCCTTCCCCAAAGATCGAGGTCTAGGCCTCACAACCTCTGCGACCGGTATGGTGCGGCGGCATCCATTTACGACATAACGAGGGGGTGATTACTCCAGCGCCATTTTCTCGAAGAGGTCCTCGATCTTGTGACCGGTATACGTAAAAACGATGTTTCCATTCGTGTATGCAACTGTAACGCCGCGGTCTTGAAGCAGAAGGGAGAGGTTCTCTCTGTGCATACCCCACTCGTGCCGGGTTGCTCTCAGACGAAACATGCTTTTTCCATCCTCTGACATGAAAAACGTGGGCGACCTTTCCAGATCTCGGAATACCCTGGAAAACCAAGCGCAGGAGAACGACATTCTGTGCAAAGTTGAAGCAACAAGCAACCGGGTGTGGAACGAAGTGAAGGGCGCTCTGGTCCAAAGCAGGGAGGCAAAATCGCACAACGACCGTGTTGTTGCCAATCGTCGTGGGGAACTCGCGCTTGCCGTGGCCGCGAGTGAGAGGATCGCTCGCGCGCGGGTTTTGGAAACGCTCAATCTGGCGTCGGACCACCCCGATCGCACGCGTGCTCGACGGCTTTACTTCGCCCTGGGGGCGCTAGTGTAAGATGCTATAAAACATGTCGGATGAAAGTAACCGCGGAACCGATGCGTTGGGTTCGGTGCCTTGTGTGGATAGTGCTGGTGGTGTTGGGGTCCATCACCGCAGAGCAGATTTGTGGAAAAACCGGCGGCAAGTGCACCCACGGGCGATGGCGCCGGTGGGACGCGACGTCGGACATTTACCACGTTGATGACATCGGAAAGGATTGTTTTCACATCCACAGTGACCTCAGCGAGCCGGTGTCGTCCATTTCGAGTTTTGGAATCATGGCGCCGGTGCTGCTCATGCCGGAAGCGTTTCCGCGGGGTCTAGCAACCATTATTTTCATTGGGGCTTACCTCGCCGTCGGATCTTTTCTGTGGCACGCGTCCGCTTCGAAAACGGCGCATTCGATTGATGTCAGCGGGTTTCGATCCATTGGCGCCGCCATCGCGTTTGACCTGTGGATGACATTTCGGGTCCTCACCGGGAACCCGGAGATTTCTCCGCTTCCCAGCGGTGCCGTCATCAATGTTGTGATGCTCGGGGGAATTGTTGTGGGGGCGTACTTCACCGACGCCGGCCTGACAAACCACGTGCTCTACATTGCCGTCCCGTCCCTCACGGCGGCCGCGTCGGTGGCGGTGTGGGGAAGGGAAGAAGCGAAATGGGCGATCCGGAGGAAGGAAACGTGGATTGCCCTCGCTTCATTTACAATCGCTGCCGCTGGTCTGGGGGTCGATTCGCACAGCAGGTGCAACAACAAATCCAAATGGGCCAACATTCACGTTTATGGGCACCTGTTTCTCGGCACTGGGTTGTTCTTTCTAGTCGACACGCTCATTGAAGCGTGCAGGGAACTCAAAGAGGGGGGGGCATACAAGCCACTCGAAAACGCTTTCGAACTCCTCGTGCCCCCTCGGAAACCCCAAACGACCAAGTCATGACCGCAGCACGTGCCTGGGCCGATCTGGAAAAGTGTTTACTTTGCGCGGGCAACGAGTTTTGTGGCACCGTACGCAAAAAGCGTAGTACAAACAGGAATTGCAAGCGGGGAAAAGAATATTGATGCCGTTAAGCCCACGTAACCGTACCAGCATCCGTCCCTGACAGCCTCGGGGATGTCTCTTCCGTCATAAAGCGCCTGATTTACGCCGTAGCCGGCGCCGATTATGCTGCCGCTCTTGCACAACTGTGACAGAACGGCACGGCACCGCGTCATTTCCCGTTTACAGCACCCCATGCGTATACACCTGACTGCAGCAAAACACCATTACATCGGGGCCGACTTTGAAAGACCAGCAAGGGGGGTCTCAACCTGTGCGGAAGGGGAAAATCCCCTGGCAGCGCTCAGCCCCGGCGGAAGTGAACCAGCGACAGGTTCGTCGATAGGCGGTCCGGGAGAATTCCATCCTTTTCCTGGGTTGGATTCCGAAATTGCGGTGCCTGAACGGCGCTTGTTCTCGGCACGAAGAGTTTCCACTCTTCGTTTTAGATCCGCAAACTTGGCTTGAAGGAATTCAATCTTTTTTAGCAGCTCTGCATTTTCGCGCTCAAGCTGTCTTTCGCGGTCATTGTTCATTGCTGCTGGCTTTGAATGTGATGTCCTTGACACCAGCGCCACCGGTTGTGTGCGGCAAAAACACTTCCCTCACAGGGAATCGAACCCCGACCGCGTGGGTGAAAACCACACATCCTAACCATTAGACCATAAGGGACACTGGCAAGAGGCCGAATTTATAGTGTGATAAACCGTTTCTACCACGCCAGTGATCTTTGTTGCTTACGCCGGAAAAAGATAGTTCGTGTGTTGTGGTTTGACCAGCTACCAAAAACGTTGCTGTTCTAGGGCTGTGACATGATAAACCGCCTGACCCTTTCACACCCAACCCGCAAACATTCGTCTCTGTCATAAGGGCAGCCTGCCCTAACAAGCGTCAAGAAATTGACAAAGCAGCCCCCTGCCGCCGCCGCGGCGAGGGCCGTGTCCAGCTTGAACTTACGCGTGCAAATAAGAGCGTAAATTCGGTCCCATGTCGGCTCAGGCAGATTGCACATCTCCATCAGCGCGGCTTGCACTGGTGCCACGGCACCAAGACAGATGCCGTAGATAACATCAGAAAACGGGGCTTGGGTCAGAATCATGGCGTACGACTCTTGATTCGACAACGTGTACCCCGCCGCCATGAGCTCGCACGCCTGATCCCACACGCTCCAGCTGTGCGAGAAGGCGTTCATCGACACCGGTACAAACGAGGTCCGCGGAGAAACACAGCAAATCCCAATCCATAGCGCCAGCCGGTCCATCGTCCACGTGCGCGAGTATGCACACTCGCGCACGATTTCATCTACGAGTTCAATCTCCTTCTTCGTAAGTTCTGTCGGGGGCGGTTTCCCCGCCGCGGGCTCGGTGCCCGTAACAATCTGCGCCATCACCACGAGTGCCTTGACGGACACAGCCGATGCCGCTGCAGCAACAGAATCCGGGCCAAATTGAACCCCAAGGTCAGAGTACCTTTTGATGAGATCTGCGTGGTTTCCCAGCGCAAGGCCCCTTGCTATCTGGTCAAAATCGGGATGCTTGGTGCCGTGCTTTTTGACCCAAAAATCAATAACGCGCGTGTCCCCGGTTGCCCCGACAAGATACGGAAACTCCTCGCTTCTGACGTATTGCGCATCGGCCAGCTCGTGCCTCCGACGCCACACTCCGTGGGTGATGGGGTGGCAGGTGACCTCGTAGCATCCCGCAACGTACGCGCCCATGAGGCCCGTGGTGTAAGTCAGATTGTCTGCACAGTCCACGTGCGCACAGTACATCGGTTTCAGGTCAAACCCCCTCAGGATGCTCCGCATGCGCTTCGAAGTCACCGCAAGAGCGGAAGCGTTGTCAAGAAACGTTGCGATGAGAATAATAAGTTCCGGAGGGAGAGACAGCCACGGGTCAACGGCGCTCCCCGCGGCGTCCTCCTCTACAGCCCCGCCCTTCCCCGCAGCCCTACTCTTTTTCGCGGCGCCGCAGTCCATGCCTCGTTTTTGCGGGTGTGAGTGAGGAAAACGGGAGTCCACTTTCCAGTTGGACGGCACCGATTCCAGAACACCACCTGTTTAAAACGGTTGCTGGGCGCCTATACCCGGCAGCATGGCCAACAGCACAGTGATTCATGACGGTAATTTGGATGTTGTGCTGTACGGCACGAACACCAATTACATCATTTTTGATGAAGGGCCGGCGTTTGTGTCGGAAGACTTCTGGAGGGGATTTTTTCAACCGGGTGTGCCACGCTCCAATTTCGTTTCTTCCGATGGAGCCGGCAAATCCACCACACGCTGGGAGCGCGTACTGTGGATGGCGCGTCTTGGCGTTGTGACGCTGACGCCGCTGGCGTTTTGGCTCGCCGAGCTCGGACCCATCAACGTGACAAAGACAGACACGCTTTCGGTGTACAGAGTGGTATACATGCGATTGCGCGTGGCAAGATCGTTGTATGCCCTCGGCGTGTCATACGAGGGTGTGACCAACGCGTCGGATGCGCCGGCCGTTCCCTACGCCAACAGGCGCGTCAAAATCGCCAACAGAGGAACAGTCACGATTGGTAACGACACGCCCCTGGTTCCAGTTCAACATCATTGACCCACACCTTTGTGCCTTTTCCCAGTCGGGCGTCACAACCCGTGTGTCGCCATGAAGAACCGCTTTCCCGACATTTCCTACGAGGACGCGGCCAAGATGCTTGAGGACCACCCCGTGGCGTTTGCGGAGTACAACGAGGCGTTTCACGACGCCATTGTCGGCGTGGATGTCAGCGACGAAGAGGCAATCCGGAAGGCCGGAGAGACGACAACCAACCCGACGGCGCTGCAGGGCTGCTTCTACGGCGTCATTCACATCCTGAAGAAGTCAACGGACCGCGCTTCGCGTGTGATTGCGTGGAGAACCTGCATGACGTACGCGTGGAAGGGGATTCACGGCTGGCAGCCCTGAGACGCCCGTGCCCGGAGAGTAAACCCCCGTTTGCCGAGGAATTTCAAAATTAGAGTATTTAGGCGCCATAAACGAATTCTAAAGCAAAATGCCGTGTTTTCTGTGCGACGGCAGTGAGCGTTGCGAGTGCTGCGAATACCTCGCAAGCCCGCAAAAGCCGGATGTGCCCGTTCCCGGTTTTATCAGCAAGCTTTACAACGCGAGCTGCATGCTGCCGACGGTAACCATGCTAACTGAACTGCATTTCATTGACAACAACGTGTTTAATTACGAGGCAACACCAGTCAAGACGGCAAAACGCGAAAAGTCAATGGGCTCTTTTTCCACAGCCCTGAACCGTGCGAAAAAAAGGCTTCGGTTAGAGCGCATTCAGGCCAAATCGGTCTACCCAGAGGCCGTGGTAAGACTGGTGCGATTCAGAAAACTGTTGGAACTTTTGAGGTAAGTCGGTGCATCAGGGAACAGGTGGGCGATGAGTCATGATCACACCACCCATGGTTATCGTTGTCTCAAATTTGAGACAGCCCCAAAAAAACTTTTTCAAACGGGTTGTCTCAAATTTGAGACAACGATAACAGTGGGCGATGTGATCATGACTCATCACAACGCCTGTATACCTGACCCTGGTACGGGTTACCCGCGGGTGATTGATTGGGTGGTCTCAAATTTGAGACAGCTTCAAAAAAACTTTTTCAAACGGGTTGTCTCAAATTTGAGACAACGATAACCATGGGCGGTGTGATTGTGACTCATCACTTTGCCTATCCGTGTTCCCCGATGCTTGGCTCCCACGCAGGACGGAGTGCGATTGGGCCAACGTGTACTTTCCCGAAAATGAAAAAATCCTTACAATGATGACTGCCACCCACCTGGCAAAGATCGTTGGCCACGAGGCTTTTGAGAACAACAAGAGTCTTTTGTATTCTCTGCTCTCGGTTCCCGATGAAAACCTCGAGGCGCTCATCCACCTGCTTTGGATTACAAACCGCCAGCAAGGAAAGACGTGTCTTCTTGCCCGGTTTCTTGCCGCCATCCTCATGGTTTCGCCAATCGGCGGTGAGCTGGTAAATGTGTATGCAACCAAGTTTCTGCGAGCGCAGTCGCTGATCAAGGACGCCAAGCGGTACCTTGTCGAGTGCCAGTCAAACCCTTCCCTGCGCCGAAAGCTAGCCGAGATCGGCGTGACCCCTCCCCGGTTCGGCACAGAAAACACTCAGACGTACTCCGTGTTTAGCTGCATCGGAGACGGCGTCGAAAACTTTGTGAAAGCGTGCCCTCAGACGGTCAAGTCGTGCCGTGGAGATGCGCCTGAGATCATTCTCGCCGACGAGGCGGCTTTCCTGGACCGGGATTACCTGTACGTGTTTATGATTCCGCTGCTCGCCGTCAAAGGCCGGGTGGCAACATTCGTGACGACCCCCCCAGGGCCTGACGACCATTTCACCGATTTTATCAACCAGATCAAAGCAAAAAAATCCGTCGGTGGGGGCATGTTCACCATCAAGAACCACTCCCTGCTCTGCGACGACTGCTTTGAGGCCGGAAACCACCGCTGCTTCCACAACCTCGCCTACATCCCCCCCTACAAATCCGCCCTGCGAATCGAGGAGATGCTCCGGGTGATGCCCGAAGCCGAAATGGAGCAGGTCAAGACGGAGGTGTACGGGCGGCTCCAAGCCAGCGACGGCTCGTACTTCAACAAGGAGGTGCTCACCGCGACAATCCTCGACACTCCCGAGTTGAAGAACCCCGATTACGGCGCGTCGCCGATTGTGTTCATTTCCATCGACCCTCCGAGCCACCACGTGAGCGAGATGGGGCTGTGGGCCGGATCTCACACCACGCGGGGCGAATCGGTGGTTATCGGGGCGTCGAGCGTCAAGATGGAACGGTGCAACGTGATCGGCGTGGAGTTGTGTGTGCGCGCCTTTGCCAGCAAGGTTCTGTCGCACCACACGCTGCGTCGATACCACCCCACGAAAATCCGGGTGGTGCCGATCGTGGAGGCAAACAACAACGGCATTCTGGCCGAGGCCATCACCAACTGCATCGAGAGCGAGGTAAAGCGCGCCAAGTGCGTGTGGATCATGCCTTTTGTCAAAGAATTCTTCAAAAAGGACATTGTGGCAGACGTCGGCGTGTTGTGCACGGAGAGCAACAAGCTCCACGGGATTCTGACTCTTTTTACTGCCATGGTGAAACGGCAGGTGCGATTCGCTGAGCGAATTGTTACAATAGGCCCCGTGCATCTTCTCAATTCGACGTGCCCCACCCCCGAGGCGGTCAAGCTGCAGCTGCACAAGGAGCTCTCCGAGTTCAAGGACGACAAGAAAGGCAAGGTGTCTGGAAGAACCGCCAACAACCGCGACGACGTGGCCATGGCGTGGATCCAGGGGGCCGAGTGGTCCGACGTGCTTCTCACAGTAGCGCGGCACGTGTTTTCGCGCTAGCCGTCACGCCCGCGCCTTTCTCAAAATGTCGGTCGCAATCACCGGAGCTGGAGTGTCGGGTGTCAGGCCGGCCACCACGCTGTAGCGAAGAATGTCCGCGTAGACCTCCGGGTCGTCCGGTTTGTGCGCGAGGATGGTGGTGTACAGCTCGGTGTAGCCGTCGTGCTTGCACAGGGCCTCCCGCAGCGTGCGCGCGGTGGTGTTGCTGGTCGTCGCCTCGACCAGCCTGCACGATCCCTGCACAAACAGGGGCCATTTCCCGACGTGCGTTACAAGCGCGACGGTGACACGCTCGTGCGTGTTGACAAGCCGCCGAACCATCGAATCCGTGTCCGACTCTCCCTCGACCTTCTCGTGCGGAGGGCAGCGGACAACAACGTACCCCCTCTTCTCAAACTCTCCCAGGACGGCCTCGGCCTTTTCCGCGACGCTGGCGTCGGTGTCGAGATACACAATGTGCGTTGTCCACCGATTCCCCATGGCGGGTTCCAGGTACTGCACGCAATACCTATTGTCTCCTTGGAGGGCACAAATACCCCGCCCCGAGCATCTGCACCACGGGCTCAAGGCGCCTTGAACAGGTACACCTCTCCCTGATAACAAGAGACGGCAAGGATGTCTCCCTTCACCTGAAACAACGAGTTTGGGGGGACGTGCTCCGTTATCGCCATTTCGCATTCGTCGTAGTACGCCGTCACCGGCACGACCGACTGCGGTGGCGCCGGGTGGGCCTTTGTCGGCGTGGCAATCACGGTGAGGTCGGCGTCGTTGTCGATGCAGGCAATGACGGACTTGCCAATCATGGTGCACGCCTTCATGGTCCCCTCTGCCTCCTTTCTGCAAAAAAACATGCCCTTGTTCTTTGCCCCGGCGTTGGCAAGATCGTGGTCAATAAACACGATAAACTGCGGTGTGATGACGGCAATGCCGTGGGCGCGCATGCAAATGTGCGTCGGCCGCCCGACGCGCGGGATAATGTCGTACTCACGTGCCTTGAGCTTTTTTGCCTGCTCAACAACCTTCTTGACCGGGCCTTTTCCGGTGCGAAACTGTTGCACCGCCAGCAAATAGGCGGACACGTCAATCTTGTCCCTGATAACGTCCTTGTCCGGGATGTTGACAAAAACGCGGTTGATTTCGGTGCAGGGCGCGAGGACCCACGTGTCCGGCTCGTTGATGGACACGTTCAGCGTAAAAATCCCCGCCGCCGAAGTGATCCAAAAATGTTGAGGCATTGCCTCCTGGCCTGTGATGCTGCTGATAAAAGGCACAGAAGACTCGAAAAACTTGAAGATGCGCCCCTCTGTCCACGAGCACACCGCAATGACACTCGGGCCTTCCTTGACGGCCGCGGCAACAACAATCGCCGCGTCGCTGTGCGTTGCCGCGCACGGGGTGTAGGCGTGTAACACGTCGCCCGCGGGACGCAGGCACCGCGTCATCACCATGATTTCTCCGGTGACAACGTCCCAAAGGTACACAAACCCGTCCGGGTCGACCCGCAGGATCCGCTTGTCCGTCACCTCCACAATGGGAATGTCGTTGAGATCAACGGGCGGGGACTGGTCTAGGGTCACCAGCGCCCCGTCCGCCCAGTCGGTCTCCTCCCACATTCGCACGACGGTTTTTTCCGACTTTTCGTGGTATGCGACCACATGCGACGGGCCGATGCCGAGTATCACGTGGTCCTTCCACTGAAGCGGTTCAAGGGGCACCAGAGCAACCTCCTCCGTGTCGCCCGTCTCCTTGCCCGCCTCCTCGCCCGGCCGCCCGTCGTCCTCCGCGCCCCGCTTTCGTGGTGCCACACTGGACTCCGCGTCGTCGATGGCGTCGAGGCTCTCCATAACCCCATCAAACCCAATGTCGTCGGCGGGGTCCACGCTCATGGACGCGTCTGTCGTGACGTTCCCCTCGGGGGCCCCTTCCGGGGCGCTTTCAGCGCTCATGAAGAGGTTTGCGGTTTTTGTGGTGTCCGAGAGCGACGAGTATCGAATTCCGTCGGGCGGAACGAGCGAGGTGCTGCTTCTTGTTTTGATGCGCGGCGTTCGACCGGTGCGGGGATTCCTGCTGACGCGAGACGCCGACAAGACGGAGAACGGGTATGTGCCCTCCGAACCGCTCTGTGTGCTTGTTTTTCCGGCCAACGCTAACCTGTATACACACCCACGCAGGTTGGACGTTTTCGGTCGCCACCACGTGCGCGGGCTCGGGCAGCTGTGGCAGCTTCTCCAATCGACGCGTGTGCCCCCGGTTGGCCCTCTTTGGTGGCCAAACGTCAAGACAAGCCCGCTTGTCAAATCGCTCAACTTTCCAAAGAGCGTGCTGACCCAGCTGGTGCGGTACTGGGCGTCGGGCGACGAGGCGCTCCTTGGCAGGGCGCTGGTGCTCTACCGGCAGGCGACGCCCGTGCTCCCCCCGGTGAGCATCCTTCTTCGGAACGGCACCGGGGTCGAGTGGCGAGAGGAGCCCGGTGTTCACCGGCTGGGAGAGAGCGATGAGCGCGCCAACTGGCTGACGTGCTCGATGGACGATCTGTTCGCGCCCGGGATGGCACGCCTCATTTCCAGGCGCCTTGTCCGGATGCACGGCGGCCGAGTGTGGATCAACGCCGAGTGCTTGTTCCGCGCCCGCGGGATCGCGGTGCCGTACCCCGGAAAAGAGGCGACGTGCAGCATGGGCGAGTGGCTGATTATGCAGTACCTCAAGTCTACCGCGAGCCACCCCCGGGTGCAGGCGTACATGTCGTCTGTTCGAAAGCGGGGCCCCCAGGACGAAACGGACAAGTTTGTTGCCACGGTGGTTGAGGCGGCCGAGCGAAAGAAGATGCGGATCGCAGCGTCGGGAGACGCCACCCTGGCGTCGTGCCCGCCGTGCATCCGGTTCGACCGTCAGTGGAACGAAGCATACCGCTACCACGTTGCCGAGGCACTCGTTGCGGCGGCGAAATTGACCAACGCGGGCGCCGACGTTGGGGTGGCCGCCAGGGCAACGGCTGCCGCGATTGCCGCTCGGATCCGCTTGATGAAGGACAGCAAGGCGGAGCACCGCGCCGACTCATTTGTCGCAAAGGTGGAGTATTCATTGAAAAAGAGGGCCCCGATTGACGCGCGGCCGTGCCGTGCGCGGGTGGGCTCTGGGGAAAACGGGCTTTTGTGCGCCCACGCGATTCCGGGGGACAACGGGCAGGCGGCACGGTGCGGTGCTTCTAGGGTGGGGACCGTTCCGGCCGACGTCACGGTTGGCCTCATGTGGGCGACCGAGCTTCTGCCGGATCGGGAGGCGGCTATGGATGCAGGTGAACGATGACCGACTTTGTGGCCAGCATAATAATAAGAATGCCGACGAATCCCAGGGAGCTTGACATTCGGCAATTGTACACGTCCATCGGCTTGTCGTGGTACATCCAGCAGAGAAATATGGCCAGACTGGTCCACGCCTGGCCAAAGGCCCTCACCGCGCCACAATACACGTGCTCTCGGCGGGCCATGAACATGGCTAGCAGGGCGGGCAGGTAGTGCATCGCAAAGTTGCCCAGAATAAATCCGAGTGCCCCGTTGGATTCGTACGCCCTTTCAAAGACCCCGCACTGCGCCGCGCTCATGACAATAACCCCAAAAATCACCTTTGCCTGGATGGACATGAACGTCCAGAAAAAATACTGCTCCACACCGACGCACGCCAGGGCCGAATAGGCGCCGAGGGAGAGAATCGACACCCATGTGAAATGGTGAAAATTGGGGCCGCTCGTAACAAGCGCGACCGTGACAGAATAGAAAACTAGGGGCCACACCACATCGTCCGCCATACCCGAGCAAGCACCTCGGGGGGTGTGACAGTGCCCGGCGCGGGCCTTGAATACCCGGGCCTGCTCCGCCCGCACGCCATGGCAGCAGAGGACAGCCTGGCGACCTTTCGCGCGCTTCGTTTGGATGGAAAAATCATAGTTTTTTATCCGACGCCGGGGAATCAGTCTTTTGGCAACAGACTGATGGTTCAGGACTCGACGGAGAGCCCCCAAATCCCGTGCTCCCCGGAGGACGAGAACGTGTTCTTGAGCCCGGCCGTCGAGCTGGAGAGGGCCGGCGACACCGTTGCCATTACCGCGCTGAGCGCGATGTGCCTGTCGACCAATCTTTGGTTTGACGTGTCCGGGCGCGTCGAGTACATGAGCCCGTGCCTGCTCTGGTTTCTCTGCACGGCGTACCTCGTTGCCAACGGGTCGGAGAAAAAGCGCTTCTCTGTTCTTCCCCCAAGCGTGTTCATCGGCGACCGCCGCATTTTCAACGTGCCTTCCCCCCGATACTACGCGTGGACGTGCAAGAACATGGTCCACAACAGCGTCTACCCACACTGCAAGTGCAAAAAGCACGGGCGGATCGGCATGTCCGACACGCGGGTTCACCCCGATTCCGAGTTTGTGGTGGGGCAGCCCGTGTGCCGCACGTGCTACAACGTGTACTTTGAGCGCCCCCCGGCCGGCTGGATTCACAAGTCGAGGCTCGAGCGGCTGTTTTCGCCCGACATGATACGGGTTGTCATCTCTCCCCTTTTGAAAGGGTCGTTGCAGCATGTGCTGATGGGAGCCGTCATTTGGCGCATGAGGTCCCCGCACAACCCCGGTGCGTCCGTGTCGAAGCTGCTGCGGCACGGTCGCGAGTACGCGCTGTCTCCGAGGCACAGCCTGTCGAGGGCAGCCGAGCTGTGCCCGCTGCTTCTCATGGCGGTGCGGATGACCAAAGACCCGGTGGTGTGGCGGATGTATCTTGATGCACAAAAAGCAAAGCACCCCGGATTCACCGACATGACCGATTTCAAAACGGACCCCGCGCTTCGGAGTTTCCACGAGCACACCGGGTGGCACGTGCGGCCTCCCGGCAGCCGGCCGTGCCGCGCGGTTCACGGAGAAACGACGCTGGAGGACCCGACAGTCCCGGCGCTGTTCCAATCAATCCGGTTTTCGCGCCACGATGTGGTCTGCATGGACACGGACATGCACGCCGTCCTGTTGCGGCTCAGGGAAGGCGACGGGCGGACGGTGCGGCTTGTCGTGTGCTCACCGGACTACCAGCCTGCGCACTGCACTCTCGACGCCAGGGGAATCGGAGTGCCGACTGCACTTCCGCCGCGCACTTCTGTTGCGTACTCTGAGTGCGTAACGTGGTCGTTTTTGCTCGCGGTCATGAAGAAGGCCAAGCACACGACCCTCTACGGCTGCCCGGAGAAATCCGCCGGGGCGATCGGATCAGATCCGGGCGCACCGGGCGAGCCGGGCAAGCCCGTCAGAGGCGTATACGCTGAGCTCCTGATGCTGTCAAGGGCCGACGCGGGGTTTGAGGCGCTCACAACCGCTCCGCCCGGTGTCGAGTGCACTCCCCTCTCCGGGGACAAGGCGCTGTCCGAGGCGACCGCACGGTTTCTCCGCTCCCCGCCCACCGAGCCATGGCCACATGCGAGGATGGACGGGGCCACGCCGTCCTTCCTGTTCCCAAGATGAAGAAGAAAGGTGGCAAGGCGGGAAAGGGGGGGAGGACGGACAAGAAGAAGAAGAAGACGTGGGGACCCATCCGTGGCCCGGTCAGCGCAACTGTGCTGGCTGCTCTTGACAACGTTCCCCCGCCGCCGGAGCTCGCCTCGGCAGCGCTGGATGATGAGTCTTACTGGGGCAAATTCGACCCCGAGCTCTGCGTGCCCGACGTGTACAGGCAGGACGTGGATTGTTCTCCTGTGGCGGAGTCGCCGCCCGCGACCAGCCCCTCGCCCGCGGCGAATGAGCCAGTCAGCATGCAGGATCGGCTCGATGCCGCGCTTTTGACGTCGGACATCAAGGGCGTGGTTCCAGGGCTGTGCCGTCTGTTTCGCGATGACCCCGAGTCGCTGCTCACGTGGGTGCAGGACGGCGAGCTGACGGCGACGGCCAAGAAAACGCGGCGCGCGCTCAAGAACAAAATCTCGGCCGCAGCGTCTGCTCGGAAGAGAAAGCAGGCGAGGGTGGATGAGATCGAGGGGGCGCGCCGGCGAGCGGCCGAGGCAGAAGCGCGCGCCGCTGTTGCCGAAGATGCGATGCGGCGGATTGAGGAGGCGCTTCGGTGCGCCGAGGAGGGGAGGGAGATGGCTGAGCGCCTGCTTGCGATGGCAAACGCGCGCGCAGAGTCTGCTGAGGTGGCACTTGCCGTGAATCGCCCCAGAACGTCGTAAAATAGGTTGTTTTGGTATTTAGGCGTGTGCATAACCACAGCAGGCAGCATAACCACAGCAGACAGCATGGTCCGCCGCACAAATGTCGCGGAGAAGCACGCCAAAAGGGCCACCGAAAAGGCCGCCAAGAAAGCCGCTGTGAGCGGTGATGCGTCCAAGGCGGGCGGCGAAAAGCGAAAGTACCGCCTTCATCCCGGCACGCGCGCGCTCCGTGAGATTCGAAAGTACCAAAGGGGTTCCGGCCCGCTGATCCCCAGGGCGACGCTTGCCCGATTTGTGCGAGAGCTTGTTCAGGAGGCACGCCTGACAACCGCCGGGAAGCTCAGGGTGAGCGACAAGGCGTTTGCAATCCTGCAGTACGTCTCCGAGGACATGCTAATCCAGTGGCTGCGTGACTGCAACTACATTGCCGTCTCCAACAACCGGGTGACGATCACCCAGTCGGACATGGACATTGTTTCCCGGCTGAGCGTGAAGGAGCCCACGATGGTCCCCGTTTTTCAAGTCAAGCGTCCCGCCGAGCCCGCGGACAAGGCCGAGGAGGAGGACGACGAAACCGACGCAGAGGCCGCCTCCGAGGGAAACCAGACGTGAATTTTGTAGGACCACGTTTTTTTGTACTCCCGGTCCATCCATGAATTGATGTCGATGTTGCAGAGATTCTCAACATCGGTCGCAAACGCGGCGATGTATTCGGCTTCCGTGTGAATGCCTGCGAGTCTCTCCTCGAACCCCGAGATGCGCAGCATGGGGGTTGCGCGCCCGCCGCTCCACGGAAACAAATGCCCCATAGTAAACAATTCACGCCGAAGTGCGGCCGTTGCGTCTCCGATTGTCGTGTATGATCCGACAACAATAGTCCTGCCATCCTTTTTGATCTGGGGAGTGTACATCGCCATTAGCGTGCGGCTGCAAAAAAAGGGACGCGCGTTTCTGACGGGGGTCCAGGCTGGCACGGGCGGTCGGAATGCCCTGGTTGGATTGGCTGCAGCGGAGGCATTCTCCCGGATGAAGGCCCCCAAGCCAGGCCCCGCGGTGGACGCGTTTGTGCGGGCCGTTCTTGCCCGCACGCCCGACCCCGATGCGGCGTACACCGACATTGTGGGCAGCCCCCCGGGCCCGCCTCCGTCCAAGGGGCACCCACCCTTGGACGAGCGCGAAAAGTCGGCCGTTGTGACGCTGTTGCTTGTCCTGGGACACCAGCATTTCCCCGACGAGGCGCTGCGCACCGTCATGGCCAACAATGTCGGAGAGCTGATTGTCGACGTCGACCCGTTTGACCACACCAACGCCAAAAAGACGCGCGGTGGGAGGTACATGCTGCACGATCTCTTCCGCGGGCTCTACAGGGACGGGGCAGGAAAAATCAGGAGGAGAAAAGACGTGCTCATCAATTCCGATGAACTTTATGATCGTCAGGAGCGACGCGTCACGGAAAAGCTCACGATCCGCTGCGTGCGCCACCTTGTTCGAATCCACGGGGTTCGGTTTGCGCGCCTGTGGGTCCTGGACAACCCAGAGTACCCAAAGTGCCGCAAAATTCTCAGGGGGCTGCTCCAGTTGGAATAAACCGCCCTCAACCCTCCGGAGCCGCGTCTAGGCGTTCGGTTTGGCGGTTGCTGGATAGACACACACGGGGGATAAGGGCAAACCCCGCATCTGACGCCACCGTTATCCTGCGGCCGCGGTTATGGCGCTGCACCCTTCATTTTTTTCGGTGGTGGCCTTTTCCCCTCTGCAACCGCAGAGCGCAGCAACTTTTTGCCGTCAAACCAACACGGGGTTCTCGAATAAGATAACAGGCTCGGGAACCGTGCCGTTCGGCCCTCGGCGTCAACAACAGCGACTGTCCCGTCCCCGAAAACAACTGATTTCAACGGAACTTTAACCGGTGCTGTTGTCTCGATGGTTCCGTTTGGGTGTATCTTGACAGGATGACCGGTCGACGTGACAAACTCGGTCATCAATGGTCCTGGTTTTGCCGTCGGTTTGATCAGAATGCCCGATTTGTCTCCGACATAAGCACACTCGAACTGACGGTGGTCTAGTTCCCACACCGCTTCGCTGACGCCATCCGCCTGAAGCGTTCCCATAATGGCATCGCCATAAAAAATGGTGTCACGCCCGTTCTCGAACTCGACAAGACGATTGCCTCCCCTTTGATATCGCGGTGTCGACGCCGTTCCCATTCTGTAGGCGGGCTGATCTATCGAGGCGGTTTTCCAGACAATCACTGTTGTGTACGTTGGCGGCTGTGGCGACTCTACAACAATCAGCCCGCCGCTCTCCAGTTGCAACACCACTTCGATGTTGGGCGGGTCGCAAAAATGGTAGCCGGTGTTGTCGTATTTAACCTCGACGCCGGGATGAGAATCACAAAACGCCCTGGCTTCGTCCCAAATGTTCTTTGAGGGGTCGTTGTTTTCGTAGTAGGAACACTTGCTGTTGCTGAGCAACCGGACCGTGACGGCCGCGTTGCCCGAAGTGGTTGTGTATCTGGAGCAAACCACAAACCCCGCCAGTTTGAGCTGCTCCGCAAACGTGCTGTGGCCACTGCAAACATAACGATCGTAATCTCTGTAGGCGTCCTGAACCGCTTTGATGCACGTTTTTGTGTTTCCGGGTGGAAGACACTTGCCGCAGACCGCCGTCGATCTCGCTACAGAGTACCCCGACCCATAAAGCGTAATCGGGCTAACGTCAATGTCTGGAATGCCCTTTTTGTCACAGCGGTCACACTTGCTCCGCTTGCAGCAGCTACAGACAAACCGAACCGTCTTCAAATCGACCGGCCTTTTGCACCCCCCGCAAAGAACCCGCGTTTTGAACTTAAGGACGCAGTCAGGACAGCACTCGACCCCCGGCCGCACCGTCTTCCAGTTGGAACAGTCATAACACACGGTCCTAAACCGACCGCAGTACTCATTGTCGACCACCCCCCCACCACACTCGCGGCGCCCCACTTTGTTGACACCACATTTGCCGCAACTCGCTTCTTTGTAACAGTACGCCAAATTGCCGGTGTATGTTTCCCCGGGTGCACCTTTGGCACAATAAACGTCGTCTCCAAACACTGTCCACTTTTCGGAATCGAGGTGGCGGCGGCACTCCCCGTCCGTCATTCTTCTGCAATGGGAGCAGACAGCGTTAAAATCGCCACACTTTTTGCACCTGAAATGAGCGGGAATGCCCTCACCCCCAGGGTCTGTCATCACGGACAAGAACCGGTCGGTTGTGACGACACCGTTTGGATTTTTTTGTATTGGTGTGTTAGGCACCACCGCGATGATCTGGAAAATACGCGCGCGGGGCTGCTCCGCGGGGCTATACGTGGTTCTCAGAGGGTATGGAAGCGCGGTTCGGAATGGATGCGCTCCGTTTTGCCGATATCTACGGGGGCCTGTGGGTGGTGTTTGAGGTCTGCTGGTTTGTCTTTGGTGTTCGGAACAACTCGGAGGATCTTCTCGTGTGGTCCGTGCTCGGTCTCATGCTTCTCAGCGGGATTGGGTTTGTTCTCCACGGTGCCTCAAAAAAATCAAAGGCGTTACCCGTTTACCACGCCCTTCTGCCGGCCACTGTCGGCTGCCACGTTCTCACCGTGTTCATCCTCGGCCTCCTCGTTGAGACCGTCGGAGACCTCGCTTACGCGGCGGTTGCCATCCAGCTTGCCATCGGGGCCGCTGCTGCCGGCTGGAACCCAGATTTCGCCGCTGTGTGAGGCGACAATCTGTGCAACCTCTTCCACACACGAGCGCAACTCGGCGGCGGTCTGCGTCCCGGGAACGGTGCACTTGCTCTGCTCCTGGATCCCCGTGCTCGCCCGCTTTGCGAGGTGAACGGTGATGGTGTGCCGCTCTCCGGGCTTGCCGTGAACCAGCAGCCGCACCCCAGTAAATTTTTCGCATTTGACAGCGTACACACTCGTTTTCAGTGACGGCTTGACAACACGCGTGAAATACGCGGTGGAAACGCTGTTGGGGACGGTAATTCCCGTGGGCCACGCGTCGCCGCTGGCTGCGAGGTACATGAGGATGATCCTGAGCGACTCGGCCTGCGTGTGCTTCCCGACCCGGATCACCGAGGCCTCGTAGCGCATCAGCGTGCCGGGGAGACCGCGGGGAACAACCAAGAGGCATGCAAACTGAGAGTGCGGATTCTTTGACGCTCCCTTGGCGGCCGTAGGCCGGCGCGATTCGACTCGAATGCCGAGGCTCGCGCGCCGGTTGCAGATTTCCGGCGAGGGAAGGCCGGTCAGGACGTGCATCACGGTGTTGGACTGCACAACGCGTGTGATGCCGGGAATCTCCTTCGTGCCAAAATTCCGCGCAAACATGAGATCGGGGGGCATGGCGCGGGTATGGCTGGACGCCGGGCCGCCCTTTCTGTAATTGGTTGTCCACTCATCACTCAATGGATGTCTGACTCCACATGATTCGTGTACACCGTCCCACACTGCACGATACACCCCCTGCAAACAGTGTAGTACCGAAACTGCCATTCGTTGTCGTAGATGTTGAGTTCGACAAACTCAAGACCTTCCTCGTACGCTGGTGGCGGGTCCAAGATTCCGATCCACGGCGTGCTGCCGGGATTTTCCTCCGTGCCAAGCGTATGCATGAGATCGGGGGCCGTGGCGTGGGTATGACAGGGCACAAAGTCGCCCTTTCCGAAACCGGTTGTCCAGCCGTGTTTCCCTACTCGCTAATGTTGAGGCCTTGTATGGCGGGTACGGGCGGAAGTACAAGCCGAGACGCTTCTGCATGATCCTCGTGCACTTGTTCCATGGATTTTTGCCCTGTGAAAACCCAATTCCCGTTGTTAAACACACAAACCTTGCCGTTGGCGAGCGTGAGGGTTCGCACGCGAAACGCAAGCTTTCGGTCCAACTTTTTTGTCCACGATTGGATCAACTCGTTTGCCCTTTGAATCTGTCGCTCCAGCCGGGAAATGCATTGGGTCCGCTGTTCCAATTGTGAAGGGCGCAGCGGCCTGGCCCGAAGATCGGCAATCTTTTTTTGTCTCCGCTCAATGCCGTTAGTCTTGTTTTTGATTCGTTGTGCAAGCCGATCAATTCGCTGCGTATCGAATTTTGATGCTTCGTGAAACGTCGGATTCAAAATGCCGCTTTCAAACTGTGCTACGAGATTGACAACTTCCAGTTCGATTGGTTCGGGAAGCCCAAGCCGTCGGCAGCGCGCCAAGGCGTCAATCATTGCAGCATCAACATCCAAGGTTTTGTACCCGGAAAACAAAATGTCATTTTGGCCGAGTTGGATGTTGACCGCGTCATCCTCGGTTCGTACCCATCTTGGGAAACAGTCGCCCTGTGTAAACCCCTGGGGACACTTGTCGGGAAGCGCTGCGTCAACATGCCCGCGCAATACGAGGTTTTTGACCTCCATTGCTGGTTATGGGGTGGCGGTGCCGACCCGTTTGCTTTCCAACCGGGCGCTTCCATCCCAAGGAGATCATAACACCCTGACCAGGGTCAGGGGTCTGGGTGGAAGATGACTCACCGCCCGAGTCTGGGCCTGAGTTGGTCACACCGCCCATTGTTATCGTTGTCTCAAATTTGAGACAGCCCATCTGAAAAGTTTTTTGGTGAGCTGTCTCAAATTTGAGACAACGATAACAATGGGCGGTGTGATCGTGCCTAACCCCGACTGTGGTCAGGGTAAAGCACACCCGATGACTCATTGCTCGAGACTGTGCCTGAGTTGGTCGCACCACCCATCGTCATCGTTGTCTCAAATTTGAGACAACCCATCCGAAAAAGTTTTTTGGTGGGCTGTCTCAAATTTGAGACAACGATGACAGTGGGTGGTGTGATCACGACGCACGGGATGACGTCATCGCAACACCTTGGTCCAGCCTCAGCGGATTGAAACGTGGCAAGTTCCGCGGCTGATGGCACAGCGCGCATACCCAATGGAAAGGTCTCAGTGCACGGTGTGTCACGACGCACCCG